>Ga0315289_10008367_pt1 | contig 14977 bp, 10 predicted proteins | sample YL17G11_40_MG_FD_203452 | JGI IMG/M metagenome (GOLD analysis project Ga0315289, IMG submission 203452) | Sediment microbial communities from Yellowstone Lake, YNP, Wyoming, USA - YL17G11_40 | ecosystem: Environmental > Aquatic > Freshwater > Lake > Sediment | place: USA: Wyoming | collected...
GGCTGGGACTGGTGGTCCAAGTGCGTGTTGAACAGGTAGAAGGCTCGGCCGGACGACTTCGGAACGAACCGGCCCCAGGTGCAGATGCGGGTGATCTGGTTGCCCCAGGTGGTCGAGCCGGGGACCTCGGGCGTGTCCGAGAGCCAGAACGTCCCGGAGTCGTTCACATCGAGCCGGTCCTTTCGATAGAGGATGGCGGAGTACTCGCCCTTGGTCTTGCCGTCGTCCCGGCCGACGCCGAGCTCGCCGTATTCCGGCAGGGCCGCCCGGATGTCATCGAGCTGCGAGCGCAGGGCCTCCTGAAGCCCGACGACATCCGGATGATGCCGGCGCAGCACATCCACGGCCAAGTCCTTGCGCTTGTCCCAGTTGTTCTCGCCGTCGTCGGCCGTGCCGTAGCGAATATTGAAGGTCATGACGAGCAGGTCCGCTTTGTCCCGGGCTGGTTCAGCAGTTGCGGACGCGTGGACTTGCGAGCCCAGGCTCAGCGTGAGCAGTAACGTGGAGACAGACGCTCGAATAAATGATACAACAGACATCGATACCTCCCACTCAAAATGATACTGCACAGAGCCCTGCTGCCAGAGGCGGCATCAGGCCTTCATGCCGGTTCTTTTCTGCTCCTCCGACAGCGATTCGTTCAGCGAGCCGGAGCGAAAGCCCTGCAAATCGACTGTCACGAACCAAAAGCCCAGCGACTTGAGCTTCTCGACGACCCTCGACCGGACCGGCTCAGCCGCGAGCTTGGGCACATCCTGTGCGCGCACCTCGATGCGTGCGATTGCATCGTGGTGACGGACGCGGAACTCGACGAAGCCGAGCGACCGCAAGAAGTTCTCCGCCTGGTCGATCTGTCTGAGCCGCTCTTCGGTGATTTCGAGGCCGTAAGCGACCCGCGAAGCCAGGCACGGCGACGCCGGCTGGTCGGCGGTCGGCAAACCGGCTTGCCGGCTCAACTGGCGGATCTCGTCTTTCGTCAGTCCCGCCTCCGCCAGCGGCGAGCGAATGCCGAAGGCCTTGATCGCCTCGTTGCCGGGTCGAAAATCACCCAGGTCGTTGTGGTTGGTGCCGAAGACCACGTACTCGAAGCCCCGCTGCTGCGCGACGTCCAGGAGCCGGTGGCAGAGGCGCGATTTGCAGTGGAAGCACCGGTCGGGGTTGTTGGCCGTGAAGTTCGGGTCCTCCATCTCGCCTGCCTCGACGACCACCAGCTCAACCCCGATGCTCTGGGCTACCCCGCTGGCCCTTTCATACTGGTTGCCCGGCTCGGCCGGCCCGACGCTCGTACACGCCAGCACGTTGTCCGCCCCAAGCGTATCCACGGCCGCCTTGAGCAGGTACGTGCTATCCACCCCGCCCGAATAGGCCACCACCACCTGGCCCAGTTCCCTCAATATCTTCTGCAACGATTCCTGCTTATCTTTCAGTGTCATGCCCCGTCCTACGTCTCAGCCTCCGTGATTGCTCGGTGCAAAAGCTCCTCCAAGCCGAGTTTTCGCGCCGAGTCGGTTAGATACCTCATGTCGAGTGCGTCTTGCTGCACGGCCAGCACATCCAGAACGTCATTCCACTGCCGTTCCGATGTGCAGTCTGTTTCCCGGAACCAACGCAGTTTGAGCAGGATAATATCTTCCGGAGACACCACCGATACGTCTCTTCGACTCATGTCGCTCAATCGCTGCATTCTGCTGCGGTCGAAGAGTCGCTGCTCGAATTCGCCCGGCCCCTGGACGAAGATGTCTATCTTGAATGCCGTTTCAAAGTGAATAATGTTGAAACTGCCGTGAGACTTCAGAGCCTGCTCCATGGCTTGCTTGCTGACGTAGAACTCATCCTTGAGCAGGTCATAGAGCCTATCCGCAAGCGGCGAGAAAGGTTCGACACTGATATCGGCGTCTCTCGTAAACCGCACGGTACCATATAGAGCACTCGCGACGGAGCCGCCAATCGCATAACGGATGCCCAAGCCATCGAGCACGTCGGCAAACCGTTCGATCACCTCTTCTGTCTCATGCTTTTCGTTCACGGCTGTGCTTCCCATATACCTCTTCAAAGAGGTCTCGGCCGATATGCTGTTGTGCCCAGAGCCGCCATAGTTCCTCCTTGGTCGCCTCCGGATGCCGCATTCGCAGCCCGGCCATCGCCAGTTGCTTGCCCATCTCGTACGTATCGAAGATAAGTTGGAACTTGCGGGCAGGCGACATCCGGCGGTAGAGGTCGTACTGCACCCGCCGCGCCTCGGGCGACGTATCGCTCTTTCCCGACTTTGGTCGTGGGTCTGTCATTTATCCGTCAACTCCGTACAGGGGTCCCTTGGACCGCGAGACCTCCGTCCGCATTATAATAAGGATAGTCGATACCCCCAACCACAAATGGCCGCGGGAGACGCCGTCCGGGTGTGGCCGGGATTGGCTTTGTTTTGCATGACCCAGAAATCGAGCATGATAATCATAACCCCTTTCCTCGAAAAGGCTTATCGTTTCTTCCCGCCCGTGGAAATTGGCTTTGTTTTGCACAATCCGGTTCCGCTCGTAGTGACGGCGTGAGGCGTTTCTTGGGAAGTACCAAGTTTGAAGTGTGAAGTTTGAAGTCGGAAGACTCGATGCCTGGCTTTTCCGCCTTGATACTTGAAACTTCCAACTTGAAACTTGAAACTTCGGAATCCGATGCCCTTACGGGCACACTACAAGCCCGCGAGGATAATTGGCTTTGTTTTCGCAGGCGCAGCACCCACGTGCTGTCATCATAAACCTTTTTCGGAGCAGAAGTTAACATTCACGCGGCCCCCCTGCAAATTGGCTTTTTTTTGCACGTTCGCCCCGCCCTGGAGGCGGCGAATGGAATCGTGGAATAATGGAACACTGGAATGGTGGGCCCATTGGGCACCGGGCTCGTCTGGGCCCTGGCACTGAGCCGATGGGCAAGGATTCGCGTTTCGCTGGTTACGTCAGACCCCTCCGAATTTACTATTTATGATTTGCGATTTACGATTGATGATTCATTGTTCGATTGTGACTTTATTGTGATAGTTATGTGGTTATCATACCGGCACGCAGATTGGCCGTCAAGTGAAATCCTGGCAATGTGAGGACGTGTGTGACTACATTTCGCGGCGACACAAAGAGATCGCGTTTAGCGCCTGACGGGCTACCAGCAGACATGCGAACGGACGCACCGATTCGGCGACGTGCGCCCGCTCTCCACGGAGTCTCTGACGTCCTGCTGGCAGCCCTAAAGCGAAAAACGCATCCGAATCCTGGCCTAAGTTGGTGCGAGGAGCCCAGAAACGGGGTCGCCCCACAGAAGTTGTCACCTACGCGACCGCCGCACTCATCACTTGCGTGTCAGCAGTTCGGCGTTGTCCACCCACATGACAAAGAACGGCTGCTCCGCCCCCCGCTTCTGCATATAGACCAGGAAAGGCCGGTTGAAGACGAACTCGCGCGGAGTCGCTTTTACGGCGACCTGCGCATCACTTTCGAGCACGGCACCAGATCGATCAAGCCTGAACTCTATCATTTGCATAGCCCCGGCGATGGGCAGGCCCACATTGCTGACGGTCTTGCCGATCAGCTCTTGGAATTGATGATCAATCCGCCAGACCATCTCAGGAATCTCCACATGGTCCACCCTCTCAAGCTGAGTCTCCCATTTAGTGTACTCGCCCTTTTTGAAGCCTTCCACTTGAAGGCGGACGTACTCAAGGGTCTTGGCCAGCGAGTCTTGGGGCTCGACCAGGGCGACAACGATCTGGTAAGGCCGGCTGTCCTTGCACAAATCGAGGACACATTCCTTTATCTGGAGACCCTCTTCATCCGCTCTGTGGTCACTGACGCGCCGGTAATGCATGACCTCTACCTGTTTTCGGATCTTATCGTACTGGTCCGAGTAATTCCAGACGCCGAACGCATCTACACTGGTTTTCGCGCCGGACGAATCGGCGAACATAAACCTACGCTCTACCTGCCGGAAGGGATGCTTGAACGGCACCTTGACGGAAAGATAGGAGTAGGCCAGCATGCTATCGGGCTCACTCGCATACTTTTGCAGATCGGGCAGTCTCCGGGATGGAAATCTGCGTGCCATCTCCTCTTTGATCTTGCCGATGATTCCATCTCCTACCCGGCCGCCGACGGCACAGAATGAGCTCGGCTCCAAATCGGAGGCGGATGGCTGGGCCGCGTTCAGGCGAGCCGCAATCTCCTCGGCTCCAATCACCTGAAGGGGGGCGCGGACGACCTTATCTTTCATCTCATTCCAAGCCAGTTGGAACGAGGAGCACCAGATGATGTTCTTGTTCGGCGGGCAGGGGCTGTCCAGCGTGGGAACAATGACCGTCTGCTGGAGCGACTCGGAACTGCCGGCGAAGGTCTCAGGTCTGGGGGAATAAGCCGCACGCTGGTAAACATAAGAGCCAAGGCCTGTGAGCCAGACGCCAGCCGCGATGATTACGATCGCAACCGCCACGGCGAGGATTACGCGGGTGCGGGGCATGGTTCTGTTGGTGGCTTGAGCCGGAGTGCCTGTTGCGTCCTGCGGTTCCATAGGTGCCTCTCCCCTGATAACGAAGATGGTATGCAGCACACCCTGCGAACGAGCGGTCCACGACGAAAAGAGCCGATGGTGGGACTTGAACCCACAACCCCGGCTTTACGAAAGCCGTGCTCTGCCATTGAGCTACATCGGCGAAACCTGACGCTATCGTATCAACCGCCGCCGGATTTGTAAAGCGCCCCACCAACGAAAAGTCGCCGGCGGATGCATAGCGCCTTCGTCGGTGAAAGGATTCGCATGTCATGGCGAGCCAGCCCACGGCTGGCGTGGCAATCCGAGATCGTGCGCTTGGAGATTGCTTCGTCGGCCTTTGGCCTCCTCGCAATGACAATCCCATGACAGGATCTCACCTGCGGATGTCGAGCACGCCCGTTCATGGACCTTCGGTGCACCGGAAGAGGAGGAAAATATCCGGGTGGCAGCGGCAAGGCCGAAGGCTTTGCCGATGGCGGATGGGCGAACCATCGGCAAGCTGGCGCTTGCCGCTGCCACCCAAGTCCTGATATCGCATTCTCACAGGAACCGTCGTCTGCACACTTATTACCGGCGGAGAGGGCTTGCCTCTGCCATCGGTCCTCCGTCCTCCGGCTATTCGACCAGCTCAGCCTTCGGCAGGCCAATTCTGATCGGCAATATGACGTTCGTTATGCCGCTCCACTGCAAGCGCCGCTGAATGGCGAACGCGACCTCGTTGTGAAGCAGTCGATGGTAGAACTTCTCCAGACGAAAGGCAAGCTGCCCCGAGAAGACCGTGGAACGTTTGAACTCGCGCGAGACCTCCTCGCACAACCCGGTCGCCGCCTCTACGACATCGGTTCCGACCGCCATCCGGTATTCGGCGGGGAATCCGAGTGCCCGGGCAAGCTTCACATATTCCCGCAGAGACTCCTCCGTGGATTCCTTGAGGCTCTCCAGTCCTTCCTCGCCCTTGAAAGCCCCCTGGTCGACGACCGCCACGGAAACAAAGATGAAGTTCTTATACATGTCGGGAAATGAGCGAAGGATGGAGAACAGGGTATGCACGCCCACGCCATTGAAGCTGCTGACCAGTTGTATGGCGGTCATGTTCCTGCCGTCGACCGGCTCGGCGTTCCTCGGGCGCGAGGCGGGCATTTTCGAGAGGATCTTATCCAATTGCGTCAACTGGGTTCTCACTTTGGCATAATGGCTGCGGATCCCGTAACACAAGGCGATGAGCAGCGACGTGATGACGAGGGTCAGCCAGCCGCCTTCCGTGAATTTCTCGAAAACGGTTACGGAGAGAATCGTCAGGCAGAGGATCAGGCCGGTAGCGTGAATGCCGACGTGCTGTTTCCATTTGGCCTGTGCCCCACGGTTCTGCACGAAAAACCGCAACATGCCAAACTGGGAAAGCGAGAACGTCAGAAACACGTTGATGGAATACATGACCACGAGGGCGGATATGGAGCCGTGCGTGTACAGCAGCATCGCAAAGGCGGTGATGCCGATCATCAGGACGCCGTTGCGCATGGTGAGACGCTCGGAGAGAGAGGCGAACCGGTGCGGCAGCCACGAATCGACGGCCATATTCGCCATCACGCGCGGGGCATCGACAAATCCCGTCTGGGCGGCTACCAGCAGCAGCGCGCCTTCGGAGAAAATGGTGATCAAGGCGATCCAGCGGCCGAGGCTCCATTGTCCGAACAGGCTGTCGGCGAGGACGGCGTTGAGCGTCCTTCCCGGCAGAGGCCGCACGTCCACGAGCAGGTAGCACAGGAAGAGCCCGCCGGCCGTCAACGCCAGGGAGGCCGCCATATACAGCATGGTGCGCTTGCCCGTCTGGACTTTCGGGTCTCTCATGATTTGCAGCCCGTTGGAGACCGCTTCGATTCCGGTATACGTGCCGCCGCCGAGGGAATAGGCCCGCAGGAACAGAAGCAGAATCCCCACGCCTCCGATCGTGGAAAGGTCATGGGTCAGGCTATTCTGAAAGCTGCTCGCCACCGGCTGGAGGCTGCCGAGGTGACTGAATATGCCATAACCGAGCATCAGGACATGCGTCGCTACAAACGCGATAAAGATGGGCGCCAGGACCATGATGGATTCCTTGACGCCCCGGATGTTCAGGATCACCAGAACCGCGATCAACACAGAGGCGGTCAGAATCTTGAACCGGTGAAAGTCCGAGGGAAGATAGCTGAACAAGGCATCGACGCAGGAAGTGATGGAAACCGTGATCGTCAGTATGTAGTCAACGATCAACGCACACCCCGAGACAACGCCGGCGCGCTCGCCCAGCATATGGGTCGCCACGATGTACCCGCCGCCGCCATGCGGGAAGTGCTCGATGATCCTCGAGTAGGCGTAGGAGATGATCCCGACCGTAAGAGCGGTCGCCACACCCAGGAACAGAGCCAGATACGTATGGCTGCCCAAGGCCCGAAACGCCTCTTCCGGGCCGTAAGCCGAGGAGGAAAGCCCGTCTGCGCCCAAGCCCACCCAGGCAAGCAAGGGGATGAGCGACAGCTTGTGGAGAATGTGCGGGTCGTGAAGGTCACGGGGAGCACCAAATACCTTGGTGCTGACCTTTTCCGCAAGTGTCAGGTGGCCACTGGAATCGGATTTCACAATATCTTGTTCCCGGAAGGCAGGCAGGAGATAGAAAAAGACCGCCGGCATAGCGGCAGCTTGTTGGGTTCCCAAACGCGATACCGCGCGTTTGGGGTCCCTATCTCTGTGCGATGCCCTCCCAAATGCCTGCGGGGTTAGCTGACGGGCTCAAGCTTGGAAGTGCTTTATCCCCGGCTGGGTGGGGAATTCGCCCCGAAAACCCGGGTCCCCCGTATCTATGAATCCCATAGATCTCGGCGACATTTTCGATTTTATGCCATCATAGCGTCCGTCCAGACGAATCGGCAAGTCAGAAATGACAGTCCAAGTCATCCGGGTGCGACTAAGTTTTGTGGCATGGGCTTGGCCGTTCCCCGGCGCGATATCGCAGGTAGGGCGAGCGTCCCCGCTCGCCTCAAGAAGTCGTGCGGGGACGCACGACCTACAGAGGGCCACAACACCCAGTCATGCGCCGGCGCCCGGTCGCGGGTCGGCTCGTGCGGGGCGGGACAGCTCCGCCTGGGCCAGGATTCGGTGCGCCTGTTCCGACAGGGAATCACGTTCCAATGCTAACGCAATCTGACCGGCAAAGGTGGAGAGCAGTTGTCTCTGGGCCGGTGCGAGCAACTGCTCCGTGTGTTCGGTCCGGATTCCGATCACGCCGATGGCACCGCCGGGAGTCGCCAGGGGCAGATAGAGAGCCATGGCCTCGGGCAGCGTGTCGGTCCCCGCACCGGCGATGCGGTTGTGCTCGAAGACCCACTGGGCCACGGCCAGCTCATTGGGGTGATTCGCAAAGCTGGTGTCGCCGCCGACCATCGGCTTGAGCTTACCGGTTTCGTCAGGCATAAGAATCGTCACCTCCGGCCCGACAATATCCATCAAGCGGCGCTGGGCCACGGTGAGAAGCTGTTGCCGGCCGGTCGTCCGGGCCAGCTCACGGCTGAGAAGATAAACCGACTCCGTCCGTTGTTCGCGCTGCCGAGAAAGACGAGATTGTTCCAGCAGCCGGGACGTCAGGCGGCTGGTGAGCAAAGCGATGATCAGCATCACGGCGAAGGTGAAGAAATACTGGGTATCGCTCACGGTGAAGCTCCCGTACGGCGGCACAAAGAAGAAGTCGAAGGTCAGGACGGCCGCGATCGAGGCCCAGATGGCCGAGTTCCGTCCGAACTTGGCCGCCACAAACACCACCGCGAGCATGTACACCATGATCAAGTTGGCTTCGCGCAATCCGAGATGCGACAGGACCTCATTGAAAGCCGTCACCAGCGCCATCGTCAGCAAGGCATAGAGCGGACCCCACCAGTCATGAAGCTTGGGACCGGCCGGAACCGTCGCCTCCACCGGTTCTTCCAGGCCGCGGATCACGTAGGTATCCATGTCCCCGCTGCGCCGAATCAACTCGTTGACCAGCGACCGGCGGAGGAGCCACCAGGGTTCGTTGGTCTTGCCCACCACGATCTTCGTCACGCCTCTTGACCTGGCATAGTCCAGGATCCCATCGACCACCCGTTCCCCGCTGAGCGTCACGGTCTCGGCGCCAAGCTGCTCGGCGAGCCGGAGATTCCGCAGGAATTGTTGGCGGGACTTTTCGCTCATGTCGGCGGTATGGGGCGTTTCCACGCTCGCCGCGATCCACTGAGCCCGCAGGGACACGGCCAGCCGCTTGGCCGAACGGATCACGGTCGCCGACGTGGGGCTGGGTCCGACGCAGACGAGCAAACGCTCGGTCGTCGGCCAGGGCTTGGCCCCTTTCGGCTCGAGAGCGGCCTTTTGCTGCGCCTGGCGGTTGATGTGATCGGCCATGCGACGCATCGCCAGCTCGCGCAGGGCCGTCAGATTGGGCTTCTTGAAAAAGCTTTGCATGGCGCGCTGGGCCTGGGCCGGCACGTACACTTTGCCCTCGCGGAAGCGTTCGAGCAGGTCGTCTTGCGAGAGGTCGACGAGCTCGATCTCGTCCGCCATCTCGAAAATGGTATCGGGCACCGTCTCCTGCACGGCCACGCCGGTAATCTGCGTGACAACGTCATTGAGGCTTTCCAGATGCTGCACGTTGAGCGTCGTATAGACGTTGATGCCCGCTTCGAGAAGCTCCTCCACATCCTGCCAGCGTTTGACGTGCCTCGATCCCGGTGCGTTGGTATGGGCGAGCTCGTCCACGACAATCAGCGTGGGATGGGCCTGGAGCGCGGCGTCCAGATCGAACTCGTGCAGCTTGACCCCGCGATACTCGACGATCCGGTCCGGGAGGATGTCCAGGCCGAGCAGCAGCGCCTCCGTTTCCGGGCGCCCGTGGGGCTCCACGTATCCGATCAGCACATTGCCTCCCTTGATGGCATAGGCTTGCACGGTCTCGAGCATCTGATAGGTCTTGCCCACACCGGCGGCGTACCCGAAGAAGATCGTCAGCCGCCCGCGGTTGCTCTTGGGTCCCGGACGCAGTTCCGGGGGCGTTTCAACAGGATCAGGCCGATTCTGAGGGTCCATGGTTATGAATTAGACCATTATCGCGATAGTTCGTCGAGTGCGAGATTCAACGTCACCACGTTCGTTCGCGGCTGGCCCAGGAATCCCCACTGGCGGCCCCGGGTGTTCTCGGAAACCAGCCGCTGGACTTGTGCTACCGTCAATCCGCGGGCACGCGCGACCCGGGAGACCTGGTACTGCACCGCCGCCGGACTGATGTAGGCCTCCAGGCCGCTGCCCGAGGCGGTGACAAGGTCCGCCGGCACGGGCAGGGTGTTCTCCGGATCGGCGGCTCTTAGCCTGGCCACCCGTTCCCGGACCGCCTCCATCAGCTTGGGATTGGTCGGGCCGAGATTGGAGCCGCTCGATGCGCCGGCGTTATACGGAACGGGGCTGGTGGCGGAGGGCCGGGGCCAGAAGTATTTCGGGCTCTCAAACGACTGGCCGATCAGCTTCGACCCCACGATTCTGTCACCTCGAACAATCAGGCTGCCCTGTGCTCGATGCGGAAAGACCACGTAGCCTATGGCCGCCATCAAAAGCGGATATACCAAGCCCGTAATGACTACCATTATGGAAAGACAAACCAAAGATCGTCTCACCAGCAAAGGCATATGTGTTCTCCTTCCATCATGCCAGATGCAGAAAGAACAGAAGCAAATCGATTATCTTGATGCCGATAAAAGGTACGAGCAAGCCGCCGATGCCATAAATCAGCAGATGGCGCTTCAGAAGCTGCGAAGCCGGCAGAGGCTTGTACCGGACCCCGCGCAGGGCCAAGGGGATCAGGAGCACGATGATGACCGCGTTGAAAATCACCGCCGACAGAATCGCACTTTCCGGCGTGGCCAGCCGCATGATGTTCAGTTTCCTCAGCAGCGGATACGTGGACGCGAACGCGGCCGGGATGATCGCAAAGTACTTGGACACATCGTTGGCGATGCTGAACGTCGTCAGAGCGCCCCGCGTGATCAGCGTCTGCTTACCGATCTGCACGATCTCCAGCAGCTTGGTCGGGTTGGAATCCAGATCGACCATGTTGCCGGCCTCTTTGGCGGCTTGCGTGCCCGTGTTCATGGCCAGCGCGACGTCGGCCTGGGCCAGGGCGGGCGCATCGTTGGTGCCGTCCCCCGTCATCGCGACCAGATGCCCTTGCTTTTGATATTCGCGGATCAAGGCCAGCTTAGCCTCCGGCGTGGCTTCCGCCAGGAAGTCGTCCACGCCCGCTTCCGCCGCGATGGCCGCCGCGGTCATCGGATTGTCGCCGGTGATCATGACGGTCTTGATGCCGATGCGGCGCAGTTGGGCAAACCGCTCGCGGATGCCGCCTTTGACCACGTCCTTCAGGCAGATCACGCCAAGGACTCTCGATTGGTCGGCCACAACCAGCGGGGTGGCGCCGCTGCGGGAAAGGTCCGCCACGGTCGCCCGCACCGCTTCCGGCAGGGCTCCCCCGTGGCTCCTGACAAAGGCCTCGATGGCTTCGGTGGCTCCCTTGCGAACCTGATGTTCCGGAAGATCGACCCCGCTCATCCGCGTCCGCGCCGAGAACGGGACAAAGGAGGCGCGGAGCTGGTGGATGTCCCGTCCGCGCAGATTGTACAGTTGCTTGGCGAGCACGACGATGCTGCGGCCCTCGGGCGTCTCATCGGCGAGGGAAGACAGTTGCGCCGCGTCCGCCAATTCTTCGGCCGTCACGCCGGCGGCGGGAAGAAACTGGGTCGCCTGGCGGTCGCCCAGGGTAATCGTGCCGGTCTTGTCGAGCAGCAGGACATCGATATCCCCGGCGGCCTCCACCGCCCGCCCGGACATCGCGACGACGTTCGCCTGGCTCAGCCGATTCATGCCAGCAATGCCGATCGCGGAAAGCAGTGCTCCGATCGTCGTCGGCGCCAGGCATACCAGCAGAGCGATCAGCGTCGTGATCGTCACCGTCGTGCCGTGCCCGGCTTGCATCACGCTATACACCGAATAGGGCAACAGCGTGGCGGTCACCACCAGAAAGATGATCGTCAGGCTGGCCAGCAGCACGTTCAAGGCGATCTCGTTCGGCGTTTTCTGCCGCTTGGCGCCCTCGACCATGGCGATCATCATATCGAGGAACGTCTCACCCGGCTCGCTCGTGACCCGGATGATGAGCCAGTCGGACAGGACCCGCGTACCCCCCGTGACGGCGCTGCGGTCGCCGCCGCTCTCCCGAATCACCGGGGCGCTCTCGCCCGTGATCGAGCTTTCATCCACGGAGGCCACGCCCACGATGACTTCGCCGTCGGCGGGGATCAACTCCTTTTCCTTCACCAGCACCACGTCGTTCTTACGAAGCAGCGAGCTGGGCACCATCTCGAACGGCGCATCCAGGCGCGGCTCCCGCAGCCGCACGGCATGGACCTCCTGGCGGGTCTTCCGCAACGCCTCCGCCTGTGCCTTGCCCCGCCATTCGGCCAGGGCTTCGGCGAAATTGGCGAACAGCACCGTGATCCAGAGCCACAGGCTGACGCCAAAGATAAACGCGGGCCGGGCCTCACCTGTGCCCACCAGGGAATGAACGAGCAGGATCGTCGTGAAAATGCTGCCCACGTAGACGACGAACATGACGGGATTGTGCATTTGGACCCGTGGATCGAGCTTGGCGAACGAATCGATCAGGGCATGTCCCAAGAGGCTTCGGTCAATGGTCGCCGCCTGTTTCTGTTGCCGCGCTCCGCTCGCCATGACATCTTTGGTCACCGTATCCACTTTGACAGTCCTCACCGAACTTCTGCAAAATGGAGATTAGGCTTATATCATTCAAGGAAATCGGTTTTGGGATTTCCTTGAATGATCTGCCCAACTCATCATGCATCACGCACGTACCGCTTCGGAAGGAAAAATCAGCCTCGTGATTTTCCCTTCCTCAAGTAAGCCTAATCTCCATTTTGCGGAAGTTCACTCCTTACTGCAACATGAGCAAGTGCTCGACGATCGGCCCCAGTGCGAGGGCCGGAATGAAAGACAACGCGCCGATAATGAGTACCACGGCCACCAGGAGGCCGACAAACAAAGGTCCGTGCGTCGGCAGTGTGCCGGCACTCACTGGCACAGCCTTTTTGCGGGCCACGGACCCGCCGATGGCCAGGGCGGGTATGAGGATCCAGTATCGTCCGACGAGCATCGCCAGCCCCAGCCCGACATTGTAGAAGGGGGTGTCCGCCCCCAGCCCGGCGAAGGCGCTGCCGTTGTTTCCCGCGGCGGAAGAGAACGCGTACAGAATCTCGCTGAATCCATGCGGACCGGGATTGGCCGTCGCGGCCCGGGCCGAGGGAAGCAGGACGGCCACCGCCGCACCCGCCAGAATGGCGATCACAGGGATCAAAATGGCGAGGGCCGCCATCTTGATCTCGAACGCCTCGATCTTCTTGCCGAGATACTCCGGCGTCCGTCCGACCATCAGGCCGGCGATGAAAACCGCGATAATGGCGAAGATCAGCATCCCATACAGCCCTGAGCCGACTCCACCAAAGACGACTTCGCCAAGCTGAATCAAGACCATGGGGACCAGGCCGCCCAGCGGCGTATAGGAGTCGTGCATGGAGTTCACCGACCCGTTGGACGCACTGGTCGTGGCCGTCGCCCACAAGGCCGAGTTGGCAACCCCAAAGCGGACCTCTTTGCCCTCCATGTTTCCGGCCGCGGTATCGACGCCGAGCTGGCCCATCCAGGGCGGCGCGTGCCGCTCACTGTACCAGCATAGCGCCAGCATCCCACAGAAGATGATCACCATCGCGGCCAGCACCGCCCAGCCCTGGCGGACATCGCCGACCATCTTGCCGAACGTGTAGCACAAAGCGGCGGGGAGCATAAGAATCGCCAAGAACTCCAGGAAATTGGACAACGGTGTCGGGTTTTCGAACGGATGGGCGGAATTGGCGTTGAAAAACCCGCCCCCATTGGTGGCAAGCTGCTTGATGGCGATTTGCGAGGCCGCCGGACCTACCGCTATGGTCTGCTCGGTAACCATCTTGCCGTCGGCAGCCTTAATGGGCTCGATAAGTGCCGCTTTGCGATAGGAGCTATAGGTCTGTACAACACCTTGCGACATCAGAGCTACCGCCCAGAGGATCGACAGCGGCAAGAGGATATAGAGCACCGACCTTGTCATGTCCACCCAGAAATTGCCGATGGTCTCACTGTTGCGCCGGGCAAAGCCCCGGACCATGGCGATCAGCACGGCCATCCCCGTTGCCGCCGAGACGAAGTTCTGCACGGTCATGCCGAGCATCTGCGTCAGGTAGCTCATCGTGGTTTCGCCGCCGTAGGATTGCCAGTTGGTGTTCGTGACGAAGCTCACGGCGGCATTGAAGGCCGTGTGCGTCTTGACGGCGGGCAGATGCTCCGGGTTAAAAGGCAACGAACCCTGGAGCCGCTGCAAAAGGTAGAGGAAAACGAAACCCAGCGCGTTGAAGACCAGAACCCCCTTGGCATAGCGCCGCCAACCCACCTCTTTCTGCGGGTCCATGTCGCAAAGACGGTAAATCAGCCGTTCGAGCGGCCCCAACACCCGCTCAAGACCGACGGGCTTTCCCTCATAGACCCGCGCCATGTACCATCCGAGCGGCTTGACGAGGAGCAGGAGCACCGCCAAATAAAAGAGGATTTGCAGCAGCTCGTTGGTCATCATCAGAATTTCTCCGGCTTGAGCAGCGCGACCAGCAGGTAAATGAGCAGACCCACCGTCGTAATGCCCCCGAGTACGTACGCCCAGAGCATAACCACCTCCGCTACAAACGCGCGATCAACTCGACCAAGGCGTAGGAAACAACGAAGAACGCCAACCCGAGCAAAACATAGACTGCATCCATACATTGCTCCTCGTTCGTTTCTTCGGAAGGCAGGCCGGAAATGAGGAAAAGACCGCTAATGCCACGGCAGTCTGTTTCTCCCGTGCGATGCCCTCCCAAATGCCTGCGGGGTTAGCTGACGGGCTCAAGCTTGGAAGTGCTTTATCCCCTGCTGGGTGGGGAATTCGCCCCGAAAACCCGGGTCCCCCGTATCTATGAATCTCATAGATTTCGGCGACATTTTCGATTTGGGACTATTGTAACGTCCGGCAGGGCGAATCGGCAAGTCAAAAAGAATGTGGGCACCGGCAGAGGGTGCGACTAGATTTTGAGGGGGACCCATGCGCATTTGTCATGCTGAGCAAAGCGAAGCATCTGGGCAACGCAGGAAAAGCCCCCGTCGCGTCCCATCCACGTACAGGTCCGTGGCCAGAGATCTTTCGCTGGCGCTCAGGATGACAGAATCCGCGCGGGAAATTGTCTTGCGCCGCATCAGGAGCACCCACGAAAATTAGCCGCACACCCAGCGGTGGTGTGCACGACAAATTTGTGGCAGGCCCAACAGG
>Ga0315289_10008368_pt1 | contig 14975 bp, 13 predicted proteins | sample YL17G11_40_MG_FD_203452 | JGI IMG/M metagenome (GOLD analysis project Ga0315289, IMG submission 203452) | Sediment microbial communities from Yellowstone Lake, YNP, Wyoming, USA - YL17G11_40 | ecosystem: Environmental > Aquatic > Freshwater > Lake > Sediment | place: USA: Wyoming | collected...
TAAAGCACTACCATTTGTATTGTGTGTAAAGTCTGGCTGCCCAAGGACAAGATCGGCAGTTTTGGAGGGAGTTTCGGAACCAGCTGGAAATCGTAAAACCCGATGATTATTACTGTCCGTCACCCATAAATTACCGCTGGTATCAATATCGACACCAGCCGTGCCACCATTCCGGGGACCAGCAAAGCACAGGCTAGTGGCGTCCGGCACGACATTACCCTTGTTGCAGACATTACCAGAAAAATCGCTCTGTCCCCAAACATCATCAGCAATGCTATCGCCTTTTCCACCAGTTTTATCAGCACTAAATGGTTGATTATATTTCAAAACTCGGTTATTAAAAAAATCAGTCACATAAAGATCACCTTGAGAATCTACTGCCATACTCGCACCCGATCCCCCTTCGCCGAGACTCATCTGAGACTCAGGCAATGTACAAAGAGAGGCAGCAGAGGCCGGTGCTCTAATCGGAAAATTTTGAAACCCAGAATCGCCATTACAGGCCGAGGTTAACATACTGGGCTGACCAAGAACAAGGTAGGCCGAGCAATTTGCTGGATTAGAGGTAGAAGTTAAACAATCGTCCCACTTCAACCCCAAAATACGGTTGTTACCGGAATCGTAGACGTATAGCTTTTGGGGAGAGCTTGTCCGATCGACAAACACCCCGAAGGGAACAAATAATTTATTGGAAACAGTAGTATACGGATTGATTTCTGAAAAATCTGGCTTACCGATAACCATATCAGCCCATAAATCTCTTTCCACCCCACGGGGCGGCCCAGAAGAAGCGGCTTGTGGTTGCCATTGTTGTCCCTTAGGGACTGATAGAAGCATAAAAACAATGACAAGGGGAAGTACTATCAGAATAAACAATGTCCCTATAATCGGAGCCGCGTCCTTACGGTTGTAAGGCGGATTGATGCTTTTCCGGTATTGTTTAATAAGTTTAGTTATAGACATTCTTGATTATGATTATAAATTATTAATTTTTAATTTTCTCTTGAGGCGTTTTTTTATTACCTAAATTGACAGGTTTTCGAAGAAAGACCGTTATTTATTTCACGATTACAGTTCCTTTGAATCTCAAAGGATTCATTTCATCGTGATAAGTAAAAGTACCAGTATTCTCGAAAGTAAAGCTAGAGGAATCCCCTTGATTAAGTGGATCGCTATCAAGGTCTTTTAAATTGGTATGTCCTGGGTGAGGATCGGTAACTACCTGGTGGGTGGCTGAATCAGTATTGGTCCAAGTTACAGTTATTCCCCGTTCTACTTGAATCGTCGATGGAGTAAAACCATCTTTGGTTATGGTAACAGCAGCAACTGATACTGGAATGGTTTTAGTTACCGAGGGAGTAGAAGTTGTTTTTCCTTTGTTTAGATAAAAATAACCTACTAAAACTGCCAAAATAACTACAAAAATAATGATGAGAAGAGAAACCAGCCAGTTTTTACGTTTATTATTTGTTGTTTGGCTCATGGAGATTATTTAATTCTCTCAAGATCTTGTTTACTTGTCAATGCACCCTATGCTCATTTGAATCTATGGTTATTTGACTTTATTGTTGATTCTGTTATCCTAAAGGATGGGACGGTTCCTTTTGCATATCATTACCGGAATTCTGGCCCTTTGGTTGGCAAATAAATACGTTCCTGGAGTGGAATTTACTGGTCCCTTTTTTGTAATATCTAATAATCAAGGAGGGATAAGAGAATTTTTTCACAGCCTAATTTTCGTCGGAACCTTTTTAGGATTTTTGACATTTTTCATCAAACCAATTCTAGGTCTTATTACCCTGCCTTTAAAAATAATAACTTTTGGACTTTTTAGCTTAGTAATTAATCTCTTTCTGGTCTGGTTTACAAACAGGGTATTTCCTGAATTAGTCATTGCTAATTTTCTCTCGCTTGTCTGGACAACTTTAATTGTTTCGGCAACTACTATTTTTATCTCCGCTGTTTTTCCAGGAGCCAGAAAAAAATTCTTCTAATATAATTCAATTTTAAAAATGGAGAAGTTTTTAATACCTGCTCAAATTATTGTTGCTGTTTTTTTAATTATCCTTATTTTACTACAGCAAAGCGGAACGGCTTTAGGTTCGGCTTTTGGTGGAGGAGGAGAATTTTATGGAACAAGAAGGGGTGTTCAGAAGAAAATTTTTTGGGGAACGATACTTTTAGGAATCGCTTTTATAATCTTGGCAATTCTGAATTTAATTTTACCCAGATTTCTTCAGTAATGATTACGAAAATAAAAAATTTTCTCTTTTTTTTGATCGACCGGAGATAAGGTTATGACAGTTTTTAATTTTAGGAAAAAATTGGTTTTTCCAAATTTTTCTCAATGGAAAAAGTTATTAAGGATTCTCAAAAAAGAAGAGAAAATCGCTTTCTTAATTTTCACTTTTTTAGCATTTTGCTCTGCGATATTTCTATCCCTTAATTTCTATTTTAAAAGCACTACTATTCAACCTGCCCCGGGCGGTATCTATACTGAAGGATTGGTGGTCCAGCCAAACCAGCAAATATTAATAAATCCGCTCTATGCCACCTCTAATGATATTAATCGGGACCTAGTTGAAATTCTTTTTTCTGGTTTAATAAAATATGATTCGGAAGGGAAAATAGTACCAGATTTAGCTAAAAATTACGAGATTAAAGATGATGGAAAAACTTATGAATTTTTTCTTAAAGATAATCTTTTTTGGTCAGATGGTGAAAATTTTTCGGCTGATGATGTAGTTTTCACGGTAAAAACAATTCAAAACCCAGACTACATAAGTCCTTTTCTATCCGATTTTTTAGGAGTGGAAGTAGAAAAAATTAATGATAAAGCAGTCCGCTTTAAGTTAAGGAATACTTATCCTCCTTTTTTAGAAACTCTTACCTTCAAAATTTTACCCAAACATATCTGGCAAGACATCCCTCCCCAAAATTTCCGTTTAACTCCTTACAATTTACAACCCGTTGGGAATGGACCCTTCAAAATGCAGGGCCTGAATCAAGATGGAAAGGGTTCCATAAAATCCATTAAGCTCGTACCCAACTCTTATTATCATGGGAAAAAACCTTTTCTTTCTGAAATTATTTTTTTCTTTTTTGATAATGAAGGAGATCTAATTAATGCTGCCTTAAAGGGGAAAATTAAAGGATTATCTTCTGTTCCAGCAGAAAAATTGAAAGATTTAGAGAGGAAGGGACTTGAAGCCCATTATTTATTATTTCCAAGGTATTTTGCTGTTTTTTTTAATCCAGAAAAGGCAAAAATTTTTTTAGAAAAAGAAGTCAGGGAAGCATTAAACTACGGAACAAATAAAGAGGAAATTATTCAAGAGGTTTTAGGTGGAAAAGGAAAGATTGTTAACTCCCCTTTTCTGCCTGAAATATTTAATCTTTCACCTCCTTCAGAGGTCTATTCTTTTGACCTAGAAAAGGCTAAGGAAATTTTAGAAAACGCTGGTTGGCAGGATTTAAATCAGGACGGCATAAGAGAAAAAATTATAAAAAGAGAGGAAATAATATTTAAAACAGATTTAAAATCGGGGTCTAGAGGCGAAGAAGTAAAAAAATTACAAGCTTGCCTAGCAAAAAATCCTGAAATTTATCCCGAAGGAGAAATTAATGGATTTTTTGGTCAAAAAACTAAAGAGGCTGTAATTAGGTTTCAAGAGAAATATTCAAAAGATATCTTGGAACCTTGGGGATTTAAAGAAGGAACAGGGTTGGTTAGCGAAACTACGCGTAAAAAACTTAACGAAATATGCGGCCAAGTCCCAGAAGAAACCTTGCCTCTAAAGTTTTCTTTAGTGACGGGAGTGACGGCTTCTCAAAAAGAAATGGAACAAGTGGCTAAGTTGTTAAAAAACCAGTGGAAAGAATTAGGGGCAGGGGTTGAGATTAAAACAATCGATTCATCGGGCCAGGAATTAGGGCAAGATTTTATAAAGCCGCGGAACTATGATAGCCTTCTTTTTGGTATAGTATTAGATTTGATTCCTGACCCTTTCCTTGTCTGGCATTCTTCACAGAAAAAGGACCCGGGTCTGAATTTGGCAATTTATGAAAATAAAGAAGTTGACAAGCTTTTAGAAGAAGCCAGACAAACCGTTGATGAAGGGCAGCGAAAAGAGAAATATCAAAAAATCCAAGAAATTTTACTTAAAGATGCGCCCGCTGTTTTTCTTTATTCTCCCGATTATCTTTATTCAGTATCTAAAGAAATCAAAGGGATAAAAGAAGGGATAATTAAAGATCCATCGAAAAGATTCACCGGAATTGAGGAATGGTTTATTAAGACTAAACGTAGATAATAAAAGTGAAGTTCCGAAAATCGAAACAAAAAAGGTCAGAACTTAGATCGCTCCTAGATATGAGGAAAGTTCTCTACGATCAAAAATGGGTGAAGACGACCCCCAATTTTCCAGTTTATTATATGTACCGAAAAATAAAAGAAAAGAACGGCTTAAGATATGATATAACAATCATTCCCCCTAAAATGTTGGGTAAAGAATTTCCGAAAACATTGGGGCATGAACATTCTGGTTGTTTTCAAGAGCTTTACGAGGTAATTAATGGAGAGGCAATTTTTTTAATACAGAAAGTGGAAGATAGGCAAATTACTGATGTAAAAGCAATAAAAGCGAAAAGGGGCGAAAAAGTAATTGTTCCCAAAGGTTATGGTCATATAACAATTAATCCTTCTAAAAAATCATTGAAAATGGGTAATTGGGTTTCAAAAAGATGTCGTAATACTTATAGTTTATTCAAAAAAATGAGAGGCGGATGTTATTATTATACTAAATTAGGCTGGATTAAAAATAAAAATTATAAGAAAATTCCTAGGCTTAAATTTGGGAAACCCTTAAAAAAGCTGCCTAAAAATCTAGGATTTTTGAATGGGTAAATTCTTGCCGAGGTGGTGAAATTTGGCTAGACACGCAGCGTTCAGGGCGCTGTGGACTGCAAGGTCCATGTGGGTTCAAATCCCACCCTCGGCATTGATTCTTCTTAAATAATAAGCAAAATAATTAAATTACCTTTAATTTATTTTAGAAAATGACAGAAATAAAAAAACAAAATAATATCCGATTAATTCCTTTGGGAGGTCTGGGGGAAGTGGGCAGAAACATGATCCTTTTGGAATGGCGAGGAAAGATTTTAATTATTGATATGGGTTTTCGTATGCCAGAAGAAGATATGCCCGGAGTTGACTACATTATCCCAAATATTTCCTATCTTCAGGGAAAAGAAAAGAATATTTTAGGCTCTGTTTTTACCCACGGTCATTATGACCACATTGGAGCTGTTCCTTATCTGCTGTTAAAAACTGGCCAAGCTCCAATGTTTGCCTCTCCTTTAACAAGAGGAATTATTATTAGAAGACAAGAAGATTTCCCCTTTTCACCAAAAGTAGAGATAAAGGCGGTAAAAGACGGTTCTAAAATAAATTTAGGACCCTTTAAAATAGAATTCTTCCACCAAAACCATAATATCCCCGATAATCTGGGCCTTTTAATCTCCACACCAATTGGTAATATCATTCATACCTCTGATTTTAAGTTTGATAATAATCCGCTTAATGATTCGCCTACTGACTTTAATTATCTAAAAGAGATCGGCAAGAGAAATATCTTACTTCTCCTTTCTGATTCGACCGGGGCAGAAGAAAAAGGGCATTCGCTTTCTGAAGAAGAAATTTTTAAAAACCTAGAAGAAATTTTTAAAAATTCTCGTGGCCGAATTATCGCTGCCACCTTTTCCTCCTTAATTAATAGAATTCAGCAAGTAATTACTCTATCTGAAAGATATGGTAGACGCGTTTGCGTAGAAGGTTATTCAATGAAAACTAATGTTGAGATTGCGAGAAATCTTAATTATCTTAAAATAAAAAAGAAGGCTTTAATTTCGGCTAAGGAAGCGCAAAATTTACCAGATTCCCAGGTAACCTTGCTATGCACTGGTGCCCAAGGAGAAGGACAGGCAGTGTTGATGAGAATTGCAAATAGAGAACACCGTTTATTCCGCCTTAAAAAAGGTGATACCATCATTTTTTCTTCTTCGGTAGTACCAGGAAACGAAAGAACGGTTCAGATTCTTAAAGATGAACTCTTCAGGCAAGGAGCAGAAGTTTTTCATTATAAAATGATGGATATTCATGCTGGTGGCCATGCCCAACAAGATGAATTAAAGGAAATGCTGAGACTTGTTAGGCCGAAATTCTTCCTACCAATTCATGGCCAACTTTCAATGCTTATTGCTCACAAGAAGTTAGCTGAATCTTTAGGGATCCCAGAGAAAAACATTATTGTTGCTGAAAATGGCCAAATCATTAATCTTACGCCTAAAAAGATATTTATTGAGAAAAGACGCATTCCTTCAAATTATGTTATGGTTGATGGTTTAGGCGTTGGTGATGTAGGCGAGATAGTTCTACGAGATCGCCAGAATTTGGCAAAGGATGGTATGTTTGTTATCATAGCTGTTGTTGACCGCCAAACGGGCAAGGTTAGAAATTCTCCAGATATTATTTCTCGCGGCTTTGTTTATCTTAAAGAATCGAGGGAATTATTAGCTGAAACGAGAAAAAAGGTTGTCAAAATCGTACAAGAGAGTACGGGCACGGGTGGAGCAGTTAATTGGAGCTATGTTAAAGATGAAATTAGAAATAAAATCGGACAATTTCTTTACACTAAAACTCAAAGACGGCCAATGATATTGCCCGTAGTAATAGAAGTATAAAAATAATAAATAATCTAGCAAAAGGTTTCAATTCAATTATGAGGATTCTAAGCGGAATTCAACCTACTGGTTCTATCCATATCGGAAATTACTTGGGAGCAATTAAACACTGGGTAAGTCTGCAAGAGAAAGCTGATTGTATATTTTTTATTGCTGACTTACATTCTTTAACTATTCCCTATAATTCTAGTGCTTTACAAAAAAATATTCTTGATGCCGCAATAGCTCATTTGGCTGTGGGCATTGATCCTTCAAAATCAATTCTTTTTGTCCAGTCCCAAGTGAAAGAGCATGCAGAACTATGTTGGCTTCTTACAACCATAACGCCGATCGGGGATCTCCAGAGAATGACCCAGTATAAAGAAAAGACTAAGCAATTTAGAAAAGATATTAATGCGGGTTTGTTAAATTATCCGATCTTGCAGGCGGCCGATATCCTTCTCTATCAAACAGATTTAGTCCCTGTAGGCAAAGATCAACTACAACATATTGAATTTGCAAGGACCATAGCCAGAAGGTTTAATTCACGCTTCGGTAAAACCTTTAAAGAACCGGCAGGTCAGATACCCAAAGTTGGAGCTAGGATTATGTCTTTAAATAATCCAAAGCAAAAGATGTCAAAATCATTAGGTCCTCAGAGTTACATCTCTTTATTCGAAAATCCAGAAGAAATTCAAAAGAAAATAATGTCGGCTGTCACCGATACTGGAAAAAATATAAAATATGACCCCGAAAGAAAACCAGGGATTTCTAATCTTATAACAATTTTTAGTTTATTTAGCGAAAAATCAATTAAAAGAATAGAGGAGGATTTTCAGAATAAAGGATATGCGGAATTCAAAAAATCTTTGGCAAAACTTTTGATAGATTCCCTGGAACCATTTCGTAAAAAGAAAAAAGAGCTGGATCAAAGAGAAGTTTACGTAAAAGAAATTTTAACCCAAGGTAATAAAAGGGCACAGATTATAGCTAATTCTACAATGACAGGAGTCAGAAAAAAAATGGGCTTAGTATAAGCTTATTACGGTTTTAAAATTAGACGTTTAAAAAATTAAAATTACTATTCAAGACCTAGTTCTCTAAAGGTCTTTTTTGTTATTGGAATCCCAGTTTTTTTGAAGATTTCCAAAGACTCTTTCTCTATCTTGGTTAAATTTTCCTCAGTATCTCCTTCAAAACGGCATTTAATAAAAGGGGTGGTATTTGCTGCACGAGCTAAAGCCCAGCCGTGGGGAAAATTAATTCTAGCTCCATCAATGTTAATGAAATCGTAGTCATTCTCTCGAAGATAATTTTGTAAATTTTCAATGATTTTAAACTTTTTCTCGTCATCAGTTTCTATAAAGACTTCTGGGCTGGTATAATAATAAGGGAGGCTATCGATATATTTGGAAAAATCTTGCTGCATAGAGGTAATTTCGGCTAACTTCAGGGAGGCAAAAAGAGCATCATCGCAAAGGTAATATTCAAGGGGAAAAAGAAAATGCAGTGTTACCTCTCCTCCAAAAATGGCATTGGTTTCTATTATTTTTTTGATAATTGCATTATGATGGGAAATTGAAAAATAGGTTTTTATTCCCTGTTTTCTCATTTCATCTAAAAAAGATTTGGAAACTCTCATATCGTGCACAATAGGACCTTTTTTCTTATTCAGGGCCTGAAGGGCCAGCATTAAAAGGCAAAAGTCACCATTTACTAACCTGCCTTTATTGTCAATTAAAGCAACTCGGTCTCCGTCGCTATCGTAAGCAAAACCTAGGTCAGCCTCTTCTGCCAATACTTCCTTTTTAATATCTTGAATATTCTCCTCTTGATAAGGATCTGGTAAGTGATGAGGGAACGTTCCGTCTGGTTCTCCATAAATGGTTTTTATCTGACAGCCTAATCTTTTAAATATTTTTTCGGGTAAAAATCCCATTGCTCCATTTCCAGAATCAATAATTATTTTTAAAGATCTTCGTAATCCAATTTTTTCGCTTATATAATTTATATAATCTTCAGTTGGATCAAAAGTAGTTATTTTACCTGTTTTATTAGCCTTTTTGGAGCTCTCGCCTTTCGTAACTAAATCTTTTATCTTTTTAAGGTCTTCTTCTATAACATCTTCGCTGTCTTTTTTACCTGATTTCCTAATATGCAAAGTAAGACCATTATAATCTTTAGGGTTGTGGGAACCAGAAATCATAATCCCGCCATCAAATTTATAGTGAAAAATAGAAAAATAAAATAACGAGTCGGGGGCAACACCAATATCAATTACTTCTCTCCCCTCTTCCATTAAAGAATCAGTAATATTTTTAAAAAGTAGAGGGGAGCTAAGACGAGAATCACGGGCTACAGCTAATTTTTGAGCCCCAGGATATAAATGAGCATAAGCTCTGGCTATTTCTCCAGCTAGTTCCTCGTTTAATTCCTGGGGGTAAATTCCCCGAATGTCATAAGCTCTAAAAATCGTCGGGTTGATGCTTCGATCTTTCTCAGCATTAATCCTGAGCCCGTCGAATGGATTGATTTTCATACATTTTTATTATATCATAAATATATTTTACATCCTCAAATCAATAGTTAAAAATCGGGGGATAAAATCTTATGTCTTTCTCTGTTGGTATAGTCGGCCTTCCAAATGTTGGGAAATCAACTTTATTCAAGGCATTAACTAAAAAAGGGGTTGATATCGCCTCATATCCTTTTACTACTATTGAACCAAATGTTGGTATTGTTGCCGTTCCTGATGAAAGATTAGAAAAAATAGCCAGCTTAGTGAAACCTGAAAAGATTACTCCAACTATTATTGAATTTGTGGACATTGCTGGTATTGTTAGGGGAGCACATCAAGGTGAGGGATTAGGGAATCAATTCCTTGCCCAAATTAGAAATTGCGAAGCAATCTTGGAGGTTGTAAGGACATTTAAAGATCTCAATATTGAGCATGTTGATGGCGAAATGAATCCAGAAAGGGATATCAGAACTATCCTCTTTGAACTTTTAATGAAAGATTTAGAAACAATAGAAAAATACCAAAGTAAAATAGAGAAAGAAGCCAAGGTAAGTAAGGAAGAACAGAAGAAATTAGAATTAATAAGAAAAGTTAAGGACAATCTTTCTCAAGAAAGAATAATCTCTAAACTTAATCTATCGGAAGAAGAAAGGTATCAGATTGAAGATCTTCAGCTACTTACTTTAAAGCCCCTTGTTTATTTAATTAATATTAAAGACGACGATTCTGTTTGTTTAACGGCAATTCAGAGTATTAAAGAGTTAACAAAAGAAAATTCACTAGTCCTGAATCTTAAAATAGAAGAGGAGGTTTCTGAGCTTTCAGAAAGGGAAGCTGCAGAATTAGGGATAAAGTCTCAGCTTGATCAACTAATTATAGCTTGTTATAATATCCTTGACTTAATTACTTTCTACACGATAGCTGGTGGAAAAGAAGCTCGGGCTTGGACAATTAAAAGAGGGGCGGTAGCTCCAGAAGCTGGAGGAAAAGTTCATTCTGATTTTGAAGAAAAGTTTATTAGAGCTGAAGTAATTAATTGGAATTCTTTGACTTCAATTGAAATGCGTCCAGAATGGCAAAAACTGTCAGGCACCATCTGGACAAAGACTAAAGAATTAGGTCAGGTAAAAACAGTCGGCAGGGATTATGTTGTAGAAGACGGAGACATAATTGAATTTAAAATTTAAAAGATAATATCTATGAAATTATACGAATTAACTTATTTTTTATCACCAAGATTGGCTGAAAAAGAGGCGCAGGATTCTTCAGAAAAAATAATTAATTTCATCCAAGACAAAAGAGGGATTATAACTGAAATAAGAGATCAGAAAAGGATATTTTTTTCTTATCCAATAAAGAAAGAAAGGGAGGGCTATTTGGTAAGCCTTAACTTTTATTTTGATCCGAAGGAATTACCCAGTTTGAAAGATGAGATTACTGCTGACAATCAAATTCTACGCTCTCTTATCTCAGCTAAAAAGGTAATTAAAAGACCAACTACTCCTCGGGGACTGCCTAAAATTAAAAAAATAGAAACTTTTGTCTCTGCCCCGATTGATACAGCAAAAGAGATTTCTCCTAAAAGTTCGGGCAGGGAAAGAATGAAAAAAGAAAAGGTCGAATTGGCCGAGATTGAACAAAAATTGGAGGAGATTTTAGGCGAATAAGCCTTTAAAACAATTCTTCATTTATGAACTTAAACAAGGTAATTCTAGTCGGTCGTTTGGCTACTGATCCTGAAATAAGAGCCACTCCAACCGGACAGTCAGTCTGTTCTTTTAGATTAGCTACTAATCGAGTATGGGTAGATAGAGGAAATAACCAACGACAAGAAAAAACCGAATATCATAACATTATTTTATGGGGTAAACTAGCCGAAATTGCTTCCCGCTTCTTGACCAAAGGATCTTTAGCCTTAATCGAGGGTAGAATTGAAACAAGATCCTGGCAAGACTCATCAGGTAATCGAAGGTTCAAGACTGATGTTATTGCCGAAAGAATGCAATTAGGACCACGAGCAGCCGGCAAGGTTATTCCTTCTGAAAAAACTTCTAAAGAAGAAATCCCTGTTATTGAAGAAGAGCCGGATGAGGAAATAGACGTCAAAGAAATACCTTTTTAAATCGGGGAGATATCGTTAGGAAATACTTTATATTTTAAAATTGATTTTTAATAATAATTATAAATGAATTGTTATTTTTGCCAAAAGAATATCACAGAAATTGATTTTAGAGAAACTGAACTTTTAAGGAAGTTTATTTCAGGTTTAGCTAAAATTAGGGCAAGGAAAAGGACGGGGGTCTGCGCCTACCACCAAAGAAAACTAGCAAAGGCTATAAAAAGAGCTCGTCATCTTGGATTACTCCCTTATACGACAAAGTAGATTATTAAATTAAAAACGCCCTATTAGCTAAGACGCTTCTTAAATAAGGCGTTTTTAATTTCCCGTAATGTTAAATTTATTTTAGTATTTCTTCTCTCATTTTTTCTAAAATCTGAGGGTTCTCTTTTAGAAAATTTTTCGCCCCTTCAACTCCTTGCCCTAATTTTGTATTTTCATATTCAAACCAACTGCCATTTTTTTTGATAATATCTTTTTTCAACCCGGCATTTAAAATATCTCCTAGATAAGAAATTCCTTCATTGTAATAAATATCGAATTCGGCAATTTTAAAGGGGGCAGCTACTTTATTTTTAACAATCTTTGCTTTTATACGAGAGCCAATAACCTCATCTCCATGTTTTATTTGAGCAATTCTTCTTAAATCGATCCTGACTGAAGCATAAAATTTTAGAGCGAGACCTCCAGAAGTTGTCTCAGGGTTTCCAAACATTTGACCAATTTTCATTCGGGTCTGATTTAAAAAGATAATTGCAGTTTTAGTCTTGGAAACAATGCCTGCAAGTTTTCTTAATGCTGATGACATTAACCTTGCCTGAAGGCCAATTTGGAAATCTCCTATCTCTCCAGCAATTTCTGCCCGGGGGGCTAAGGCTGCTACTGAATCTATGACAATAGCATCAATTTGGCCGGATCTTATTAAGGTCTCAACAATTTGCAAAGCTTGTTCTCCTGAATCAGGCTGAGAAATTAGAAGATCGTCTGTGTTTACTCCAATCTTTTGGGCATAATCGGGATCGAGAGCATGTTCTGCATCAATAAAGGCCCCGACTCCTCCTTGTTTTTGAACCTCAGCCAAAATATGAAGGGCTAAGGTAGTTTTTCCTGTCATTTCCGGGCCATAGATTTCAATCACTCTTCCTCGAGGAACTCCTCCCACTCCGATGGCCGAATCAAGAGAAATGGAGCCTGTGGGGATGACGTCAACATCGCAAGGCCTGGCCTCTTTCAATTTCATTATTGCACCCTCGCCAAATCTTTGCTTTATTTCCTCAATTGCTTCACCTAAAGCCTTTCTAGTTTCATCTTTTTTTTGTTTTATTTTAGCCATACCCCGTAGGAAATTAAATATTTTCAGCTGTTATTATATTTGGATCTTTAAATATCATATAATTATTATGCACATTTATTATTAAAGGGTTTTGGGAAGAAAATATTTTTGGTTACCTTTATCAACAAAAACCCTTTGGTTTTCTACGGGGCATATCTATTTTAAGAATATTATCTTGATCTAAAAATGTCAAATTAAAGAATCAAGGTTCTTCGTTTGGGTTATATACTTCTCTTGGTTTTGCTCCTTCTCCTGGCCCCACCACCCTTTTTTCTTCCAACATATCAAGTAGCCGAGCTGCTCTGGCATAACCAATTCTTAATCTTCTCTGTAATAGAGAGGCAGAGGCTTTTCTTGCTTCAATGACTAATCTCTTTGCTTCTTCATAGAGAGGGTCTTCTCCTCCTGCAAAAATATCGAATCCTTCTTCGTTGCTTAATTCACTGGCAACGCTTTTCTCTAATTCTTCGAGTTCTATTCTTTCAGTTTTTACGCCTTGATTCTTCGATTTGAACCAATCTACTACTCTTTTTATTTCTTTTTCTGAAACATAGGGCGTTTGAATTCTCTTTGGTTTGGCTACGTCCGAAGAAATATATAGCATATCACCGCTGCCCAAGAGTTTTTCAGCACCAGCCATATCAAAAACAGTGCGGGAATCAACCTGAGAGGCTACTTGAAAGGCAATTCGAGAAGTAATATTTGCCTTGATTAAGCCTGTAACTACTTCTACTGAAGGTCTCTGGGTCGCCACCACTAAATGAATTCCCACTGCTCTTGCCATTTGGGCTAATCTAACGATTCCTGCCTCTATTTCCTTTCCTCTAGCAGCCATTAAATCAGCTAACTCGTCAATAATTAAAACAATGTAGGGTAGAAGTGAATTCTGGCGAGTATTAGCCATCATCTCGTTATAGCTTAATATATCCCGGCTTTTTTGAGCTCCAAAGATTTCAAATCTCCTCTCCATCTCACCAATTAACCACTTAAGTACATTAACGGCCTGCCTTGTGTCGAGGATGACCGGGGTTAAAAGATGCTCTAATGAATTGTAAATTGGAAATTCTACTCTTTTGGGGTCAATTAAAATGAACTTTAAAATTTCTGGAGAATTTTTATATAAAAGGCTGACAATTAAATTGTTCAAGCAGATGGATTTACCAGTACCTGTAGAACCAGCAATTAAGAGGTGGGGCATCCTTCCTAAATCAGCAAAAACCGATGAGCCCATTACGTCTCTCCCTAAAGCAAAAGTTAAATTTGAGATTGACCTCTGAAAATCGGGGTGACCTATTAAGTTCCTTAATCTTACGAGTGTCCTAACTTTGTTAGGAATTTCAATACCAACCAAAGACTTCCCTGGAATAGGAGCCTCTATTCTAATTGGATGGGCGGCCAGAGCCAAAGAAAGATCATTATTTAAGGCGGTAATTTTAGATAATTTTACTCCTTCAGCTGGTTTCAGGGTATACTGAGTAACAGTTGGGCCGATATTTACCTGCCCCATTTCAACTGGAATATCGAAATTTTGAAGAGTTCTTTTAATAATAGCTGAGTTTGTTTTAATGTCACCGGCTGAAGGAACCCCCGAATCATTTTCAAGTAAATTAAGGGGTGGTGACTGATAAGGTGAAATACCTCCATTAATCGGCTTTATTTTTAATTCTAGGGGGGAGATTTGTTGAGAGATTGGAATTTTTTCAGCCTCGGGAGAGGAAAGTTTTTCTTCCCTTACGAGAGGTGGGATTTCTTTTACTTCAAATTTAGGAAGGAAAATTTTTCTAATTAATGAAGGTGACTTTTCACTTAATTGTTCTCTTTCTTTTTTAGGAAAGAAAAATTGAGATAAGATAAAAACGCCAATTAGGCTGAGAGTTAAAAAAATTACAAAAGATGCCCAGAAATCAAATAAGGCGAAGGTTGGCCGCGAAATCCAATAGCCCAAATACCCTCCTACTTTTTCCTCGCCTTGAATAAGACCTAAAGTCCCCGATATTCCTATAATAATAATTAAGAAGCCAAGAAGAACGGGTAAGTAAATTTTACGATATTCCGTTTTAAAGAATAAAATTGAAAGAAAAATAAAAAGAGGGGGCAATAAAAATGCAACCCTTCCAATTAATAAAGTAGAGATTACTTTTAAAATGTTACCGCCGGGCCCAGCTAAATCGAGGAAGCTTAAAATTAAAATTAAAGATAAGGTAGCAAGGATTACTCCCCAAATCTTTTTTTTAGTTTCTTCAAGGAAGTCAATTCTAAAGGGGCCCTTTTTCTTTCCATTAGAC
>Ga0315289_10008369_pt1 | contig 14974 bp, 14 predicted proteins | sample YL17G11_40_MG_FD_203452 | JGI IMG/M metagenome (GOLD analysis project Ga0315289, IMG submission 203452) | Sediment microbial communities from Yellowstone Lake, YNP, Wyoming, USA - YL17G11_40 | ecosystem: Environmental > Aquatic > Freshwater > Lake > Sediment | place: USA: Wyoming | collected...
AGAACCCTATCAACCATCACACACCCACACGTCCATCTAATTCCAAATTCGAACTCTTTTTATCACTGACACATGTTGGTGGATAGAACAACACAGCACTCAAGTGCAAAGGCTCAAATACCAAACCCGTGCTGTATTGGTGTGGGACTTGCCGAGGGAGATTGGAAGAATGATTAAAGATGGTACAATTACTCCTTTTCTGTTCCTGATCGTGATCTTCGTTTTTGTATTTGCAACCTACTATGCAGCAAAGAAAGGGAAGAAATTTTCCATAAAAAAGAAGATCGCAGCCTTTGATGCAATACCAGAGGCAATTGGTCGGGCAACAGAGATGGGAAGACCTATGCATTCTACAAGCGGAGGGAGCCGGACAGAATCTTGGAGAGGTCCTCACGTAGTGGCCGGATTGACCCTAATAGCGTATGTCGCGGAGATGGCCGCAAGAATTGATATTCCCTTCTACTTGTCTGTGAACTATCCTGATCAGATTGTGGTGGGAGATGAGACACTGAGATCGGCGTACCTCAAGGCGGGGCACCCAGAACGCTATAAAAGAGAATATGTGTTGTATCACGGAGACACTGATTCCTCGTATTCCGGAGGAATGATGGGTTTCATGATGCGGAACAACGTAGGGGCCAACTTCATGCTTGGAGGATTCGGAAGCGAATCCCTACTCTTGGCCGAAACAGGTAACCGATTGGGGGCCATGCAGATTGCAGGCACTCCGACAACTTGGCAACTGCCTTTCTTGGTGACCACATGTGACTATGTCATGATGGGAGACGAAGTTTATGCTGCGGGCTGCCTGGTGACTGGTGACCCGATCGAGACAAGCTTCGTAATAAGTCAGGATTACCTGAAGATCATATCCATTGCCTTGATAATACTGGGGACGATTATTTCCACTCTGGGTAGCAACTTTTTGGTCCAATTAATGAAAATGTAGGTGAATGTTAATGGCAACCAATTTGAAGAGTCTGACCCTGCGTATCATAATAACTGCAATTGCCCTGATATTCGTTCTCGACTTCTTCTTCAAAGCAAAGTTGATACAGGACACAGCTTTCAGCCTCCAACGGTTCGTCATTCCAATAGGTGGATTTGCCTTGGGGCTAGGTGGCATCACGATGGGGCTCTACTACGCACGGCGCATCATGAGGAAGGACAAATTCTGGCAGTACGACATAGCTGGGGTCTTATCGATGCTATTTATGGGCTTGTTGGGCTTCTTGGAAGCATCACCCCAACCTATTCTGCAATGGTATACGTACAACATCGTTACTCCAATAGAGCAGGCGATCTGGTCTGCTCTGGCATTCTACTTGGCATCGGCCTCCATCAGAGCCCTCAGAGCCAAGAGCGTGGAAACGGCTTTGCTTTTGGCAGGAGCGATATTTGTAATGATTGGCAATGCTCCCGTCGGACCGGCCTTGTGGCCTGCTAGCGCTGATATTGCGAGGTGGTTCATGGATGTACCTAACATGGCGGAGGCTCGAGGAATCAACCTTATCGTAGCATTCGGAACGTTCCTTTTGGCAGCTAGGGTGTTTCTAGGTAGAGAGAGAACAATCTTGGGTTGAGAGGAGATAACAATGGGACTCATTCAAAAGATACTAAGCGACCGACGGATAATCTTCCCGATTATCTTTTGTTTGGTTGGATACCCCTTGATATACCCGATTGGGCTACCACTTGACGTCTCACCAGATACGAGGGCAGTATACAGGGCTATCGGGTCATTACCTGCAGGAAGCGTCATAGTACAGACCAACGATGTGATATTTGCGAGCTGGGGAGAACTTGGTGACGTCGCTAAGGTCCTGTTCAGATATGAGCTTTCGAGGAATCTGAAGGTTATACTCATAGAGTTTGGGCAATCAGCCCAGGGAACTACACTGGCAGAGATCTTCCTAAGTCAGATTCAAATCCCTGCTGACAAGAAGTATGGGGTGGACTACGTAAACTTGGGATTTATCCCCGGAGAAGAGGGCGCACTTGCGGCTTGGGCGAAGGACATTCACCAAGTGTCCATCAAGGATGCGCGCGGAACTCCTATCAGTCAGCTGCCGATAATGCAGAATGTCAAAACCATAAAAGACATTGCCTTCTGGATGTCTGTCAATGTGTACGGAGGAATACTTCCAGAGATGTATCTGAGACAGATTCAACTTATTTACAAGACTCCTATGGCTTGCGCCACCATAGGTGTGATGTACCCGACGATAAAACCATTCGTTTCTTCTGGACAGCTGATTGGCCTTATGAATAGCCAGCGGGGGGCCGCGGAGTTTGAGTTTTTGTCGGGCATACTGGGACTAGCTGCTGCAACGATGGATTCGCAGTCACTTGTGCATCTTTTTGTCATAGCGGTGACCCTGATTGGGAACGTGATGTTTGTTGCGAGCAAATACGGAGGTAAGAAACAATGACACCGATTGAGACTCTAACGGCACTGTTGTCATCAGCCGTGGCCCTTATGGCCTGGAGCTTCCTGTACAAGGACAATCCCTTCTACCGCCTTGTGGAGCGGGTGCTTGTCGGTGGTACGATAGGCTACGGAGTCGTGCTGGGTATGAGATCAGTCTGGAACAGAGGAATACTCCCAGCGGCGCAGGGAGATTTGACAATGATTCTCGCGGTTGTGGTCGGCCTACTTCTGTACTTAAGGCTAGGCGGGAAGAAAGTCAGCTGGTATTCCAGAATCCCTGTTTCAGTATTGTTGGGAGTTGGATTCGGTGTTGGTTTGACAACCATGATACAAGCGCAGATTACTCTTCAGCTGGCGGACACCATGAAATCTCTTGCTACCGGAAATCTGCTGACCATATTCTCGAACACCTTCATCATGGTAGGAGTTGTATGTACAGTGTTCTACTTCTTCTACTCCGTTGAGCACAAGGGACCCTTGAGCACGGCTTCCAAAATCGGGCGTTACGTGATGATGATGGGATTCGGTGCGGCCTTCGGCTTTAATCTCCTTGGGAGAACCTCGGTACTGATCAGTCCATTGCTGCCGGTCGTCAAACCACCAGGGATCTACCTAGTTCCAATAGCTGTTGCCGGAGTGGCATACGGATTGTGGAAGGACTATCAACAAGGGCAGGCGAAGTCTGAAAAGCAGACTGCGAAGAGCTAAGACACGGAAACGACCTGGTACAACTCCTTTTTCTCTCCCTTTTTGTCTTTTTTTTCCGGTTTGATATTGTCGTTTGTAGCGTATGCTGTGCACATGAAAGACCTTCTTATGCTGGTGTGGCGGCTATTCAATTGACGAGGGCCTTATCCAGAGTGACGAGGAGGGAAGATTGAATAGTTTGACGAATAATGAGTAGAGAGTACTATTCTGTCGAAAGGGTGCTCGAAAGAGTGACGCCGGCGGAATATGCTATCTATGTCTTCGTCGTATGTTCAGCGATATTCATAGTGCCTGGGCAGGTATTTTTCTTGTCAATAGACGAGGGGATGCGTGGTGTTCGGAATGGCTTCATGATGCTTCTAGGCACACTGACCGCCCAATCAGTGCTTCTGGTGTCTCTATGTCTGGGGTTCCTGATTGTTCTTCAACACTTTCTTGTAGTGTTGAGGTTTGTTGGGGGTATTCTCTTGGTAGTGCTTGGTGTGTCAGCGATTTACAGGGGCGTTAAAGGAGGGAAGATCAATGTTGGAGAGACGAGGGGAGTGCATTACATGCGAGGTTTCCTACTGACCATCTTCAATCCTCCTCTCATACTCTGGTATGTGACCGTGGGATCAACGATGCTCGAGATGGGCGTTCTGGCCTTGGGAAATCTGGCTTATGTTCTCTTTAGTATGAGTCTGTTGGCGTCACCCACTATCATAACCGCAGCTATTGTTCTCTCCGTTCAGGGTGGCAGACGACTCATCGGAATGCGAGAAATACGGATTCTTTCAATTGTTTCTGGAACGGCATTCATCTTGATAGCGCTTACGATGATAGTGCCTCTTCTAATCTAAGAGAACTGTCGCTTCCGATGAAATCTCATATCGGTAAGATGTAGCTCAAGCACGCGCTGGTTGAATACTACGTTATATCGGTAGTATAGTTCAGGCTCGAGTCTCTCGGAGGTTCGTTGGAATACCTTAAATCTTAAGCAATCCTCTGATAGATTGATGTGTTTCTAGTGGAATCTGATCGGTACGCAAGAGTAATGGCCGCAGTTCGCCGCGAGATTCCAGATAAGGTGCCTTGGTGGTTGTGGTGTCATTGTCCTGCCCTGCCTTGGTTAAGACACTACAGCTGGGAGAAGTCAACTAGAGACGGTGAAGAACTTGCCAGGGCGCACCTCGCCTTCCTGCAGCAACTGGACTACAAGATGGATTTGCTGAAGGTAATTCCCTACTACAAGTATCTGGCCATGCACTGGGGAGCGAAATTTCGATTTGTGAACAACAATGAGTATCCCGAACAAGTAGAGGTTCCGGTCAAAGAAACAGAAGACTGGCGAAAGCTTTGGGTATTGGATCCGAAGAAAGAGCTCAGAGAGCACGTCAGAGCTGTGTCAATTCTCTCACGAGAGATCGGCAGGACCATGCCCTTTGTCTACACCATAGTTCATCCGTTCGCTGCGGCGCTACATCACGTCTCAACACCCGACCGCGTCTATGCCGATATGAAGCATCACCCTGACGCCCTCAAAGAAGGGCTAGAAACGATTGCAGAGACATCTGCAGATCTAGCCAAGGCTCTAATTGATGAAGGCGCAACAGGTATCTTTCTTCCGCTAGGAAGCGGGGGGGAGACTTGGTCGAGAATAGATCAGAGCCAAGCTGAGGAATACTTGTTGCACTATGACAAGATGATCTTGGATGCCGCAAAAGATGGACCTATCAAAATCCTTCATATATGTGGCAAATCTGGGGAAGATGCGCGTGGGTTGATGGAAGCCGGATGGTTCAAGAGATATCCAGTAAACGTAATCAACTGGTGGGATGCTAACCACACGCCGCTCCCCGTTGCCAAGAAGATATATGGTGACAAGTTCTGCCTCGCCGCTGGCGTAGATCAGTATGGCACAATGAAATGCGGCACGCCCGAACAGGTGGAGAATCAGGTTAAGAACTCAATTGAGATCGCTGCCAAAGACGGCGGTTTCATGATCACTCCTGGCTGCACGGTATTGACCGATATTCCTCTCGCGAACATAAACGCCGTAGGAAGAGCCGTAGAGAAGTACGGCAGATACAATTGCTGAGACGACGGAACGAGAAAGCAGGAGAACAGGTGAAGAACCAGAATTCAGCATCGTCGTCTAAAGAAACAGGCTGGAGAGAAAGAGACTACTGCTTTCTGTCTAGAGCTTGATGGCCTGGAGCTCTGAAGAATAGAGCCATTTCTTGTGATGGTTAGTTCCCTTGAATCTCCATGTTGCGCTAGCCAATTTCCAACACGAAACCAACACGTTCTCAAATCTTCCCACTGGTCTGGGGCAATTCCGCAAGCGAGAATTCTTTGAAGGAGAGACGATTTCGGATCAGTACCGTGGTACCACAACTTTCCTCGGTGGCATGATAGACGCTGCTGACGAGCTGGACATAGGACTAATCCCAATCATTTCTGCTGAAGCCAGTCCATCTGGAAAAGTAACTCAGGAGGCCTTCGACTACGTTGTCAGCCGCATAACCTCGCGCCTCAAAAGAGCTGAAGATCTATCTGGAGTGTGTGTGGCTCTGCACGGCGCCGGTGTTGCAGAGAACCACCTGTCAATTGAAGGCGAGCTATTGCGTCGTATGCGGCACGCTGCAGGTGCCAAGGTGCCCATTTCCGCTACACTGGATCTTCATGGCAACATTACTACCTCCATCATCGAGAACACGGATGCCATCTTTGGAACCACAACCTATCCCCACGTAGATAAGCGCGAACGAGGTGCTGAGGCCATGCGCTACCTCTTTGAGATCATGCAAGGAGAAGCTCACCCGGCGGCAACATTGCGTACGGTGCCTATCCTTGGGGCGGCCAACAAGCAGTTTACCGGTCAGAATCCGGCAAAAGCGTTGCAGGAGGCCGCGCGTGATTGGGAAGAACAACCGGAGGTCGCTGAGGCATGCATCTACTATGGTTTCCCCTACGCTGACGTACCGCATGCGGGAATGTCCGTAGTTGCCATAACTGAAGCTGACCAGACTTTGGCTCAGAGCGTTGCTGAGGACTTGGCTTGCAGGATTTGGGAGCGGCGTGAGGAGTTCCGAGCGGACCTTCCGAAACCTCCTCAAGCCGTGTGCCAAGCCTTGGCTTTGAGCGGTCAACCAGTGGTAATTAGTGATGTTTCCGACAATCCTGGCGCCGGAGGGGCAGCTGATGCCACCAATCTTCTACGAGCAATCCTTGAAGCTGATTTGGGTGAAAGAGCTGCATTCGCCTTCATCTGCGACCGAGAAGTTGTCGATGCAGTCCACAAAGCCGGCGTGGGAAGCGTCCTGGACTTACAGATTGGTGCCAAGACGGATGACCTCCACGGCGAATCTGTTTCAGTGCGAGCCTATGTTCGTGCTCTAACTGATGGACGCTACGTCATCAGAGGTGCCGATCACCCTGGCTTGCGGGCCAACATGGGTCGCTCCGCTTGCTTGGTGATTTGCCCTCTTGGATCTTCTGCCAAGGAACTTCAAGAAGGCAAGGGCGTGGACCTAGTTGTGACCGAGGAGCGTACCTTCCAGGTATTTGACTTGGAACCTTTTCGCATCCACGGCATCGATATCACTCGCAAGAAAATTGTTGCATTGAAGAGTGCCATCCACTTCCGGGCCATCTATGAACCTATTTCCCACGCTATCATTGAGGCAGCAGGTCGTGGTCTGACTAACCCTGACATATCTTCTTCTTCCTTTCATCATCTGAGAAGGCCTGTTTTCCCACTTGATGCAGATGTTCGATTCTCCACAGTTCCAGCTGAGGGTCACTCGGTTGTACGACGTACACCAGAAAGGTTGAATTGATTGGTCCCAGATCATTCACCCATGGTGGTTTGGCAATTATGGATCTCACCAAGAAAAGACTGACCGTCGCTCTCATCGGCTGTGGGTTCATTGGCGAAGCACTGGCCAAAGCCATTGATACAGACATCGGAAATATGATAGAGCTGATAACTGTCTACGATGAGAAAAATGATCAGGCTCTGCGACTTTCCGAATCTCTTAGCTCTAGGCCAGTAATCGCTGAGAATGCCGATGACATCTTTGCCAATGCAGGAATAGATCTAGTTATTGAAGCTGCATCGCAGAAGGCCGTCAAATCCTATTTGCTCAAGGCTTTGGCTTCTGGAAAGAGTATGATGATTCTGAGCGTTGGAGCTTTGGACGACCGACTCTTGATGGAGGCAACATCTCTCGCCCGAGAAATGAATGTGAAAGTGTACGTTCCCTCGGGAGCGGTAGCGGCTCTTGATTGGATCAAGGCAGCCTCTAGGGCGGGACTTGAGAAAGTGGCAATAACGACGAAGAAACCGCCCCAGTCTTTTGAAGGGTCGCCCTATGTGGTAGAGAATCGGATTGATCTTCGTTCAATAGACAAACCCACGCAGATTTATGAGGGACCTGCGTCCGAAGCCTGCTCTTTTTTCCCGGCGAACGTTAACGTAGCGACGGCCTTGGGCCTTGCAGGAATTGGGAATCAGAAGACCATGGTACGAGTTGTTGCGGATCCGACGGTGAGACAGAATGTTCATGAGATTACAGCTGAAGGAATTGCTGGCAAGATAACAGTCAGAATCGAGAACGTTCCGGCACCCGCCAATTCCAAGACAAGCTTGGTGGCTTCGTTATCCGCAATTCAGAAACTGAAGGAGATAGTTGAACCCCTATCGCTTGGCTAGTAAGGATTCACGTCATTTTCATTTTCGCTTCTCTCCAGGCTCACATGCAACGCGTTCTAGGTCAATACTGGTACACAAAGCCATTCTATCTGATCTCTCAGAATGTGAGGATGAGTTGAACCATCTGTCGATGGGCTTTCTATCTCTCCCAGGGTCACAGAACACCTCAACCGGGAGCGTAACAGGCGGGCTTACGCTATGGCAGGGTTAGATGATTATCGATCGATCCATCTAGGCGCTTGCACTTCGTTTCAATATCTTTCTCAAGGTTTGTGTGATAATCTGGTCCTGGCCATCAGACAAGCAGGTTGGATCAATCAGGAATGAACCTCTATCTCGTTGGCTTTGACGTACCCAAATCGGTGGATCGCTCAGCCTAAGCAGCTCCACTAGCTCGCGAGTTGTGATGCCAAGCTTTTCTTCCTCTATCGTTATTCTTGCTCGTGGTACTGGACGGTTTATTTCATCTGGGAAGACTCGCTGGGCTTTAACGCAAGGTAGATTCTTCAGGTCGTCCAGTATATATCGTGTCTTCTCTTCCCAGCCTCTTATCTTGGCTTCTTCATCCTGCTTCACGTAGAGTTGAAGTGCAGCTATGAGTCCAGCTATTGACTCTTTGCTGACCTTCATCGGCCTGCCCAATGCATAATGGTGAAGACTACTGTTCGCAGCGACGGCCCTGATCAGCTCTTGTTGACCGGCAACAAACCCTGTGTTATTCGGTCCTCCTATGTTTTTTCCTCCACTGAAACATACCAAGTCAGCACCATCATCGGTGTACTTTCTCAAGTTGGTTCTTGGTGGAAGCATATTGGCAGCATCCACAATGACGGGTAGATCATGCGAATGTGCAATCTTGACAATGTCCCTCAGAGGCAATCCGCCTTGCATAAAGAAGTGAGTGTAGATGTATGCTATGGCTACTGACTTTTCAGATATCGCCCTTTCGATTTCCCACTCTTCTGCAAAAGGTTCACCAGGGTAGCCTACTTCAATGAACTTTGCCCCTGTCGCAGTGAACGCATGATCAAATATGTTACGGTGACGCTTCTGAATGACAACTTCATCCTTCATGCCCATAGTGTTCGGCAACTGTTTCGCTCTGACCGGGTCGTCACCGGTCATACACGCTGCTGTTGCAAGCGTCAAAGCCGCAGAACAGCCCGAAGTGATGAATGCAGCTTCAGCTCCCGTCAGTCCAGCGACATATTCCCCTGCTTTTTCGTGCAACTTAGACATCTGGACAAAGGCCTTGGCAGCTTCAGCCATGGCTTCTGTGACCTCAGGTTCCAGAACGCTCCCTCCAAGAGTCGTTACAGTCCCTTCCGCATTGATCACTCTCTTTACTCCCAACGTATCTAGAATGCCCATAATGACATGCCTTGACGCTAATTCATGGTGGAGCTTTGATAAAGTTTGCTGGAATTTTCAGCCACTATCCACTTGTTCGAGTAAAGAAAACCCTTATAATATGACGCCAGCCAATGAATCATCGTGGTTCCAATGGAATCTGAAAGTTATGAAAGAATCATGACCGCAGTTGGTCGTGGCGTTCCGGATAGAGTACCATGGTTCTGTTACTGTCACACACCCGCCTTGCCTTGGCTGAGATACTACAGCTGGGAGAAGTCAACAAGAGACGGTGAAGAGTTGGCCAAGGCCTACATTGCGTTTCTGCATGAGTTGGACTACAAGATGGACTTGCTGAAGGTTACAGCTTGGAAAGCGGGGATGGCTCTCCAATGGGGTCGGAAAGATCGATTTGTGGACAATCATGAATACCCAGAGAATGTCGATGTCCCAGTAAAAGAAACAGAAGATTGGCGAAAACTGAAGGTATTGGATCCAAAGAAGGAGCTGAAGGAGAGCATAAGGGCGGTCTCAATTCTGTCGCGTGAGATCGGTCGAAGAACACCTTTCATCTGGTCAGTTCACAGTCCCATGATGCAGGCGCTGCACGGTGTCTCGACGCCAGATCGAGTATACGCCGACATGAAATCGCATCCGGATGCTCTGAAAGAGGGGCTTGAAACGATCACCCAAACTTGCATAGAGATGGCCAGAGCAGTTGTCGACGAGGGGGCAACCGGCATATCATATGGCATCGGTGGGGGAGGAGAATTCTGGTCTAGGTTGAACAAGAGTCAATTTGAGGAATACGGGCTGCACTATGACAAGAAGATCTTGGCCGCGGTGAAAGATGCTCCAATCCTGATGTTTCATCCGTGTGGCAAATGGAAGGAAGATCCGCAGAAGAGTTGTGGATTGATGGAGTCGGGATGGTTCAGACAGTATCCTGTGAACACAATCCGCTGGTATGATCGACAACACACACCGCTTCCTGTCGGTAAGAAAATATACGGGGATATTTTCTGCATCGCTGGCGGGGTGGACGAACAGCGAACATTAAGAAAAGGAACGCCTCAGGAAGTGGAGAGCCAGGTCAAGGAAGCGATCGAAAGCGCTGCTGAAGGGGGAGGTTTCATCCTGACTCCTGGTTGCACAGTTCTAGCGGATACTCCTCTGGAGAACATAAACGCCATGGGAAGAGCCGTCGAGAAATACGGAAGATACAAGCGGTAGTCCCATTCCAAACTACAATCTGGTCAAATCAACGTTACCGGGTATCCTGGCGGCGATCCGTGGAGAGCCGTGCATAGCGCGGGCGCTATAGCATTGTCCTTTGGAGTTCGAACACGCTATCGCACGGAGGTTGCCTTCAGAAGTGCTTAAAAGAAGAAGAGACATTAAAGACTGAAGGGATTTCTGATGGTCTACGATCATCGAAGCAAAGTTCTCGAAAAACTTGGGGTGAGGACAATGATTAACGCTCTAAACTGGTCTACAACTGTTGGTGGAACGTATCTTGAACCAGAAGTTATTGAGGCAATTGCTGAGGTCTCAAGGACCTTTGTTGATATGCGCGACTTGACCGACAAAGCTTGCCACCGATTGGCGGAACTCTGCAAGGTTGACGCGGCCTTCATTACTTCGGGCACGGCTGCTGGCATTACCATGACTGTAGCCGCCTGCATCGCTGGCAGCGATCCAATCAAGTGGTCAAAACTGCCTTTCACAGAGGATCCTCCAATAAACGGAAGAAACCAGATTGTCATCCAAACAAATCAGCTGGCATACAAAGAACAATATGCAAACGGGGGAGGACGACTGGTTGTGGCGGGTGGACCGGAAGGCACTAGCACTGGTGAGTTGGAGGCGTCCATCAATGAAAAGACTGCAGGAATTGCGGCAGGCTACCACTACAACACCACTCCAAGAGGCTGTATACCCTACAAAGGTCTAGCCAGTATTGCGAAGAAACACGATCTACCTTGTTTCTGCGATTGCGCAGGCGCTTTTCCACCGTATGATAATCTACATAGAATGGCGGATGAAGGGTTCGATCTGTCATTATTCAGCGGTGGGAAAGGAATCCGTGGTCCCCAAGATACGGGGCTCATTCTCGCTCATGGGCAACGTGGGATCGAGTTGGTGACCGAGATCAGGAAACATTCGTCACCCAACATGGGATTCGGACGGGCCTACAAAGTATCTAAGGAAAGCATTGTAGGTCTCGTGGCAGCATTGGAGCTCGTATTGGGTCGCGATGAGAAGATCGAGTACCAGAAACAACTTGCAAAAGCGGAGTATATGGCCAAGCACCTCGAAAGCATCCCTGGGATTTGTGTCAGTATTGTCCCTAATGATGGGATAACCTATGAACATCCACAAATGGCCAGAGTTCCCACCGTACGAATCGACATCGATAAGGGAGCTTTGGGTCTTGTCACAGTCAAAAGCATCTACGAGGCGATGGAAAAAGGTGAACCGGGCATTTTCGTTCGATTTCCGAGGTTTGGAGATAGAGAATCTGGACCTTTCTCGAGCAAAGCATCAGTCCTCTTGTTCACCTACTTTCTGCGAGATGGCGAAGAGAAGATCGTTGCCGAAAGAATGAGAGAAGTATTGACCACTCGTCCTTGGAAATAGTGTCGGAGCATCTTTCACCGCGGCCCTCAATGTTCAATGGCCAGAACAGAACGTGAGTGATTCTTGTGGCACAGGAGACCTCCGCTCTTCTCGATCATGCAAGGTCTCTCATTGAATACTCGAAGCCTAGGGAATTGGTGAAACATGTAAGCGATCTTGCAGGCAAAAACGACGCCTGGCGTAGCATGCAGTGTATCAATCTGAACGCAGCTGAGAGTGTCCCCAGCCCTTCTGTGCAAGCGATTCTACGATGCGATCTTTCCCACAGAGCTTTTCTCGGAGAAATCGGAAACAGACGTGACAAGGGTGCGAAATATCTTGATGAAATCGAAGCAATGACGATCGAATTGGCCAAGAAGTTGTTTGACGTTGACTATGCTGAATACAGACCTGTTACAGGCTCGGTAGCCGATGGCATAGCAATGAGATGTCTTACTGAAGTAGGAGACACCGTGCTCGCGCTTGAGGAACCAAGAGGGCATCCGAGCTGGAGAGAAATTGGATACGCTGGTTATCGAGGCATAAACGTAGTCGATATCCCTTTTGATTATGAAAAGTTCAACATCGATGTCGACGGCCTAACCCGAATCATAGAAGAGAATAGAAAGGCAAAATTGGTTGTTGTAGGGAGTTCCCTCTTTCTTTTTCCTTACCCCCTGCGTGAGATACATAGAATCACTAGCGAAATCGGCGCAAAGCTATGGTATGACGGCGCTCACGTATTGGGGCTGATAGCCGGAAAGATGTTCCAAGATCCTCTTAGGGAAGGGGCAGACCTGCTGACGGGATCAACACAGAAGACGCTTTCAGGCCCGTTGGGTGCTCTGATGCTCCATGGTGAAGAGGGACTTGATGAAAAGATACGATACTTTTTCTATGGGCATCTTTCTTCCATAGGACACAACCGAACGGCTGCTCTCGCCGTGGCCTTGGCTGAGATGCTAGAATTTGGAAAGGATTTTGCTGAACAGATAGTGCGAAACGCAAAAGCCCTAGCCAGCGCGCTGGACAAGGAAGGTTTTGATGTAGTCGGCAAGGGTAACGGATACACCGAGTCCCACATGGTTGCTTCAGATGTGAAGAAGCTTGGAGGCGGTCAAAGGGTCGCAACTAGGCTTGAACAATGCAACATCATCTGCAGTGCCTTTAAGCTGTGGACACGAGATGAACCCTACCACGGCATTAGGCTCGGTGTCACAGAGATGACGCGATATGGCATGAAGGAGCCTGAAATGAAGAGCATAGCAGAACTCATCAGAAGGGCAGTGATCGACCAAAATGATATGATTGACGTGTGCAAGAAAGTTCTGCAACTGAGAAATGAGTTCATGCAACTGCACTATTGCTTTGAGAATCACGAAAAACCAAGTGTGGTGGAATAACAAATCCAAGAAACGACAATGCAATCACACTGGTATCGCAATCAGGCAGTCTACGGATGAGCGCACCAGCATTCTGCAGAGGACTCATGTCAGACTCATGTTCTTCGGGAGCTCCTCGGATGGATCTTGGAGAGAATATGTCCATTCAAGGAATACTGCAGGAGACTGGTGAGGGTTTTCTTGCCGTTCTGCTGGAAACCACGGTGGCAGAATGCCATTCTTGCTTGGGTGCCACCCGGCTAGGTCTGAGAGGCTGAGCACACGCTGAGGCCGGACTCCAAGGTGGTTCATCATCATTATTCTGGTGGGACAATCTACTAAAGCCATTTTCGTGCTAGATAATCGATTTTGATTCTGGCAATCCATATATACGCACAAACAGAGAAGATGGCGAATCAAGGGTGTTGTGGGTTAAAATGTACGCAGATTTCTACACAAAAGAGACAGAGCGTGAACGTGAGGCGCCAGAACAAGAAGCGCTGGGAATTCTCAGGGACTTCAACAAAGATAGCTGGCTGTGGCTGAGAGATGTCGTTGACATGCACGTATACTGTTTGCCCTGTGTTGACATGAGGCTTTACGATGAATTTGAAATGGCGAGACATATGCGAGGGATCGGCTACAAGGCATTTGCTTCGAAGCGTCACTATTGCTGCAACGCTGATGTCGCCGCTCTTGTCAACAAGTACGTTTCTGGGATTAGATGCATCGGAGGCATTGTCCTGAACTGGTGTGTCGGAGGTTTGAATCCTCATGCTGTGGACCACGCAATTCTGATGGGAGGCAAAGTGGTGTGGATGGGAAACATGCACCACGGCACACTTGGAAACAAGCCTTTTCGCTCCAAGTACGGCATGCAAAATCGCTCTCCTGATCATTACACGATTAGAAGGCCTCCCAAGAAATGGGAAGTCGCCCCACCGATAAATGCGATCGATCTTAGCACGGGTAAAGTTGTGGAACCAGTGAGAGAAATAATAGAACTCTGTAGGGAAGCAGAGGATGTTGTGCTAAACTCGTGTCACATTTCTACAACGGAATGCTTGGCTGTGGCCGAAGAGTGCGAAAGGCAAGATTTTCACAAGTTTGTGGTGGATCACTCGCAAAGAAGAGGGGCAATAGGGGTACCTCTAGAAGAGGAGAAGAAACAGCAGAACATCGATATTCTGAAGAAATTGGCGGACCTCGGCGCCTACCTTGAATTTGACACTCCCAAGGTCGAACCTCATCATAGAGAGGCGGCTAATATGATTAGGGAGATCGGCCCTGAACACTGTATTCTGACCTCAGGCCATGGAGCAGTTGCCCATGTTCATCCAATTGAAGCAATGAGATGGTTCATGATGTCCCTCAGACTGGCAGGCATGACGGGGCAGGAGATCGACTTGATGGCCAAGAAGACTCCCGCAAAGCTTTTGGAACTTGATGATCCTCCCAGGTGGGAAAACAGACCCTATATCTGACATGCTCTTCGAGTTGACAAGATCGCTTTTCACTTGAGATTCGTAGCTGCTTACGTGACTCGTCTACCCCGAGACTCAGCAGATCCAAAGGGTTCTGCATAGCCCTGCACAACGAAGAGGTCCGGACAAAGGATGTGAGCTTGCTGACCACCGTGCGGAGCCTACACGGTTGGACGACATACCGGATTGACTAAGTCGAAATTCTGATATAGTCTCAAGCACAGTATCCTAGGGGATCTTTATTGAAAAGAAGAATCTCTGAACTGAGTGGAAATGAAGTCGAGAAGGCAATGGATCTTCATAG
>Ga0315289_10008370_pt1 | contig 14972 bp, 9 predicted proteins | sample YL17G11_40_MG_FD_203452 | JGI IMG/M metagenome (GOLD analysis project Ga0315289, IMG submission 203452) | Sediment microbial communities from Yellowstone Lake, YNP, Wyoming, USA - YL17G11_40 | ecosystem: Environmental > Aquatic > Freshwater > Lake > Sediment | place: USA: Wyoming | collected...
CCTTCACGGCGGTTCTCTCCTTTCGGTTCCGTCTACCTGGGCGCCATCTTACCAGATCGCGCCCGAGAGAACCGCCGCTAACCTCCTCCTCCTCCCCAGCTTTCAACTACGGATGGGACAGGCTCGGTAACGGTCGCGAGACTCAGCTCCCGCGCGGCAACCGGTATCGAGCCACTTGCTCTTCATCCAGCTCGACGCCGAGTCCAGGTCCATCCGGCACAGGCAGGCAGCCGTCGTCCAGCGGCAGCGCGAGCCGCGCTGCCCACTGGCCCCTGGCCAGGTTGCCGTGCAGGCCAAGCTCGGTGAACTCGACGGCGTCGGTCACCAACTGGGTTGAGGCGAACAGGTGGGCTTTCGCAGCGATCTCGATACCTAGACCGAAGGACGTACCCAGGACGCATTTAAGTCCCGCGGCTTCGGCCAAGGCAGCGATCTTCTTGGCGTTGTACAGGCCGCCGGCTTTGCCCAGCTTGATGTTCAGGACGTCGACGGCCTCGTGTCTGATGAGCTGCAAAGCATCGTGGATGGAGAAGCAGCTCTCATCCGCCTCGATCAGCGTGTCCACTGCACGACGAACGAACGCGAGGCCCTGAAGGTCCCAGGCAGGCACGGGCTGCTCCAACAGCTCGAGGCCCACCTGGCGCTTCTCTGCCAGGCGGCAGAGGCGGATGGCTTCCTTCACGCCGTACCCCTGGTTGGCATCCGCACGGATCGAGACGTCAGCACCGACGGCTTCACGGATGGCCCAGAGCCGGTCGGCGTCCTTGTCGGGGTGGCCCCCGATCTTCGGCTTGAAGGCACGCACGCCCCGCTCCATTAAGGCGAGGCACTGCTGCGCCATGGCGTCTGGCGGCCCGCCGGCGATCTCGATGGCCACGGGCACCCGGCTGGTGTGTCGCCCGCCGATCAGCACACAGACGGGCACGCCCAACGCCTTCGCCAACAAGTCGTGCAGCGCCAGATCGATCCCGGCTTTGGCGACCGAGTTCCCGCGGAAGTCGATGAGCCACATCAGACGCTCGCGGTCGAAGGGATCCTCCCCCACGAGTTGCGGACCCAGGTAATCCTCAACCGCCACCTGCGCCTGTTCCAGCGTCTGCCCGAAGAAGCCGATGTCGACCGTCGACTCGCCAACGCCGGTCACACCCTCATCGGTCTCTATGTTCACGAGCAGGTACTCCAGCATCGGCGAGGGGCGCTTGGGCGAGATCCGGCTGCGCCGGCCCCACTCGATGCTGGTGCCTGCGCCCTCAGTCGTGTATGGCGCCCGGGCGATCGGGATGCGGATGGGCGTCGTCGTGATGCTGGTGATCCTCATCGGGCGAGGGACTCCAGCCCGTGAGCGTTCTCCATGAACGCGACCAGCAACCTGACGGTCGCCTCGATGTCATCAACATGCGCCAGCTGCACGGTCGAGTGCATGTACCGCGTCGGCGCCCCCACCGTAGTGGCCAGGGCGCCGGTCCGTGCCCGCTGGATTGCGGAAGCGTCGGTGCCACCGCCGATGTTCCTCTGGTACGGGATCCCGTGTTTCTCGCACAGCCCAAACAGGAAGCGGATGAGCCGCCGGTCGCCGATGGTCAGGCCGTCCATCAGGTAGATGCCGGTGCCCTCACCCAGGGCACAGAGGTTCTGGTGCCTGGGGATGTGAGCGCCCCACGTGAGGCTCCCGTCAATGGCGAGGCCGATGTCGGGCTCGATGGCGAAGGCCGCGACGGGCATCCCGCGGACGCCCTTCTCCTCCTGCACGGTACTCACGGCGTACACGTCCACCTTCGTTGGTCCGAGCTGGTTCATCGCCTCCAGCAGGCAGTACGTGCCCAGCCGGTCGTCGAAGTTGCGGCCCATGTAGACCTGCTCGTTGAGTTGCACCAGTTCCTGGGCGAAGGTGATGACGTCGCCGACCTCGACGCGCCGGCAGACCTCGTCCTTCGGAAGACCCACGTCGATCAGCATGTCCTTCATCGCCGGCGGAGTCTCGCCCTCGGTCGGGACGATGACCCCGTTCACCGGCTCGCGCCCATGGATGATCACCCGCTGCGACACGATCGCCTGCGCGCTGAGTCCGCCCACTGGCTCGAACCGAATGAACCCCTCGCCGTCGACGTGCTTGACCATCATGCCGATCTCATCGGCGTGGGCGGCCAGCAAGACGCGCAGCGGGCGCCGGCTCTTGGGTGGCTTGGTAGCCTTCTTCAGCCCAATGACATTGCCCATCCGGTCGCGCCGCACTTCGTCGCACCGCGGGCGTAGCGTCTCCTCGACGACCTCCTGGATCGGGTCCTCAAACCCGGGGATGCCGGGGGTGTTACAGACGAGTTCGAGTAGTCTGCGGTCCATCGTGAAGTCCTTTGGCGGTGGAATGCGGACTCGGTCAGCCCGGCCGGGCTCGCGAGGGCGAGGTGACGCACGCGTCGTTTACCTCGCCGGAACCGTCTGCAGCAGGCCCTCTTCTCTCATCAGCGCTTCCACGTCGTCGAGTTCCAGCGGGGCCTCGGCGGTGAGGTTCTCCAGCCCGTCCTCGGTGACCACTACGGTGTCTTCGACGCGGTAGTAGAGCCTCTCGTCCGGCAGGAAGAACTGCGGATCGACGGAGAAGACCATGCCGGGCTCCAGCGGCCGGGAGTAGTGCAAGCCACCGTCGTGGACCGTCAGCCCGACACAGTGCGAGATGTGCCCGCCGAAGTCGAACATCGCGCGCGCCGCCTCCTTGTGGGTCGGCGTGGCAAACTCCCAGCTGGCCAGCACAGCGTGCATCGTTTCCGCCGCCTCCGCGTGGATCTCGGCGACCATGCGACCGGGGCGGATCAGGTCGAGAAGCACCTTGTGGTACTCGACTGCGAAGCCGTAGATGGCCCGCTGCACACCGGAGTAGGTGCCGTTCACGGGCCACATGCGGCCGATGTCGCTGGTGTAGTCGTGGTAGTCAGGTGCACAGTCGACCAGGACGATGTCGCCGTCGTTGAGCGGGCAGTCATTCGCAAAGTAGTGCCCGTAGAACGAGTTCTCGCCGCCGGCGATGATGGCATTGTAGGCCCGGTCCTTGGCCCCGCCCGCCAGGTAATGGTAGCGCGTGACGGCGTCGAGCTGGTACTCCATCACGCCCGGCCGAGTCGAGCGCATTGCCTCCATGACCCCGACCGCCGTAAGGCGCCCGGCCTGCCGGAGCAGGGCGATCTCGGCCGGTGACTTGATCAATCGCAGCTCGTCCATCAGGGGTGAGAGTTTCCGCAACTCAAGATGCGGGAACCGCCGGCGTACGGTGTCGATGAACTGGGCGGCCCGGGTGAGGCGCGCGTCCCAGGGGTCGGCCGCCTGAGCGACCGCCCACGACCGCGCATGGTGCCGATTGACGGTGCGCGCCTCGCCGTCCTCGAACGGCACGCACACGACTGAGGCGCGGTCCAGGCACTGCGCCAGGTCCTCCCATCCCCGAACGCAGTCCACGCCCGAGCGCTCACGCACGAGTTCCGCGTTCTCCACGCAGGCAACGGGCTTGGTCGACTGCTTCTCGACCTGCGATGCGTGCGGGAGTAACACCGTCGTCCGGCCGCCGCGGCCCTCGATCAGGAGGTAGGCGCGCGGCGCCTCGATGCCGCACAGGTAGTAGAAGTCCTTGTACTGGCAGAAGGCGTCGTCGCCCTTCGGACCTGGCGCGCCGGGCAACAACGCGACGGCGTCGCGTCCCATGGCCTCGCATAGCCGGGTGCGGCGAGCACGGAATTCGTCTTGCGTGAAGTCAGTCTGGTACACGGCCGGCCTCCTCCAGGTGACGCGTTCTGGTGCGACTCCGCGAGATGAGGGGCCACGGTCCTGCTACGGCGCTACCGCACGCTGTGACGTCACGATCGGCACGTAGCCGACCTCCAGACCCTCGGGTGGTGTGAGCAGGAGCGCCCCATCGAGTTCCACCAGGGATCCATGCGTGGGCGGAGGTAGGTACTGCCTGTCGGCCGGCCAGTTCCTGTGCATCACCTCCACGAGCGCCTGTACGCGTTCCTTCTCCCCCTGGGTCCACCCTTGTGTCTGCAGCGAGGGCTGATCGGCGAAGCGATACCATGAGTATGTGATCTCGGAGCCATCCGCCAGGACCGCCGTGAAGGGCCCGCGTGTGGGGCCGGGCGTGGTCCACCGAGTGCCCAGGTCAGCCGGCGAGGTGTAGGACCGGCCGTCGTTGGATGCGGGTCGGAAGCGCTGCTGGGCCAGCTCAGTTTCCGCCGGCACATCCGCCGGTGGGACGGGGACCATCGCGCCATCTCCCTCGCGGAAGTACTCCGGAAAAGCGCCCTGGTGGTCCGGCTCCATCCAATGCAGCGCGAAGGCGTACGAACCGCCCTCGGTCAAGATCTCGGGCTCCACCACGCGCTCAACGCCAGAGATCGGCTGGCCTGCCTGGCGATAGGTGGGCGGCCCGGTCGTGAGCGACGGGTGATAAGCACCGGTTTCTCCGATAGTCCCCTTGGGGATGTCGCCGCCGTCGACCCAGGAAGCCACGCTCTGGTACAGGGCCTCCTTGGAGTAGAGAGTCACGTCCTGCAGGAGGATCGTCCGTCCGTCGCCATCGACGGGGAACATCAACCTGGGGATCTTCGAGTAGGTGCGCCCTCCGGCATCCTCGGCCCTGAACTGGGGAACGGCGGCGACCTCCATCCCTCCCCCGCCCATCAGGCCGGGCCGCGCATCAAGGCCGCGACCGTTGATGGTTGGATAGGTCCGCGACAGGCGACTCCAGGTCTCGGGCACGAAGAACGCCACTGGTCCGTGGAATGTCTTCGTGGCCAGGAAGAGCGTCCAGCTCTGGTCGCCGGTGGGGCCGACCGCTGCGGGCTTGGGCGGCGTGAGTGGCAGCGCCATCCATGCATACCCCAGGAACGTGTCGTCCAGCGGGCCGATGAAAGTGAGACCGTCCGGCGGGATGATGACTCGGTTGCTCAGTTGGGCAATCCCAACTTGGTCGTCGCTCATGGGCGCAGTGTCGCCAAACCCCCACCCACCGGGCGAGGAGACCTGGAAGTTGTAGCCGCTCGGCACGCCGTTGATGCGGTACTTGGGGACGGCCGAGGGGAACTGCGTGGAGGCCCAGAAGCCCGGCCCTCCCTCGATCGTCTGGAACACGTCCCGGTAGTATGGTCCGCGCTCGTCCCAGTTATCCCGAGCGACGGTTCCCGGAGGGCAGAGCGGCTCCATGAACGTGCGGTTCTCTGGGATGATCCATGTCGACGGCAACCCCACCTGGAAGCCCGCCAACGGGGTCTCCAGCAACGGCCAGACGCGAGTGTAGAAACTCACGCCGTAGCCGAACTCCGCCCGGGCTTCCGGGAGCGAGGCGATGATGTACGTGTGCAGTCCGTCCGCGAGTTGGTGTACCACCTCTGCGCCCTCCCGAACGTAGTGCTCGTGGTTGAACCAGAAGCCGACGACTTCGCCGTCCCGTATGTCCAGCTCGAACTCTCTCGCGCCGTTCTCGTAGTACGGGTTGCCCGTCCCGGTGAGGAGAACGCCGTTCTCGAGGTCGGGTGTGAGGTCCCATGAGACCCCGACCTTGTTGGTCCACCGCAGGGCGACCCCCTGCGCTCCGTCCCTGAGGGTGATCGTGCCCTCATGCCACGGGTTCTCAACGGGCAGGCGCCGGTAGTCTCCGAGAATGGCGCGGATACGCTCGCCTTCGTGGACCTCATCTTGCGCGGCTCCGTACGCCAATTGCGCGCCCAGTAGCGCGGCCATCACTAGCCTCGAGGCGCTCGTCGCCCGCATCTGCCTGTTCCCCCTTCCGCGAGTTACCCATCGTCCACTTAACACCCGGGGTCAGTGGCCGATGGCGACCTCGATGAGGTTGGACGGAATCGTGTCAGCAACCGGGTCCTCGGCTATCAGGCGGGCAGACAGTGCGGCGGGCCCTTCGCCAGGCCCTTGTTCGCGCCCTCTCCGGCCGAGCCCCGCAAGAGGCCCTCCCGGGCCAACGCACGAACACCACCGCACGTCATCCACGGGGTGAGAAGATGAACGAGGGCAGATTCCTGTACCTGTCAAGGGACGATGTGGTTCGCGTGGGCCTAACCATGGCGGAGGTGATCGACAGCGTCGAGGCAGCCTTCCGCGAGAAGGGGGAGGGACGAACGGAGATGCCTCCCAAGCCCGGCATCCATCCCGGTGGCGGTGACAACTTCATCCACGCCATGCCGGCCTACATCCCGGGGCTGCGCTCTGCCGGAGTGAAGTGGGTCAGTGGCTTCCCGCGGAACCAGGAGCGAGGGCTTCCCTACATCACGGGCCTCCTCGTGCTCAATGACGTTGATACGGGTCTCCCGCTCGCGGTGATGGACTGCACGTGGATTACAGCGATGAGGACCGGGGCCGCCACCGCCGTCGCAGCTCGGCGGCTGGCTCGGGCCGAATCCTCCGTTGTCGGAGTGCTGGGGTGCGGGGTGCAGGGCCGCAGCAACCTTGAGGCCCTGCAGGTCGTCCTGCCGGTCACGCACGTCCGCGCCTATGACGTAGCCCCAGGTGTGGCGGCCGACTACGCGGCCGAGGTGAGTGACCGATTCGGGATGGCCGCCACCGCGGTCTCTTCGCCACGGGAGGCCGTGACCGGCTGCGACGTGGTCGTCACGGCCGGCCCGATCCAGAAGCGCCCGCACCGGACCATCCAGCGGGGCTGGCTGGACGCGGGGGCCTTCGCCTCCCTCGTCGACTACGATTCCTACTTCGACCCCGCCGCGCTGCATGAGGCCGACAAGTTCTGCACGGACGATGTCCCCCAGCTGCGGCTGGCGCAGACCGCTGGCTACTTCGCGGACATCCCACCCATCCACGCGGACCTTGGCGAGCTGGTCACAAGCCGCAAGCCTGGTCGCGAGCGGCCGGAGGAGCGGATCGTCGCCGCCAACCTGGGCCTGGCGATCGACGACATGGCCGTCGCCCCGCTTTTGTACCGCCGGGCGCGGGAGGGCGGCATCGGGACCTGGCTCTGTCTGTGATTGACCTTTCCCCCTGAAACTAGGTTCAGTGTTGGAATGGGCGCAGTCTGGCTCGTACGAATGGCGGGAGATCGGTGGGACAGAAGCGTTATACGCCGGAAGAGATCATCCAGAAGCTGAGGCGTGCGGAGGTGGAGCTAGCGCAGGGGCTGGTGGTCGGCCAGGCGTGCAAGGAGATCGAGGTGACGGAGCATATGTACCACCGGTGGCGCTCCGGGGTGGGGTACCGGATGGTCCCTCCCCCGGGTTGACCGTTCCGGGATGCGCGCGGCCCGGCTGGCTTGCGCTCCTGGCTGAAGGTTCAGTGCTAGCCCACGACCTACCGCTGCCAACCGATCAACGTGGCCGGCTTCATGGTCAGCGGGGAGCGAAGGAGCTGTTGCTTCCTCATCCCCAACATGCCACACGCAGAGCCAGCCTCTTGGCTCGCGTAACCAGACGACGCTTCCCGAACTAGCGCTGGGAGATCGTTAGCTGCAGACGAGAGGGAAGACCGCGCCACCCCTCTCATCCACTCTCAGGCGACCCACCGGCGCGGCGAAGGAAGCGACCAGCAAGGGGAGGAGGTGCCGGAGAGCAGTAGGAGAATCGTCGCCCGGGCAAGCGAAGTGAATGCGGAGAGAGCCTGCTGCTCACGCCGTCCGGAGCTTGGCAGATCCGTTCCGGGACCTCACGGGCCGTGAGCCTCGCTCAGGAGGCAACCAGCGGCACCCGGGATCGCCTAGACCTGAGGCGTTGTCGGCAAGAGGGACAGGAGATGCGCCACCACCGGCTAGTGTGCGGGTTGCCGGCCTTGCTGGCCTACTTGGGCGGGGCCTCCATGGTCCAAGGCTCTGGGCCGACGACCAAGGAGGCTCGGCTGCACTTCGCCGACTGGCCGGAGATCGGCGTCGTCGAACTGAGTAGCCGCTTCGATGGTTACCAGTCCGCGGTCGACCGCGACCTCACCGCCGGAGAGCCCGCGTACGACTACAGTGTCAATGTGATCAGGGACGGGAAGCTCTACCGCCTGTTCAGCGGGGGCCGCTGGCGGACACCGGGACGCGGAGACGGCGACCACGTGATGCAGTACCTGTCGGAGACGGGCGCTGGCGGCACCTGGCAGCCCGCACGGGAAGGCCCCGAGTTCTACCAGGGGCAGGAAGACGGGCTCGGGGATGTCTGGTTCAGCGGCAACTACCTCGAGCCGGAGATCGTAGAGGTTCACGGCACCTACTACCTCTACACCCAGGTCGAGATCGACCCGGGTCAGCCCATCGACACCCCGGGCCTCAAGGCGGAGACCCAGTGTGACCGGATCCAGCTGCACACCAGCAGGGACGGCTCCACCTGGGAGCGTTGGTCCGCTGAGCGGGGGGTGGTCACCGACATTGAGAACCCGACCCGTGTGTGCCTCCACCACCAGGAGGTCATCCACGCACCATGGGATCGGGACCATCGACCGTTCTGGCTCTACGTGGGCGCCCATATCGACGGACAGTGGACGGGGTACTACCGGATCCGATCGGCCGACCCGACGACCTTCGACTGGCGTCGACGCGAGCCGGGCGTTCAGTTCAGCCAGCTCGGCAACCAGCTCGGCTACGTAAGACGAGCCCCCGGCGGACCCCTGTTCGTCAGGATCACGTTCGCCGACGATGGGCGTGGGCGTCAGGTGCCGACACTCCAGTTCTCGCGCGATGGCATGGCCTGGATCTGGGGTGACGAGGGCCCCGTCCTTCTCGATGGCAGCCAGGACAACGACCGCAACCGGAACTGCTACTTCCTGGGGCTCTCGACCCTCGACGGCACAGGGGAGCTGGAGCGGGTGGGCGCAGACACCTACCACGCCATCTACGCTGCCACCACGGCGAACAGCCCGGGCGGTGCGGACATCTGGTGGTCGGAGATCGGCGTCGGGGAGCTCTTGTTGCGGATCCGCGCCGCATAGGGGGACCTCCTGGCCGACCGTTCAGCGCAGCGGCAAGATGCTCCCGCGAGGACAACGACCGCGCGGGTAACGCCATCGTACGCCGCTCCCAGTGGCCCCGGGGGGTGTCGCGGTTACCTCAGCACTGCTCATGCACGAGGCCGCGCCAGGCGCCGTCCTTGACGCACTGCGACCCCGAGAGTGAGGTGCGGGCGGAACATGGCGTCAGAGAGGGCTGGGCCGCACGAACTGGCGCCGGGAACGGTGGTGCTGGCACTCGCTTGCGTTGTGGTCCTCTCGGTCCTCACCCCCTACATCGAGATCATCCTCTCGGGCACGCAGATCGGGTCGGTCGCGCCGCCGGCTGGCGCCCTTCTCGTCCTGTTCGCGTTGGCCGGCGTACTGGACCCCGTGCTGAGACTCGTGCGGCGCAAGAAGCCTGAGCTGCTGCGTCAGCGCGATCTGCTGGCGGTCTACATCGCGCTTCTCTCCGCAGCAGCACTCTCGTCGTGCCAGTTCTCGGGGTGGCTCGCGACCGTCACCACAGGGCCATACTACTACGCGAACGCGGCCAACCACTGGGAGAGCTACTGGCGCTTCATCCCCTCCTGGTGGGGCCCTCGGCCGCCTGCCGATGCAGACGCTATCCGCGTGTTCTACGAGGGCGCATTGCCAGGCGCGGGCATTCCCTGGCGCCCGTGGCTGAGGCCGCTGTTCGCTTTCGGGCCCATGGTTCTGACGCTGTACGCGGCCTTCCTGGCGCTCAGTGCGATCCTGGGCCGCCAGTGGATCGACCGGGAGAAGCTCGCCTTCCCCCTGGTGCAGCTCCCGCTCGAGCTAACGGCGCGCCCCGAGGGTGATGGGCGGATCTGGAGCGGCTTCTTCCATAGCCGAGCCATGTGGCTGGGCGCCGCAGTGCCGATGGCGTGCCATACGCTGAACGGCCTCAACCGTTACTTCCCGAGCGTCCCAACCATCCCCCTGCGAGCCGTCGACCTCGGGAGAGCGCTGCAGAACAAGCCTTGGGTTGCTGCGCAGCCCGTACGGATCGACATCTACTTCTGCCTCATCGGCTTCGCCTTCCTCTGCGGCCGGGATGCTCCGGTGAGCATCTGGGTCTTCTACCTCGTGTCCAAGGTCGAGGCGGTCCTCGGCTGCGCGGTGGGCTGGAATGCTGGCACCCCAAACTGGGGGCTGCGAAGCACCGATTTCCCCGTGGTGGTCGCTCAGCAGGTTGGGTCAACGCTCACCTTCTTCGGCCTGATGACGTGGACGGCGCGGGGGCATCTGCGAGAGGCCTGGCGTGCGGCCCGCGCGCAGGTCGCGTCTGACACAACCTACCGCATGGCTTTCCTCACCCTGGGCCTCGCCCTGCTGGTGCTCTGCCTGTGGTCGGTAGGCGGAGGAATGCAGACCTGGGTGGCCCTAGTGTTCTGGCTGTTGACGCTGGCCTTCATGCTGGTGGTCCACCGGTTCATGGCAGAGGGCGGCGTCAACTTGCTATGGGACGCGCAGAGCGGGCCGAACTACCTCCTCTATGCACTCGACGGAGGGCGCTACCTTGGGCCGCGCGCGTGGATGCAGCTGGTGTCGCTCCCCTACTTCGTCTGGCATTTCAAGGGTGCGGTCGGACCGCACAGTCTGGAGGGTCTTAAGCTCGCAAGCGCCTCGAGCCTCGACCGGCGGCAGTGTCTCGGCCTGATGGCGGGGTCGATGGTCCTGGCGGCGGTTGTGGGCTACAGCGCAACGCTGTGGCTGGTTGTACGCCACGGCGGCGGCGTCGCGCTTGACTCCTACCGCTTCGATCACGTCGGGCGCCGGCCGATGGAGGAGTTCCTCGCAGTCACGGGACAGCCCGAAGGTGTGCGGTGGCAGAAGCTGGTGGCGATGGCGGCTGCCGCAGGTGTCACCTGGGGCCTCTCATGGATGCGGTGGCAGTTCGGCTGGTGGCGCATCCATCCGATCGGGTACGTGCTGAGCGGCGTGTTCGTAATCTGGTACCTCTGGTTCTCGGTCCTTGTCGGATCGGCGCTCAACTGGCTGACCTACCGGTATGCCGGCGTTCAAGCGTATCGCCGGGCGAGGCCGTTCTTCCTAGGCCTTGTCTTCGGCGACTTCCTGATGCTCGGCGTGTGGACAATCGTGGCCGCGGCGACGGGCATGAGAGGGTTCCAGCTGTTCGCCACCTGACCGCCGTAGGGTCTCACGGGGGATTCGGGGGCACCGCGGCGAACGCTGACGGTTGCGGGCGGGGCGCCATAGGAAGCCTGTCCCTCCGAGGAAGCCCATCCGTCTCTGGATCCAGGGCTTTCTCAGTTGCGCAGATCAGTTGTGGGATCCCACGGGTCATCATTTCAAGGCGCGCGCCCGGAACACGGCCCTCACCGTGTCCCCGATTCCTGCCGGGTTGCGATGGGGACGTAGCCCACTTCCAGCCCCTTGGGCGGCTTGACGATCTGGGCCGGGTCCAGGTCCGCCAGTCGTCCGATGGTGGGCGGGGGCAGGTAGCCGCGCGTCCTGGGCCAAGCGCGGTGGAGCTTCTCGACCCGAGTCTGCAGGCGCTCCCGCTCGGCATCAGTAAGGTCGGCGTTCAGCAGCGCGGGCTGGTCGGCGAACCGGTACCAGGAGTAGGTGACGATGCTGCCGTCGCCCAGACGCGCCTTGAGGGGGCCGGCGGCCGGGCCCGGCCTCTTCCAGCAGCTCTTCGGATCGTCCGGAGTCGTGTAGGCCTCCGGCGCCGGCTCGACGGGGCGCTCCCACTTGAGCGCCCGCAGGCCGGTTGCGTCAGGAACTTGCTCCGGCGCGACCGGAACCCATTGCGCCCTCGTCTCGTCATCCGGGTCTTCGAGACGGTAGTACTCGGGGAGCGTGACGAGGCGGCCCCATTTCGTCGTCGTCTGGGAGGCCACGGCGTAGTTCCACCGGTACCCGTAGGTTGCCGGATCGACGGCCGTCGGGGTGGCGAAGCTGCTCCAGTCGAGCGGCGCCTTCATCTCCTTGCCGTCGGGCTGCGCGATGCAGATCTCCCACGTCGCGTAGCCCTGCCCCGTGAACGTCCGCACGCGCGCCGACCCCGGCGCGATGGCGCCGCTGCAGGCGGGACCGCCCGCGAACCACGCGGTGACCGCATCCCACAGCGCCGTCCGGTCGTAGGCGCTGTCGCGGTGCACGAGCACAGATCGGCCGTCGGCGCCGCACGGGAAGGAGGTCGGAGCGATGCGGGCGTAGAGCGCCCCCTTGCGGTACGGGGCCACGCGGCAGGGGATGTACTGCGTCTCCATCTGCACTTGCCGGTTGGGGTCCGCCGGGCGGCTGTCGAGGAGCTGGCCGGCCAGGCGGGGCTCGGAGACGGTCGACTCCGACCAGAAGGCGGGCAGGAAGAAGGCCGCGGGCCCCTTGAAGTTCCGGGTGCTGAGGAACAGCGTCCAGCACTCGCCGCCGGTAGGGACGCTCTTGCCGTCCGTGGTCGCCTTCGGCTCGCAGAGCGGCAGCGACAGATAGCCGTAGCCAACCAGCTCGCCGCACGTTCCTTGCTTGACGTTCAGGCCGTCGATGGGGAAGAGGAGCCACGGGCTGAGCTGCGCCACGCCGTAGAGACCCCTGGGCTCGTCCCATGAGCCCCAACCGTGCGCGGGACCGTTCGCGACCTTCGTGAAGTTTGGGGCCACGCCGCCCATGATGAACTTCGGCGTCTCGGTGGGGAAGCGCGTGTCCGTCCACCATCCGAGCCCGCCCTCCACGTCGGAGTACATGTCCTTTGGCGCGGGCCCCTCGTACTGGGCGAACATCCACGTGCCCGGAAGCCCTGTCTGGAAACGGTGCCCCGGGTACTGGTTCAGCATGGGCCAGGCCGCCACGTACATAGAGAACCCCGCGCCGTAGCTTGGCTCCACGCTCTCGTCGATCATGATCAGGTAGCCCTGAAGGCGCGCATCCGGCGCGGCGCCGGACGCCGGTGAGAGGATCGCCAGCGCGGCGGCCAGGAGCGCAGCGAACAGCACCTTTTGGACCTTCCTCCGCCACGGTTCGCCCCGAAGGACCCACTTGGGGCCAGCGCTCACGACGTCAGCGGCAAGCTCTGACGCCGAAGTTGCCGGCGGCCGTCCCGCCGCCGACAGCCTCTTTGGCAGCCGGATCGTCACCTCGATGCCCGCGATGCCGCAGTTGATCCGGTCGCAGCTGACATCTGTAGTTGCAGAGCTCATGCCATGTCCTCCCGTCCTCGGGCCGTCTTGCTGTCCCGCGCACACTTCCGGCCCGTGCCCTGCGCGCGCGTCATGCCGGATATGGAACGCCACGTCGGCCGACTCGGCGCTCCTGGACTCGCTACCGTAGGCGCGCATCACCGCTTGCGGGTCACCCGCGCCTCCATGGCGGGACCGGCCTTCTCCCATCGTAAGGGCTGGATGAGGACGCCATCGAGGTCGTGGGCGGCCGGCGATGCGCTCGGGACTGTCGACACCATGGAGCACGCCATGTAGTCCTTCCCCTTCTCCGAGACGATCTCCGGCGCGTGGCCGGGCTGTTCCTCGATGCGGTTAAGAATCGCATCGCCGAAGTTGAACGGGTCCTCCGAGATGTAGAGCGAGGTGCGGCTGTAGTCGATCCCGCTAACCCAGAGGCAATAGTAGCCGTCGCGATAGAGAACGAAGGGCGATTCGGAATACCCATGCTGGTCGTTAGGCGGTGGCCCCATGACGGTTACGGGGTCGGACCAGTGAACGAGGTCGCTCGATGTGCGCACCCTCACGATCCCGGCGAGGCCCGCGTATCCGCGATAGCTGCCTGAACAACAGTAGTACATGAGGTACTTGCCCAGCCGGTCGTCCCAGAAGACGCAGAAGTCGCGATCATCCCTCTCGCGGAAGGCCATGTTCGTTTCCGGCAGTTCGCCTCCGCTATAAGGATGCCAGGCTGCGAGATCAGGCGAGCTGGACGTCAGCACCCGGCAGCAGACTTCCTCGGGCAGGTTCTGTTTCCCCGCGTCCCATCCGTAGTAGTGGAAGTAGAAGAGATACGCCGTGGTCCTGCGCCGGTCCCAGACGGCTCCGGGCGCCCACATGAAAGCCTGCGGGGATGGGATCGCGCAGGGGATCTTGTCCAGGAGCGTCATGGGCGCGTCCAGCGAGGCCCCCACGGCGTGGAACAGCGTGTACCCGTCGCTCAACGCGTACCCGTTCCCGGCGCCGTCGGCGCCCTTGCCGAAAGTGCCGATGCAGTGCCATTGGTTCAGCCGGTCCTGGATGAGCGTGAAGTCGCTGTAGAGCGTCTTGCCGTCGCCCACCAGCATCGAGGCTTCCTTCCAGGGCTTCGCCGGCCGTGGTATCCGCAACTCGCGCCTCCCCGCGCTTGCTGTCGGCTCAAGGGTGTACGTAACCCGCTGCTTGGACGCGAGCGCCACTGCCGGGACGATCGCCCAACCGTGTTCTATTCGGACACCCGGTTCGAGGCCGCGCAGGCCGGTCGTACCCTCCGGCAGCCGCACGCGAAGCTGGCGCTCAGCTGGCGCCCCCGAACGGTTCTCGAGGGTAACCGTCACGCGGCCGGGCTCAAGCGAGCCCGACACACGGAGTCCGCCATTGGCGGCCAGGTTGGCGAATGCCACGCCCTCGTTCTCCCACGCGCGCGGCACGGCCGGGAAGACCCTCACCACCTCCGGGTCGTCCGGATCGACCAACATCTGGGTCACGTTGCATATGAGCGCCCCATGGGCCGCTATCTCCGGTGTCTTCTTGAAGTCCTCGAAATCGTAGACGATCTCACCGATGCACGTATCGCCGAACAGGCACACGTTGTGTTCGAGCAGTGAGCGCGCCCAGCGAAAGGCGTCATCGCCATCGCCGAGCTTCGCCGCGAAGACGCCCATCCAGCCGCGATTGAAGACATAGTTCTGTGGGCGGCTCAGCATGTCGTAGGTCGCGCGCGCGAGGGGATCGTCGCCGCCGAGATTGCGATACCACCGATGGTGCCCCTGTGCCGCCCAGGCCTTCGGTTGGGGAAGCACCGGCAGGCTCGCGGCAGGGATGGCTCGCGCTCCCGCTTCGGTTTGCCGTTGACCGTCAAGAACCTCACGGTGAGGGGGTTGA
>Ga0315289_10008371_pt1 | contig 14972 bp, 18 predicted proteins | sample YL17G11_40_MG_FD_203452 | JGI IMG/M metagenome (GOLD analysis project Ga0315289, IMG submission 203452) | Sediment microbial communities from Yellowstone Lake, YNP, Wyoming, USA - YL17G11_40 | ecosystem: Environmental > Aquatic > Freshwater > Lake > Sediment | place: USA: Wyoming | collected...
CCATCCGGATACAGTCGGAGGAGGCAGTTGAGGAAAAAGGAGTTAAAATATCTTATGAGGATATTGGTGGTCTGCACAAGGAGATTCAGAGGATAAGAGAAATGATAGAGCTTCCTTTAAAGTACCCGCAAATCTTTCAAAGATTAGGCATAGATGCACCTAAAGGGGTATTGCTTCATGGACCGCCGGGATGCGGAAAGACCTTGATCGCAAGAGCCGTGGTCAATGAGACCGATGCCTATTTTGTTCACATATCAGGACCTGAGGTGATGGGGAAATTCTACGGGGAGAGCGAAGCCCGATTAAGAGCAGTATTTGAGGAGGGTTCAGCTAATGTGCCCTCCATAGTCTTTATCGATGAGATAGATGCCATCGCTCCTAAAAGAGAGGAGATGGGTGGCGAAAGACAAGTGGAGAGAAGAGTGGTGGCTCAGCTTCTGGCACTGATGGATGGTTTAGAGTCCCGAGGTCAGGTTATTGTTATCGGGGCGACCAACATCCCCAACACCTTGGATCCAGCCTTGAGAAGACCGGGCAGATTCGATCGGGAGATCTGTATCGGGATTCCGGACAAGAAAGGAAGGCTGGAGATATTGCACATTCATACCCGGGGAATGCCGTTGGCAAAAGATGTGGATTTGGAAAAATTGGCTGAGATCACCCATGGTTTTGTGGGAGCGGATTTGGAAGCTTTGTGCCGGGAAGCCGCCATGTCGGCTTTAAGGAAGATCTTTCCCAAAATAGATTTTCAATTAGATGAGATTCCATATGAGTTAATTCTTGAATTAGAAGTCGGCATGGAGAACTTCTATGAGGCCTTAAAAGAGGTGGAGCCTTCGGCCATAAGAGAGGTTTTTGTGGAGATTCCCGAGGTGAAATGGGAGGAGGTGGGAGGGCTGGATGATATAAAACAAAAACTTAAAGAATCGGTGGAATGGCCGCTTAAATACCCGCAGTTGTTTGAGAAAGCAAATACCAAGCCCCCCAAAGGCATTATTATCTACGGTCATCCCGGGACGGGAAAAACGCTTCTGGCTAAGGCTGTGGCTCATGAGAGCGGTACTAACTTTATCCCGATCAAGGGTCCGGCTCTGATGTCCAAATATATTGGGGAGAGTGAAAAAGGGGTGAGAGAAGCCTTTAAAAAAGCAAAACAGGTTTCCCCCTGTATCCTCTTCTTCGACGAAATCGATGCCTTAGCTCCGATGAGGGGAGGAGGAGTTAGTGATGCTCACGTATCCGAGCGGGTGATTAGTCAATTCTTGACGGAGCTGGATGGGATAGAGGAGCTTAAGGGGGTGTTAGTTCTGGGGGCCACCAATCGTATGGATATCCTGGACCCAGCCTTGCTTCGGGCGGGGAGGTTTGACCTCTTATTGGAACTCCCCATCCCGAATGAAAAAGCACGATGGGATATCTTCAAAATACACACCAGGGGGAAACCGTTAGCCCAGGAGGTGGATTTGAAAGCCTTAGCTAGCGGGACCGCCAACTGTGTCGGATCAGACATAGAATTCATCTGCCGCAGAGCGTCCCTCTCGGCTATTCGGGATTATGTGGAAAAGGGAAAATCCGAAAAACCTCCCGCCAAAGGTGGGGGAAAGGATTACTCCAACTTTGAGATTAAACCTAAACACTTCAACCAAGCCATCAAAGAGATGGCAGAAAGAAAGGGGGGAGTAAAGTGATGAACAATGCCACAAAGTTCTGGGGAATTTTGTTGTTTGTGGTTGGCATAGTTTTCCTTTTGGCCAACTATGCCGTGATTCCAGAGACGGTAAGTAAATTCTGGCCCGTGGTTTTGCTGGGAATCGGGCTAAAACTATTTTTTACCAAAGAAGGACAGGTTAGCAGGGCCTAAAACCTTTTCACCCCCTGCTCTGTTCACCCCGGGGAAGGATGCTATGGAAAGTATCCTTCCCCACCCCCATGAAAAGGCCATATTTTTATATCGGCAGAGAGTCAGATGTCTGAAAAAGGAAAATACATTTACGGAATAATCCAGTCAAACGGAAAGAGAGGTTTCGGTTCGATTGGACTGGGTAACCCTAAGAAAGAGGTATATACAATTCCACATCAGGATATTAGCGCGGTAGTTAGCGACTTGAAGATTATAGCTTACCCTTCCATGACCAAAGATAAGGTAGTTTCCGATCTTTTTGGGCATCAGTCGGTTATCGAGAAAGTAATGAAAAACCATACCATTATCCCCATGAAATTCGGAACATTTGTCGAAGGGGAAGAAGAAATAGCCAATATCTTGAAAAGTGGCTATGAACAATTTAAACAGACTCTTAGCTGGATGAACAACAAAATAGAGTTAGATGTGGTGGCTTTATGGAATAGAGAGTCAATTTTCAAAGAGCTGGCAGAGGAGGAAGAAATCAAAGAGTTTAAGGAAAAGATAGCTTCTAATCCGGCTGGTCCGCAACTTGACGACCAGATAAGTTTAGGCAGAATGGTGGAAAAATCTCTGAAGAAGAAGAATCTTGAGTATGGGGAAGAGATCTTATGCGCTCTAAAGGAGAAAGCTTTTGATTTCTGCATCCATGATACTTTGGATGATATTATGATATTAAACTCCTCTTTTCTTTTAGATACAGACAGAGAAAAAGATTTCGATAAAAAGTTAAATGAGCTGGATGAAACATACAAAAAAAGGATTAACTTCAGATGTGTGGGACCATTAGCTCCTTATAGTTTTAGTACAATTGAGGTGAAAAAATTAGGATTCGAAGCTGTCGATCAAGCCAGGAGGCTATTAGGGTTGGGGGAAGAAGCCAGTCTATCGGAGATCAAAAGCGCACATCGAAAGTTAGTCTTTAAGTATCACCCGGATAAAAACCCCCAAAAAACCTCTTTTGATAAAGAATTCAACGAGTTGACTCAAGCTTATAAGCTTTTGCTTGAATATTGTCAATCTGATCTTGAGGCGCAGAAGTCGTGCCGTTGCTCTTTGCGAAAAGAAAATGTTAAGGATTCTATTCTAATCAAAGTTTCGAAAACCTCAGAGGAGCCGAAAAGGAAGAGAGCTTGAGAAAACTAATCTACGTTCCGGTCATCCATACTGAGGCGGATATGGGCTCGGTTGCTGAGCCGGTAAAAAGGGAATACATCCAAAGGTATGGTGTGGAAAGATGGCAGGAACACATAAATGCCATCAACGGCATGTGGAGGGGGATAAGACAAAAGATATTGGCTTTAGAATTGGATTATAACCAGACGAAAATCTATCAGGATGGACTGCCGGTTTGCAACCAAGAATTAGCCATAGCTTCTGATTTGGCCCAAGCGGGCAATGAAAACTACAAGATAATCTTAGCGTTGATTCACCGCGGAGCAAAATTAGTTGGGACAGAAAATCCAGCGCTTCTTTTGGAAGAGTATCACTATATCAAAAATGTCACTAAAATTAACGATCTGGGGGAGAAAGAAATAGCCATCAAGAAATACGAGAAGAAAGCCTCGGACCTACTCGAAAGAAGAGATGCATACATTGCCCATAGGATCGCCCAGACGCTTTTGGAGGGGGAGGTGGGGATTCTTTTTATGGGGCTGAGACACCAGGTGGATGAGAAATTACCCCAGGACATAGAGGTCAGTTATCTGATCTACCGATTACCATTTAAAGAAAACTATCACATTTCAAGAAAACTATTGGGATGACAAAGTGCAGACGCATTAAGGGGCTCCACGACATTATCACCATATCGCGCAAGCCGGCCGCCAAAATAGAGCTTGAAGCGGGAGAGTTGAGTGGTATCAGGACAGCGGATGGATTCAAAAGAAAGGATAGCGTAGCTTGTCCGCGCACCTGGGTCTTCGCCACCAGGCCGAGATTTATTCGCCATCTAAAACCCATTGAAAAATCTCTTCTGGTGGAAAAAGTTGAGGAGCCGGTGGTGAGTGTTTTTGAGGAAGCCGAAGAGGTGGTGGTGCTGGCGGAAATGCCGGGTGCAGAAAAAGAAAGTATTAGGTGCAAAATAAAGGATGACATTCTTTTTGTATCTGCTGAAGCTAAGGATACCTGGGGAACAAAAAGATATGAGAAAGAGATATTGTTGCCCTTTGTAGCTTGCCCGAGCAGTTTGAAAACTTCATACGAGAACCAGATTTTAGAGATCAAGCTGGCAAGAAGTCCAAAAGGTCCGAATTGGGATCTCGTAGAGAAGAGCAAAAAGAAGAAAAGTCCGAACTCTTTGTCCTCAGGATAAAAAAAGGAGTTAGCATGAAGCCCACCATTTTGGTAGTTGATGACGAAACCCAGATCTCTGATCTTTTAAGAGATTTCTTAACCCAGGAGGGTTATCAGGTGCTTACCGCCGCAAATGGAGTTGAGGCCATCTCTTTAGGAAAAGAGAATAGACCCGATTTGGCTCTTCTGGACCTAAAGATGCCCGGGATGGACGGAATCGAGGTATTTCAAAAGTTGAGGGAGGTTAAAAAGGACATAGGGGTGATCATCCTGACCGGTTACGGGACGTTGAAGACCGCTAAACAGGCGATGAGATTAGGTGCCTATGATTATCTTACTAAACCATTCGACTTAGGGTTGGTAAAAAGCGTCATCCGGGAAGCCTTAGAAAGGAAAGAGGTGGGATGAAAATGGCTGAAAAACGCCAGTCTGAAGAAGGAAGATACATCTATTGCATGATAGATTTCAAAGAGAAAGACCCGGAAAAAAACTTTGGTCCCTTGGGCATAGGCGAAAGAGGGGATCTTCTGCGTTCCTTAAATTATAAAGATGTCGCCGCGGTAATCAGCAATTCCCCGATTAAAAAATATCCGGTCTCAAGAGAAAACTGTTTACCCCACCAGCGGGCAGTCGAGGCGGTGATGAAAGAAGGTTTTACCGTTCTGCCGGTTAGATATTGCACCATTGCGGAGGATGAAGAGCAGGTGAAGAAAATTTTGAAAAGAGATTATGAAAAATTTAAAGACCTACTTTTAAAAATGGAAAACAAGGTGGAACTGGGGTTGAAGGCTATATTTGATGAAAAGCTGATTTATCAAGACATTCTGGCTAAAAACAAAGAGATCAGACTATGGAAAGAAAAGTTGATGAACAAACCTCCGGAGAAGACTTACCAAAAGCGAATCGAGCTGGGGGGGATGGTTGAATCTGCACTTAATACAGAAAAAGAAAAGGCGAAGGCACAAGCACTCAGAACCTTGAAAGGACTGGCTGAGGATTATGTCGTCGCTGATAATTACGGGGAGAGGATGCTTTTGAATGCTTCCTTCTTAGTAGAGAGAAACAAAGAGCCAGAATTTGATAAGAAGGTGGATGAGTTAAATGAGAGGTTCGAGCAAAGGGTGAAGCTAAAATATGTGGGAGGGATGCCTCCCTTTAATTTTGTCAATTTGGAGATAGACTTAGATGTGGAAGGGGTGAAATTAGATGCTGATAATTGACGATATACTGCTTTTGCCCGGTAAGGCACTTTTGGGGATATTCGAAAAGATTCATGATATGGCAAAAAAAGAGGTAAGCGATGAGAAGTATGCATTGGAAAAATTAATGGAACTTCAGCTCCGCTACGAGATGGACGAGATAAGCGAAGAAGAATATAATAAGGAGGAAACAAAGTTGCAGGCAAAATTAAATACTCTCAGAGAGGCGGATGAATAATAGTTATGGCTGAAAAGCTAAGGCTCGAATTTGAGTCAAAAGACAAAAATACTATCCACTTTTAGAAGGAGGCGACAAAATGGAGATGACAGTGCCGAAATTAATCGAGCGGGCGCGGGAGCAATTAGCCGAGGCGATAGGGTTGAAGCTTTCCTCAACTCTGGAGGCTTCAAAAGATGACCAAGGTTGGCACATCTCTGTAGAGATGATCGAGAAGAAATCGATTCCGGATGGGATGGACATATTAGCCACCTACGAAGCCCGGTTAAACGATAAAGGGGAGCTATTAGAGTTTGGTCGCAAAAAGCTTCGTAAACGCATAGATACTGAAGATCAGGAATAAAAAGATAGCTAAAACAGGGAAAAGCGATGCCAGAAAACGGCTCCAGTTTTTTAGGTAACCAAGAGCTGAAATTAATACTCTTTGGCGGGAAGGGTGGAAGTGGAAAGACCACATCCGCTGCCGCTTCTGCCATACATTTGGCTCGAACTAATCCAGATAAGAGGATACTTTTGGTCTCCACCGACCCGGCGCACTCCTTAGGAGATAGTTTTGACTTCAGGATAGGCAACCAAATTACTCCTATAAAAGATGCACCTGGTCTTTCTGCTTTGGAGATAGATGCCTCAGAGTTGCTTGTGGATTTCAAGGAAAAACATGGAAATGCAATCAAGAAGCTGGCTGACCGGGGCACCTACTTTGATCAACAGGACATAGCCGATTTCTTTTGCCTTTCCCTGCCAGGTTTGGATGAGCTTATGGCAATTATAAAGGTTGCGGATATCTTACGGTCGAATGACTATGATCTGATCATCTTGGATACGGCGCCCACCGGACACACCATGAGGTTATTGGACCTGCCGGGACAAATGCTGAAATGGATAAGTGTTTTCGATCTGATGCAGCATAAGCATCGTTACATGTCGAAGCAATTTTTGGGTGTGTATATAAAAGATGATGCGGACGAGTTTTTAGATATAATGTCTGAGGATGTAAAAAAAGTAAGGACTCTTCTTTTGAATTCCACGACAACAGAATTTGTGCCAGTTACCATTCCAGAACCTTTAAGCATAAATGAAACAGGCAGGCTTCTGGCTTCCCTAAAGAATCACAAGATTCCAGTAAAGAGTATTATCGTTAATCGGATCATGGGAGAGGAGAGGTGCGCTTTCTGTGCATCCAGAAGCAGGGAACAGCAAGGGCACATAAGAGAAATTGAGGAGAAGTTCAAAGACTATAATCTTTTTAAAATTCCTTTATTCCCTGAAGAGATTCAAGGAATAAATGGTTTGAAAGAATTCGCTTCAGCTTTGTTTGATAACACCTTTCAATATGAACCGACGCCTGTTGTTCCATTCTCAACTGGAACACCCGCTCACAATAAACCTATTGTTTCGAACTCCAAGCTTTCGGAGATTTTCAACAGCGATTTGCAGTTCATCCTGTTTGGTGGGAAGGGGGGCGTGGGCAAAACCTCAATGGCATCTGCTACAGCTTTATATCTGGCTAAACAAAATCCCCAAAAGAAGATATTAGTCTTTTCCACTGATCCGGCTCATTCATTATCTGATTCATTCGGCTGTTCAGTTGGCAACGAGATTACCCCTATAAACGCTTGTGGCAATCTTTATGCGTTGGAGATAGATGCCACCCAATTAGTTGAGGATTTCAAGCAGGAATACAGGGAGGGAATAGATGAGATCTTTGATAATTTTCTGGGTAATAAGGCGGATATAAAGTTTGACCGTGAGGTGATGAGCGAGCTTATCTCCCTTTCTCCTCCGGGATTGGATGAGCTCATGGCTTTAAGAAAGATTATGGAATTAAGCGAAGAGGAGAAATATGATCTGTATGTTTTAGACACATCTCCCACCGGGCATCTGCTTCGTTTTTTGGAGCTTCCTTCATTGATCCAGGATTGGTTAAAAACCTTCTTTAAATTGTTGTTGAAATATAAAGAGGTGGTGGGGTTAAACAAAATAGCCCAGCAGCTTCTTTCTCTCTCAAAAAGTATCAAAAGAGTACAGAAAACTCTTACAGATCCTAAAAAGAACGAGTTTGTGGCTATCACCATTCCGGAAGCTATGGGTATAGCGGAAACAGAAAGACTACTTTCCTCTCTCAAGAGACTTGAAGTTCCCTGTCGACACGTTGTCCTCAACATGCTTGTTCCACCAACTGAGTGTGGATTCTGTACTCGCAAGATGGAGCAACAACAGAAGTATGACAAGGAGGCTAAGAGGAAATTCTATGATTATCTGATTAGTGAAATTCCATTATTCCCTCATGAAATCAAGGGAATTGAGAGTTTGACTGAGCTATCTGAGGCCATGTATGAGAAAAAAGTGGCAAAAGGTGTCAGAGTTTTGAAATCAGTGCTGCAGAGTATAAGGTTGTCTTAAGTGTAGTAACTAAAGTAGATGGAATAAGTCCACAATGAAGAAAAAGAAAAGAGAAGGAACACGCTAAGAGAGAATCGAATAGAAAGTCCGAAGTTGAAAAGCCTTATAAAATTCAGATATTGTATAAAACGCAGTTAGTTGAGAACTAAATTCTCAGGAAAGGACGATTTGAAATGGCTTTAGAGGCAACCAGCACCTTAGGGGACGTGATAGACAGAGTTCTGGACAAGGGTTTGGTGATCAATGCGGATATCATGGTGTCAGCGGCTGGGGTTGAGCTTTTGGGTATCAAAATAAGGGCGGCTTTAGCCTCATTTGAGACGGCCGCTAAGTATGGTTTGGAGTTTCCGTCAGGAACGAATATCCAAACCGATGCTTGGAAGGAAGCACTGGTGGTCAAGGAGAAATGTCCTCAGTGTGAGAAGAGGGTTAGCACGGAGGAACTTATCACCACCGGCTGTCCTTGGTGTGGCTGGATAAGTGCCAAGGCAAAAGCAGAGATAACAGCGTAGTAAAATAGTCAAGCAAAAAAGAAAAAGAGGACACTTATCTCAAAGCTCAAAAGCACTCAAAGAAAGGATAAACCTATGAAAAAATCAAGGGAAAGGAAAAAAGTTGACCAAAAGATGAAAGAATCGGAGGAGACCAAAAAAAGAGAAAAATCCGAGGGAGTGGCAGAAGGTGTGCTCAAAGGTGCGGGCCAGATCATTCCGGGATTGGGTAGTTTGCTCGAAGGATTGGAAAAATCACCTGCCTTTAAAGAAAGATTAAAGAGGATTAACCAGGAAGTCGAGCGGAGACTGAAGGAAACACCGCTAAAAAGAACCGGAGATAGAGGTCCATATATGGAAAGCGGTTTTTCCACCAGAACCTTAGTCCAGCCTCAAGGCACAGACTTCATGGACGAAAAACCTTCGTTTGGGGGAAAGGTGAAAAAACCTTCACCACCTCCCCCTCCGAAACCCAAAGAGCCGATGGTGGATGTCTTCGATGAAAAGGATCATTTAAGAATAATTGCTGAATTGCCGGGGGTGGCTGAAAAGGATATAAAGACAGATTTAGAAAAAGACATACTTACCATCAGGATCAATTCCGCGGGTTGGAAACCAGAACATAAGGTAGCTTTGCCTTATGCTCCCCAGGGTAAACTGAAGAAGATTTTTAGAAATGGCTTTTTAGAGATCAAAGTCGCAAGAGATTGAAATATGATAGATATTGATGCTGATAATCTAAAGCACGGCGTCTTGGGATTGGTCATTGCCTTGGTGGAAATCATAAGAGACGCACTTAAGATTCAGGCTTTTAAGAGGATGGAAGGGGGAAGCTTAAAAGAGGATGAAGTTGAGAGATTGGGTGAGGCACTTATGGATTTGGATTTAGCAATTGAACAGATAAAACAAGAGCAGGGAATCGGTCAATCGGTTCAAAGTGTAAGAGAGGGGTTGGATAACATAGTGGACGACGTATTGGACCAGATAATAAATCCGGAAAGATGGGGAGAGGAATCTTGTGAAAAACAAATGGAAAGGGTGTAAAGGAGGCTTTGGATATGTTAGATGACAGTAAGTCAGTTTTGATCGAGAGACCCGAAGTTGTCGAAACCAATGAGGCGAAAGTTGAAAGCAAAGATGAGGAATTCCTCCTGAAGATTCATCCTGAAGGAAGGTATCTTTATTGCGTGGCAGATAGTGGGGAGAGAGCAGATTTGGGTAAGCTCGGATTAGATGGCAGAGAGGTCTACACCATACCCTTCGTTGATCTGTGTGCGGTGGTTCATAATTGTCCTTCTGAACCATATAAATCAGAGGATAACGAAAAGGTAAAAAGATGGGTGATGGCACATGAGAAGGTGGTGGAGGTTGCCTGGGAGAGATTCGGCACCATTCTTCCGGTTAGTTTCGATACTATCATCAAAGGCGAAAAAGACAAAAGTGCGGAGGAAAACGTAAAAAACTGGTTAAAGGAAGACTACGCCAATCTTAAACAAAAAATGCATAAAATGAGAGGTAAAGCCGAGTATGGAGTTCAAATTTTATGGGATCCTAAGTTTATCGCGGATGAAATAGCAAAAACAAATGAAGAGATGAAAAACCTAAATCACGAGATGAAATCGAAATCCAAAGGAATGGCTTATATGCTTAAACAAAAATTGGAAAATCTGTTAAAGAAGGAAATGGAGAAAAAGGCAGATCTTTGTTTTAAGGACATATATACAAAAATTAAAATGTGTGTTTTTGAGACTAAAGTGGAGAAGACAAAAAAAATAAACGAAAAAATGCAGATGCTTGTGAACCTATCCTGTTTAGTAGATAAAGGAAAATCTAAAGAATTGGGAGAGGAGTTAGAGAAAATTAATAAGAAAGAAGGGTTCTGTGTCCGTTTTACCGGACCTTGGCCCCCTTATAGCTTTGTGGCTTTTGGCTAAATTGAAAGGGGAAAGAAAAATGGAGCCGGTTCGAGATACGAATGGAACTTTGGTCGACCTGTTAGATAGAATTCTGGACAAGGGTCTGGTAATTTATGCGGATGTTATCGTGTCCGTGGCGGGAGTTCCTTTAATTGGAGTCAACCTGAGGGCGGCTTTAGCCGGCATGGAGACTATGCTGAAATATGGAGTGATGGTGGACTGGGATGAAAAGTCCAGAGCCTGGGAGAGGGATAATAGAATGGAAAAGAAAAGTGGGGTTTCTTTAATCAGAGGAAGAGAGGTTCTTATAAGTAGAAGGGGTTAAGTTGCGAAGGAGAAAAGCTGGCCTGGTAAGAGGACAAATTGCCTAGAATATACAGTTAAGCGTAAAAGGGTTCTTAAAGCTATTATTTCTTTAAGGGTAAATAGATACAAAAACATAAAATAGAAACGGGGGGGTAAGAAAGGTGCCTACTCCTAATGAAATAGAGATTTTAAGAATCACCAAAGAAGAAAAGGTGGTGGGTAATATTTTAATAAGTCACCGAATGGAGATCAGCCTCGACTATGCCGCGCATTTATTGAACTATTTAGTCCGGAAGGATTTCTTAGAAGAAGCCCCTGCGAAAGACGGATTACCTAGGACCCTTCCACGATATAAGCTCACCCGAAAAGGAGCCGTAGCTCTTTTAGCAAGACTGCATCATATTGCGGGTCAATATGAATCAGCTGTGAGGAGGACCCTTTATCTAAAGGATGTTGTAGATGAAAAGATAAATGAAATGAAAGAGTACATAAAAGAGGTGTTTCCTGAAAATCCGAATTTGCATCATGCGGAAAGGATAAGTCAGCAAAGAAAAGAGGAAAAAGTCGAGTGTTGACTTTCACTTCCGTCCGAGTTAAGTGAATCAAGGGAGATATTACAAAGCAGAGACAAACAAAGAAACATTTCAGAAGGCTATGCTTTGGACTTCTTTCTTTTGTTTTTCCAGAAGAAGATAAGGGGGGAATGATGAAAGACCGACAAAAAGGCTTCGAACAACTCTTACCTGAGTTGGAAGGCAAAGAAAAGTGGGAAGTAAAGATCTACGCTGATTTAGAACGGATGAGGGATTGTATATCTAAAACTAACCCCGAAACAAAAGAAGGGGAATTACTCCGGAATGGGTTAAACAAAAAGCTAAACGAATATAAACAAAAAAGCTTTGGTTGGATGAAAAAGCAGGCTGAAGAAGCCAAACTAAGCGAAATCCCTCTTGAAAAATCAAATAATGAAAACAAAACTATGATTCTCAACTCCACTTATTGGGTTTCTAAAAAAGAGAAAGAGAACTTCGCCAGGGTGGTTAAATTTCTTGAGGAGGAATACAAAAGTAAGGGATTAGAGTTTGAGTGCATCGGGTCTAAGCCACCTTGTAATTTCTCATCGGGATAGAGAAATACCAAAGGGGGTGTCATATTCTTATGAAAATCAAAAACAAAAGGATAACAGGAATAATCACGTTAATGATATTGACTCTCTTCTTTTTTGCTTACCAGGACGTTCACGAATCCACGCCACAGATCAATTTCCCGGAGGATAGACTATTGAAGACCGTAGATAGTCTCCAAAGAGAACTAACCGCATATAAAGAAAGAGAGCTTATATTCTTAAGACACATTGGTCACGAAGAATGTATTGCTACCGCTTATCTGCCCATTGATTCCATAGAAGGAAGACATTCCGGTCTGACGGCAATAGGTACTATGGCCAAACCTTATTTCACCGTTGCCGTGGATCCAATGGTAGTTCCAATTAATTCGTGGATTTGGATTGACGGCCTGGGATGGTGGAAGGCGCAGGATACAGGTAACACAATAACAGGAAAAAAGATAGATCTGTGTCTTTTCACCAGAGAAGAGGCTTTGGAATTTGGAGTGAGAAAGATGAAGATCAAAATATTGAAATAGAAATTCTAAGGTGAGGAAGGCATTAGAAGATTTTCTTCATCGGGAACGCATTTCTTGACTTTGCAATTCTAATAGAACAGTTGGAGCAACTCTTAAATATTTCACCATCCTTATTTGATATTTCCAAAAAGATGTTGAAACAGTTTTCCATATAACCGGCGTTCTCTCGTAATTTTTAGAACAATATAAAAGGTCAACCAGCTGCTACCCGTTGACCTTCAAACGATTTACTACCCCCGGGGCGACTCGAACGCCCGACCCTCTGCTTAGAAGGCAGATGCTCTATCCGCCTGAGCTACGGGGGCGCGGTCCCGCCAAAGGCGGGACAGTTCGTGGTTCGTAGTTCATAGTTCGTAGCAAAGATTTTAGAAGATTTTGCCACGAACCATTAACCACGAACTATGAACTGTTTTACGTCGGGGTGAGAGGATTTGAACCTCCGACACCATGGTCCCAAACCATGTGCGCTACCAGGCTGCGCTACACCCCGGCATCGGTTAAGAGTTAGTAGTTCATGGTTCATAGCAAAAACTTACCTAACTTATCAATCAACTATGAACTCTTGACTGTCATAATTACGAAAAAAATATATCTATTTAAAGTTTGTTGTCAAGAAAATTGTCCCCAGGTCTTCTGAAAAAGTGCCAAAATACGGCCCGCCTAAGGCGGGCCGTACGCGGTCAGGTAGTGAATAACAATAACTTAATCCCGCGTAGGCGGGGCTCTCCCGCCTTCGGCGGGATCTGCCTCAGGCATGACCAGCCCCGCAAAAACGACCTTTCCAGATCTTTCTCTCCTAAGTCTCTCTTGACATCTTCCCTTTGATCACTGCTTAGTTGCTATCTTTTCCAATTGTTTTATCTCTTAATTCTATACACCCTGGACCGACTCCTTTTCTAAAGTCTTCAAAGAGAGGTGCTCTCTTTTTAGATAATAAAGCCCAAGCAAAGTTACCGGAAAATATTGGCAGGCATGAAGCACAATGGAAAAGGGCAAAGCTATATTCTTGTCGTATCCAAATCTGGCTAAGGCGACTATACAAAAAAACTGAAAAGTTCCCACAAATCCAGGAGCGGCAGGCAACATCACTCCTAAACAAACGATGACCAATAGGATAAAAGAGGCTTGTATGGGCGGAGTGAGACCGAAAGCCAAAAAGACGAAATAGTTGCTGATTCCTATGACTACCCAGATTAAGATGGACCAGGTCAAAATCCAGATCAGACTGGGCACGTCTCGGAACACCTTTAAACCGCTGATGAACTTCAAAAGAATCTCCTCAGCCTTAATCCTTAGCTTGCCAGGTAGAAATTTAAACAGAAACTGGAAAAACCTCAGGGTGGAGTCGGTTTTGATCTCCAAAAAGATCAAAAAGAAAAAGAGTCCCACGTTTATAGCCAAGAAAAGGTTGCTGGCTTTTTTGACCCAATCCGGAAAGGGAAACAAAAGCAAAGTGACCCAGAGGATGAAAAGAATGGAGAATCCGTCGAAGACCCTCTCCACTACGATGGTGGCAAAAGAAGCACTTTTAGAAATATTCTCCTTGCTTCCCAAAGAATAAGCTCGGACCACCTCCCCCAGTCTGGCGGGCAAGACGTTGTTAGCCATGAACCCGATCATAACCGAGGAGAAAAGCCTTCCTAACCCCACCTTTTTGATGGGATTGACCATATATTTCCATCTGAATGCCCGCATCCACATGCTGAAGATTCCCAGGATCACGTTGGGAATGATGTACCAATAGTTGGCACCTTTTAAAGCCTGCCAAAGCTCAGACCAGTCCACCTTGCGGAAGGCAAGATATAAAAATACCAGGCTGATCAATATCCCGATGAAAAGTTTCTTCTTCATCTTACCCCTTCGACTTCGCTCAGGGCAAGCCCTTGCCTCTCGCCCCTTCTTTTATGACCTCCTCCATCAACTCCAAGGTCTTGTTTGCCGCCTCATCCCAGCTGAAGCTTCTTGCCCAAGAGATTCCTCCCCGGATCAGATTTTCTCTATACTCTCTATCGGACAAAATCCTTATCATACACCGGGAAAGTTCTTGCACATTCCCATATTCAAAGAGAAGTCCGGTTTTGCCACCGATTACTGAATCTTTTAAGCCCGGCACATTGCTGGCGATGACTGGAGTGCCGCAGGCGTTAGCTTCGATATTGGTCAAACCCCATCCCTCCTTCAGGGAGGGATACACCGCCACCCAGGCTTTTTGCAGTCTTTTCACCTTCTCATATTTATCCACATAGCCGGTGAATTCCACTCGGTTTTCCAAGCCCAATTTCTTGGCAAAAACCATCAAATCACCTTTGTAATCGCCATCTCCCACGATAGTCAATCGAGCTTCGGGGATTTTGTCAAGCGTCAAAGAGAATCCCGATATAAGATGGTCGATGCTTTTATATTTCTTTAATCTCCCCAAATAGATAACGGTAGGACTTGCATCTTTCTTGATCTGAGGATCAACTCGATATAAAGCTTGATCGATCCCGCACTTGATTACAAAAATATCGTCTTTTGGAATTTTTCTTTTAACCAGGTCTTCTTTGGTGCTTTCGGATATGACCATAAATTTAAAGCCCT
>Ga0315289_10008372_pt1 | contig 14971 bp, 18 predicted proteins | sample YL17G11_40_MG_FD_203452 | JGI IMG/M metagenome (GOLD analysis project Ga0315289, IMG submission 203452) | Sediment microbial communities from Yellowstone Lake, YNP, Wyoming, USA - YL17G11_40 | ecosystem: Environmental > Aquatic > Freshwater > Lake > Sediment | place: USA: Wyoming | collected...
GCATCATTCCCTGCAAGTGCTGACCGAAGTGCATCAAAGCTCAGCGTGTAGTTCGCTGAGGTAAAGACCAGGGATTCTGAAGTCGGGTTGCCGAGCCGGTAGAGCCCCGGTTCAACCCGGTGTCCCATGCGGTTTATACCCCAGCGGGCGAGGAAATGATCGAGCCGGTTGGCAAATGTGATGGTGCTGTCAGTTGTGCGGATTTCAGTTAGTTGCGGCGTACCTGTACTGCAGCTGCACGGGGATGCCTCCGCATCAGATGAGGACGAGCAGCACGATGATTTGGGAGATGACATAAGAATTCTCCTCTCCTCAGTGTTCCGTGTCGTGCATCAATGGAGCGAGCACACCTTTGACCATTCCGTGTAGTTCTTCCGTCATCTGCGAACGGGCGGAGTTGTGGATGCAGATAAAAATGACTTTTGTTTTCATGTTCCGTCTCAACCAGTTATAACGAAGAACATGACTGCCCCTTGTCGCTGCTCTCCGATTCGTGCATGAATGCCTTGAGCGCATGTTTCCCGCGTGAGTGGGGCAGGGCTTTCTTTGCCAGGTATTCCAGGTGGGTGACGATCGCGGGCAGTTCAACGACCGGGAACCCGACGATGGCCTCACCGGGACCGATGTCCGTTGCGTCCCGGCACCCGTAGCATCCAAAGTTGAAGTTCAGCCGCTGTTCTATGTAGGGAATGATCGTAGCGTCCACACAGGTTGCCTGAAGTACGGCCGTGGATCCCATCACTCGTTCACCGCCATGGCCATGCATCGATGAGAGCACGATCCACATCAGCTTCTCGACCTCGTCCTCCACTACGACGACATCCGGCTCTTTCCGGGCCTCTTCAAGGGGGAATACCTCGATCCGTTCGATATTTCTCTCTTCAAACACGGTCATCCCTTCAAACATATTCCTTCCGACCTCTTCCTTCTCGGTAATACCGAACCCGATAAGCCCCTTCCCGGTTTTTAGCGGTTCGGGGAGCGGCTTGAACCCGAATGCACGGGCTGCGGCGGGACATGCGAGGTTCTCCTTGCAGATCACCGTTCTTTTTCCATGCCGGGCCCGCATCAGCGCCTGGCAGAACCGCATATGCTCTTCCGAGCATGATTCAAGAGGCTGATCTGCCCGACCTTTCCGGATGATCCGGACCCCGATGGGAGAACCACGAAGACCGAGTATTTCTTTCATTTTCTGTCCATTCATCCTGATTTCTTCTATCGGTGTCATCTCATTCAATCCGTTTTTATTTTGTTCTGTTCCGCTGACTTTGCCGCATTCACCTGCATTGATGTATATGCGCTCTTGACCCGGAGGCACCCTATCCCCCCGACTATCGCAGCACTCGTTTCCGCGCATTTTACGTACCACATCCTTCCCGAAACGTTGTCACGCCGCCATAGCTCTTTCTTCATGTGCGAACCAGCCTCTCGTTCTCAGACATATCTTGACCAGCAGAAGCATCGTGGGCACTTCAATCAGCACTCCAACCACGGTTGCAAGGGCTGCCCCGGATGAAAGCCCGAACAGGATGGTCGCGGTCGCGATTGCAACCTCAAAATGGTTCGATGCCCCGATCATCGCCGATGGTGCCGCATCCTCATACGTGAGGCGAATTTTCTTCGCAAGAACGTACCCGACGGTGAAGATGAGCATGGTCTGGATAAAGAGCGGGATCGCGATCCAGAGGATGGTGAGTGGTTGTGTGACGATTACCTCTCCTTTGAAACTGAAGAGGAGGATGAGCGTGATCAAGAGTGCCGTAATAGTGATTGGCGTGAGGTAGTGGACGAATTTTTCGTTGAACCATTCTTCACCTTTTGCCCTGATGATCAGTTTTCTCGAGATGTATCCCGCCACCAGCGGGAGGGCGACATAGATCGCGATCGAGAGTGCGAGTGCCTCCCACGGGACAGGGAGCTGGCCCACGCCGAGCAGGAAACCGCCCAGCGGGCCGTAGAGGAAGAGCATGGAAAGCGAGTTGATGGCCACCATGACAAGAGTATGCCCGTCGTTTCCTTTCGCAAGGTACCCCCAGACAAGCACCATGGCGGTGCAGGGAGCAATCCCGAGGAGGATGCACCCCGCAAGGTAGCTCCGCCAGAGAGGGATCTCGAGCATCTTTACGCCACCCTCAAGGACAACGGTCCCGACTCCGTATGTTGCGCCGACAGGCAGGTCAAGCCCGAACGGCATCTTTACCAGGTCGACCGCTTCGGGTCCGATAAACCCGATAAATACGTATCCCAGAAAGAAGAAGGCAAGTGCATACATAGTGAAGGGTTTGATTGCCCAGTTGACAAAGAGGGTAAGAGCGACAGGCTTGATGTTCTGTCCCGCCTTCAGGACCGTGGCAAAATCGATCTTTACCATGATGGGATACATCATGAAAAAAAGGCAGACCGCAATCGGGATCGAAACGACCGGCGCCTCGCCGATATAGATGGAGAGGCTGTCAAGATATTTTGCCGCCTCCGGAGCAAACCGCCCGAGCAGGATGCCAAGACCGATGCACAGGAATACCCACACGGTCAGGTACTTCTCGAAGAATCCCAGCCCCTTTGGCTCTTTTGTTACACACGATTCGCCCGGCATATCAGCACCGAATGATCAGCACGTCCCGCCGCATCCGCAGCCACTGTCCGGCCCCCCGGTTTTCTTCGAGGGTTTTGGGGCATTCTTCTTCCTGCCTTCCCCCTTCCAGCATGCCTCGAGGATCTTCTCGATGTCGTCATTTGTGTAGGATTTCGAGGGACCTTTGGTGATGCCGAGTTCGGTCATGATCAGGTGCTGTCCTACCGGGACACCCTGCGCATCCGCAATCTTTTTTGCACAGAGCATCGGGCACCCGTCAAGGACGAGAACTTCATCAACATTCTTCGCGTTTGTGACCAGTCCTTCCACACCGATTGCAAGCTGCGCCACGCAGGCTATGCTCCCATATCCTTCCTCGGTCAGCTGGACTGCCGCAAGGTTCGTCAGTTGTCCGACATTTGCCTGCCCGGCACAGGGAAAGATGATCCGTTTCGGTTCGTTCGCTCCGCATGAGCACGTAGGTGTTTCTTTCACGAGTTTTCACTCCATAAGCATTGTTTTGATCTCATCCACACAGGGGACCCTGCCTTCTGCCCGCACTTCACCATTGATGAAGAGTGCCGGCGTCAACATGACACCCCGGTTGACAATCTCATCCAGTTCCTCAACCTTGACCACGTCCGCCGTGATCTTCAGGTCCTTTACTGCCTCCTGCACGTTTGCATAGAGCCGCTTGCACTTGGCGCAACCGGTGCCGAGAATTTCGATTTTGGTCATGGTATCTCCGGAAGTTATTCAAATTTTTTTGTATTAGTTTTTTGTGATAGCTTTTTTATATTCTTCCATCAGGGCCCGTGCATACTCTTCTTCAACGCTTTTCGGGATGTAATTGTAGATCCTGATCTTTTTCATCAATGAGGAGAGAATCTCCGGTTCACTCCCGGGATTCTGTTCCTTTACCTCTGCGATGCTCTCATCGAGCATGGTGATGCCCGTCATGATCCCGTTGATCGGGATCTGCCGGATGCGCCGGAGCGCGTCTGCGGCACAGCAGGGTTTGTCGTCGCCCATTCGTCCTTCACCTCAGAACAAGTTCCCGAAGATGAACCCGGCAATCGTTGAAAACCCGATGACCAGCCCTGCATAGGCAAGCGTCTTCTTCCCGCCGATGATCCGATAGAGAACGAGCAGGCTCGGCAGGCTGACGCTCGGGCCGGTGAGGAGCAGGGAAAGTGCTGGGCCTTTTGCCATGTCACCAGAGAGATAACCAAGTGTCGTGCCGATGATCGGCACTTCAAGGAGAGTCGGCATGTAGAGGATCGCACCCACAAGCGCTGCTAGGAAGTTTGCGAGGAGAGTGTTGTCGCCAAAGAATGGTTTGAACGTCTCCGGGGGGAGGAAGAACGCAAGGACACCCAGCGCGAACGTACCGATGATAAGGATGGGGAAGATCTTCTTGGTCAGGTCCCAGATCTCGTATCCCCAGTCAGTCACCTCATCGCGGGTGAAGTAGTAGATCAGCAGGAAGGCAACCGCCATGGAGAGGAAGTACACGATCAAGAGCCGGAGCAAGACATCCAGCGCTGATGTGCCGATCAGGAGGATCGCGATCAGGAAGATGAAGAATGCCGGAATGACCCATGCAGGCCGGGTGTCCGCGCAGGCCATCGCCGCTTTCCTCGCTGCCCCAAACGTCTTTGTGGTTTCCACATCTTGCTGCGGAAACAGTTTCATCATGACAAGGCCAATCAGGATGGAGATCACGATCGCCGCCACAGCCCTGGCGATACCGAGATCGAACCCAAGTACTTTTGCTGTATAAACTATAGCAAGGATATTGATTGCCGGTCCTGCGTACAGGAACGTGATTGCCGGCCCAAGCCCGCTTCCTTTCTTGAGGATGCCGGCAAACATCGGGAGGATCGTGCAGCTGCACACCGCAAGCACGGCACCCGATATCGATGCAATCCCGTACGAAGTGGTCTTCTTCGTTTCCGGGCTGAAGTATTTCAGGATCGCTTCTTTCTTGATAAACGATGCTATTGCGCCGGCGATAAAGAACGCCGGGATCAGGCAGGTCACGACGTGCTGCGTGAGATACCCAAGCAGGGTATCCCATCCTAGCAGGAGTGCGCCGGTTATTGGATCTGTCATGGTATATTCACCTCTGGTTTGTAATCCATCAATCTTCTCTCATGTTCCGGTACTACCCGAGCACTGCGTTGAACAAATAGCCGGTCAACGTGAATGCGACAAACAGAATTCCTGCAAATGTCGCCAGCAGTTTGATCTTGAGCACCTTTCTCAGGATGATCATCTCAGGCAGAGAGAGCCCGATCACGGCCATCATGAATGCAAGCGCAGTGCCCATTGCCATACCATTTGCGGTCAGAACTTCCAGGATCGGGATCATGCCAGCCGCGTTCGAGTAGAGCGGAATGCCGATCAGTACGGCGATGGGTACTGCGAGCGGGTTGTCCGGCCCTGCAATATTTGCGAGGAAGTCCGCAGGGGCATATCCGTGGATGACCGCACCGATGGCGATACCGAGCAGGATATACGGTAAGACCCTTAGTGTAATGTCTTTCGACTCGCTCTTTGCAAACACGAGCCGTTCGTTCCAGGTCATCTCCTTCTCTACAAGGTCATGCAGCTTGCACTTGTAGACGAACTCCTCAACCTCACCCTCAAGGTGGAGACGTCCGATGATGATCCCCGCGAGAATCGCGATGATCAGGCCCGATATGATATAGAGTGCCGCGATCTCCCAGCCAAACATGGCGAGCAGCATTGCAGCGGCGATCTCGTTAATGAGAGGTGATGCGATCAGGAACGAGAATGTGATCCCGAGCGGTACACCAGACTCGACAAAACCGATAAAGAGCGGCACTGCCGAGCACGAACAGAATGGTGTCGGGATTCCTAAGACCGCTGCAACAACGTTGCCAACTCCTTCGGTACGTCCCGCAACCAACTTTTTCACTTTCTGCGGGGTTATAAACGTGCGGACGATCGCGACAGCAAAGACGATGACCGCGAGCATGAGCGTGACCTTGATCGAGTCATAAACAAAGAAATTCACGGACGATGCAAGTGCGGTTCCCTCTGCCAGTCCAAGGACCGAGTAGGTCACCCAGTCAGCGAATAATTGTAAATAATCAGGGAACATCAGCACGCCTCATTGGGGGATTTGACCGCGTCCATCGTATCATTTAGACACCTTATGACTTGGGGTTGTATCATCTTTGAAGAACAGCCGGCAGTGGCAGTGCCCGTCGTTTGCAATCTCATCACGGTGGTAGATGCAGGGGCAGATGATCTTTTTGTCTTTCGCCAAATCCCCGCTCCTGAGCCGGCAGGGGCAGTACTGCACGCCGAACTGAGCACGGTTTGATGCAAGCCCGTGAAGTACGGTCTCCCGTTCCTTCCCGTCAGGATTCAGCACCCAGCCGTTTTTTTCTGCATACCGGTAAGCCCATGCTGTAATCTTTTCAATCAACTCATCGGTCGGCCCCTGAAATACAGGATCGGAAGCATCATTGTGAGTTGAAGAGTTTTTCTTTCGGTCTTTTTGCATGGTAACAGGGATTCCTGTGGTATTTGGATGTTTCAAATTTAATTGAAACATTGTTGTTATGGAAGACATATATACCTTACCATTTCATATTAATTTGAACTCCTCATGGCACAGTCACGGACATCTCCCCCAAAGGAAAAATGCTGCGATTTTTCCAAAGATCTCCCGGATACCATACAAAAGCAACTCGATAAACAGGGGGGGATGGAAGGACTTCTCGAACGGATACCGGATCCGTCTGTAATTCATGCAAGCAGCCGGCTCCACCAGGCGCTGGCGGATCCTATCCGGCTCACCGTAATGTACTCCCTTCTCTCTCAGCCGCTCTGTGTCTGCGTCATCAAGGACGTTGTCAAAATCGCCGACTCAAAACTTTCGTATCATCTTAGTATCCTCAAAGAGCAGGATTTTATTTCCGGAGAACAGCAGGGCAACTGGATAATCTACAGAATCACCGATCGCGGACGCCAGGCGCTGATGTGCACAGAACGCATGGGGAAGTAAACGAGGGGAGTGTGGCAATCATGAACCTGATGCGTTCTCTCATATTCGTATTTTTCATTGTATTTCTCATTTTTACCGCAGGTTGCACTGACTCGTCCCCGCAGCTGGGTACAACAGCATCATCAGCGTCTCAACCGGCAATCAGTTCCAATAGCACCGTTGGGAGGGTTGAAGTGATCCACTTCCACGGTAACCAACAGTGTACATCATGTGTCGCAGTTGGGGATCTTGCGGAAAAGACAGTGAATGCCAATTTCAAAGACGAACTCGCGTCAGATCGGCTCATCTTCGCTCACGTAAACGCCGAACAGCCGGAGAACCGTGCCCTTGCAGAGAAATACGGTGTGACCGGGTCATCGCTCTGGATCGGGGTGTATGACGGAAACGGATTTCACAAGGAACAGGACACCCGTGTCTGGTACCTGATAAAAAACAAAGACGCCTACACTTCGTACCTTTCAGGAATTATCACCAAACACCTGAACGGGGATCTCTCCTGACATGGATCTCCTGAATTTTCTGGGGAGTATGGGAGAAAGTCCCGTGCCGATCATCGCTGCGTTTTTCCTCGGGCTGATGACCACCATCAGCCCCTGCCCGCTCGCAACCAACATCACTGCCATTGCGTATATCTCTAAAAGAATTGATAGCAGTCGTCATACGCTCCTGACCGGGTTTGTCTACACGCTTGGCCGGATGGCAGCGTATGTCACAGTCGCTTCCGCTATCGTATTCTTTGGCATGAATATCCAGATCGTTGCCCTGGGACTCCAGCGCTACGGTGAACTGCTGCTCGGGCCGTTCCTTATCCTGTGCGGGATCTACCTGCTCGATATTTTTCACTTCAGTCATCTGCCCGGAGGAGACCGGGTCTCCAGCTTTACGTCCGGTATTTCGGTACGGCTTGCTGAGAAGGGATATCTGGGAGCATTCCTGCTTGGAGTTATCTTCGCGCTGAGTTTCTGCCCGTTTTCTGCCGTGCTCTTTTTTGCTATGCTGATCCCGCTCGCCCTTGGTGCGGGTGACCCGTTGATCATTCCGGCGGTGTTTGCCCTCGCTACAGGTCTTCCGGTGATTGTCATCTCGTATCTTCTCGTGAAGGGCGTGGGGAAGTGCAGTGGAATTGTTCAGTGGATCGGGGCGGCAGAGCATTGGATTCGACGAGGGGTTGCAGCGGTTTTCATAGTTGTCGGTGTGTACTATATTGTAATTATCTACGGCAGTGGAATATTCTGAATGTTATGTGCTTTTTTAAGAACAGGATACTCCAATTGGATAATATAGTATAGGGAAAATAAGCCCAAATTGGGCTCCGTTTTCTACTTCAGATCTCCGGACCAATACCGGAAAACCCCGAAAAACCGCCCGTTTCTGTTCGTGTGGAAACGGAGGCATTATTGCGCCCTGATTGCCGAAATACGGCAGGGTTGCACCTCGCCCAATGGCTGCCAAAGCCCCTAGAATTGAGGTGATTTTTGCTCCATACTTTAACCTATCTGACACCCGAAAAGGCCGTTAAAACGCTTCTATCGAGGTCAATTTTTCGAGAGGGGGTCTGAAAATGGGATTTTACAGAAATCTCTCCTGATTTACTGGATTTTAAACTGAAAGATCATTTCCGCATCTTTCTTTGCGATAATACTCATATCCGGAACAGGGAACGGGGACCGGTCAACTCTTGTGACCCGGAGCAAGGAATCGATCGACTAAGTACCGGAAATGCAGCAGATTCCCGGAACCTTTAATCCCATAAATAGCTGCATACCAATCGTAAGCAGAAGCGCTGCCGGTATCACATATTTACAGAGGAAGAAAATGATCCGGTTCATGAGTGTTGCTTTTCCCAGTTCGCTGAAGAAGATATCTGGGGAAAGAAACGAAGTGAATGTTACAGCAAGAAGGATGGCTGAGATCTGAAGACCGAATGTTCCCACGGTCTCATCCATAATATCAAGCAACGGGATTCCATAAACCGGCAACCGCTGGGCACTGTAGCTGAGCGCCGGCAGCAGGGATATGAAAAGAAGGATGCCGGTAAGGACCACGGTGGTCTTTCTTCTTGTCCACCCAACAAACTCGTCCACTGCCGCAACGCACACTTCCAGCATAGAAACAGCAGAGGTAAGCGCGGCAAAAAAGAGCACGACAAAAAAGGCAATGGCAAAGAACTGCCCTGCCGGCATCCGGGAGAACGCTATCGGGAGTGTGGTGAACGCCAGCTCAGCCCCGACTGTTGGAGACAGCCCGTACGAAAAGACAATGGGGAAGATGACTATACCTGCAAGCAGTGCAACGAACGTATCGGTGATGCAGACGATACATGCTGCAGAGAGGATATTCTGGTCTTTTGCCATGTAGGAACCGTACGTGAGGAGGATCCCTTCCCCGACCGAGAGGGAAAAAAATGCCTGCCCGAATGCAGCGATCCACAGGTCAGGATGTGTCAGAACGGAGAAATCGGGCGTAAAAAGAAACCGTATCCCTTCGGAAAATCCCGGGAGAGACACACTGTAGAGCGCCATGATGACAAGGACGATAATACAGATGGGGATCATTATGATGGAAGCCCTCTCGACCCCTTTCTGTACTCCAATTGAGACAATGATGCCGGTTAAAAGAACAGCCAGCACCGCATAGAGAACCGGCTGGTACGACCCGGTAAACCCGGAAAAGGTGACCGTGTCTCCTGTGACAGAAAAGACCGTATAGGCAATGGTCCAGCCGGTGATGACGAGGTAATAACTGAGTATCAGAAATACAATGGTGCAGATCAGCCACCCGATGATACGGAATTGCGGTCGTACAGCCTGGAACGAACTGACGACCGTTCCTCGGAACCGCCGCCCCATGGTAATCTCCAGGATCATGAGCGGCAGTCCGAAAACAAAGACCGCGATGAAATACGGGATGAGGTATGCCCCTCCGCCATTCTGTCCAAGGACAGCGGAAAACCGCCAGATGTTGCCAATCCCGACCGCAGCGCCAATCGCGGCAAGAATAAACCCGATGTGTGATGACCAGCGCTCCATGAAAAACGGCTCTTTCTACGGTTTATTTAACGTTTTTTCCTTTTTGATAGAGCCATTGTAGTTCATCATTAACCTCATGGGAAAAATGGATGTTCAGACCGCTTCTTTCCACTGACAAGACTAGTGCCGGAAATCCACACCTCCAACCCTCATCTGTATTTCACTTTTCGCCGAAAATCAACCGGGATGATCCTTGATGTGCTCCACAAGAGCGCAGTCTTTACACTCTTCGCATTCAAACTCCAGCGTAGAATGGAGGATCCGGTACTTCTTCAGCCGTTCCTTGATCTCCTGTTTCATCCGTTCAATCTTTTCCGCATCCCGTTCGCAGGAATACACATGTGCATCGAGCACGTTGATATCTGAACAGAGACTCCAGAGATGGACATGATGCACGCCATCGACCCCGTTCACGGAGGTCATGTCAGCAACGACCGCATCGAAATCCACCGCTTGCGGTGTGAACTGGAGAAGAATCATGATCGTCTCCCGGAGTATCCTTGTGGCTGAGACCAGAATCAGGACTGCGATGATGCCGGACAGAATGGGATCGGCAATCACCTGCCCGGTGAAGGAGATCCAGACTGCGGCAGCGATCACCGCCAGCGATGAGACGGTGTCCCCCACCACATGCAAAAAGGCGCTCCGCACGTTCAGGTTATGGCTCCCGTGGAGGAGGAAGACAACTCCCAGGTTCGCCGCAAGACCGATGCAGGCAACGATAAACATCAGCCCGCCCTGCACCGGGGCTGGGTTGAGTACACGCTGGTAGGCTTCCCACAGGATACCGGCACTTACTCCGATCAGCAGCAGGGAGTTGATGAAGGCTGCGAAGATCTCCCCCCGGTGGTAACCGTAGGTCCGCTCCTTGGTGGGAAGCTGAAGGGCAAGGGTCATTGCCCCGAGGGAAAGAACAAGTGAAAGGACATCGCTGAACATGTGCCCTGCATCGCTGATGAGCGCGAGCGATCCGGAGAGCAGTCCTCCGGCAACCTCCACGAGAAAAAAGATGAGCGTGATGAAGAGCGCGATCTTCATGGATTTCCGGTAATCCCGGACTGTATCGTGCGTCATGGTATCTGCCGAATGTACATGATGGTGTGTGCGCCCTCACCCCCCGGCAACTGGTGGAAACAGCGCAATCAGGTCCCCGTCATCGAGCGGGGTGCCCAGCCCGGCCAGAAAATGGATGTTCCTGCCGTTCTTCAGGATATTGACCAGATCCCGTAGGGTTTCCGGAGCGGCAAATATCAGCTCATTCAGGCCCTCGTACCGCCCAATAAGGTCAGCGAGAAGTGAACGAATTGTTGCACCCTTTGGGAGATCCATACGGATCTGCGCATCCATGACCTCCCGTAAAGTAGCAAATGATTTGACCGTAACGGTAATACGGTTCCGGGTATCGGTCATCACATCCCGGTGTCAGCGCTCCATCCTATTCAGTTCTTCCATTACGGCAGGGAGGCACGGCATGCTCCACGATCCGTTGCCCTGCTCCCACCCCTGCCGGGTGCTCCTTTCCTGTTATCCAAGACCTAATTCTTTGAGTTTGCCCGGTGTCGGCGTCCCTTCCTTATCCCAGCCCCGCAGGGTGTAATACTCGTCGAGCATCTCATCCCGCCTCCATACCTGCCCGGCGGGTGCACCTTCCTTAAGGGGCTCGTTCAGGAGACGGGGTGGCAGCGTGTCATCCTCGCGGCCGAACCCGCGTTTGATGTTGTAGAGTTTCTGGAGGTTCCAGATCCGCTCGCCGATCTTCAGCAGTTCGGCAGTGTCGATCTTCATTCCCGTAGTTGCGGAGAGGAGATCCGCGTAATCCTCCGGACCTAGTGCAAACGAGGTGAACAGGCACATACCCGATGCATCGATGGAGGCGGTCAGGTCCTGGAATGTCTTGACCCACTGCGGTTTTCCCTTGGTCACATACGGGTCCAGTTTCTCCGGCGCCCCGAGCACTTCGGGAGAGATCATGTACCCGTACACGTGGTCACCGCCACGGACTGATGTGGCAGTCGCAAGCCCGTATCCCTGGATTCCCCGGGGATCGTAGGCCGGCAGTTCCTGTTTCTTGGAACTCATGGACAATTCGGGATGGCCGTATTTTGTGGCAAACCGGAAGGAGCCCTCGGCAAGTTCATCACCGATACCCTCGCGCTTTGCAATCTGCTCCACCAGTTGTAACATCCCTTTCGCATCACCGAACCGGATCGGGTGCTTGACATACCCCTTCTCAGCCATCTCCATCAGGCAGGCAATTGTTGTCGGCGTCGAGATCGCGTCGAGCCCGTACTCGTTGCAGATATTGTTCGCCCGGGCTACCGCTTTGAGATCATCGATCCCGCAGTCGGCGCCAAATGCCCAGTCGGGTTCGTACTCCGGGCCTTCCCCGGACTCGCCGTCGAATTCGCAGATCCGGCCGCACTGCACGATGCAGGCATAGCATCCCTTAGGTTTCTTGAGGATCGTTTTTGCTATCGTCTCACCGGAAATCTTCTCTGCCTCCGGGAAGTGTGCTGTCTGGAAGTTCCGGGTCGGCAAAACGTAGTTCTCGTTGATGATGTTGATGAGTACCGCCGTGCCGTAATTGTGCAGCGCCTGTTCGATTCCGTTATCCCCGATCTTCTTTTTCACTCGCTCCTTGACCACATTGAGCTGCGCTTCATCCGCTGCCTTAATGGGCAGGTCTCCCCGGGCTGCAATCGCTTTTAGGTTCTTCGAACCCATGACAGCCCCGATACCCCCGCGCCCGGCAGCCCGCGCCTTCTCGTTGATGATGCAGGCGAACAGCACGAGTTTTTCACCTGCCGGCCCGATACAGGAGACACGAACCTTGTCATCCTTGAGTTCTGACTGAATCGCGTCGGTGGTCTGTCCGGTTGTTTTACCCCAGAGGTGAGCGGCATCCCGGAGTTCGGCCTTCCCGTTGTCCAGCAGAAGATAGACCGGCTTTTTCGATTTTCCGGTCACGACAACCCCGTCGAACCCCGCCTTCTTCATCTTCCAGCCAAAGACGCCGCCGCTGTTGGCGCTCATCGCGGTTCCTGTGAGCGGCGAGATTGTCGAGACCTCGTACCGGCTCCCGAGCGGGATGCCGGTACCGGTCAGCGGCCCGGCTGCATACACGACAACATTCTTGTCGCTCAGCGGATCGATCTTCGGGTCAACCATCTCGGTCAGGAGCCGGATGCCAAACCCCCGCCCGCCAAGATATTGCTTTTTTAGTTCCGGTGGCGTAGGCTTGATCGTAACCTTCCCTGCCGAGAGATCGGCATAGACCATCTTTCCTGCGTATCCGTCCATGATGATTACCAAATGATTACTTCACAGTCATTGCACATAAAGGTTATTCAAAAAAAATTGAAATGCTGTTTCATGCTCCTGCACAGCATTCCTTAAAAGATGTTTTTTATTTCAGTACGGAGCGGGATACGGAAAGTAAATCCCCGTCCAGACTGTATAAAAAATTCGCAGAAAAGAACTATATTCGACAAGAGATGAGATGGTGTCTTGGGGAACTTCCCGGGAAGTGAAGTGCAATATGGCATCAGTCACCATCAACCGCGCCGAGTGCACGAGCTGTACCACGTGCTGGAGTACCTGCCCCACTGTCTTCGAAGAAGACCCGGCGGACGGGATGAGCAGGATCGTTGAACAATACCGCAAGGGAGGTGACCCCGGAACCGGAGAGATCCCTGCGGAACACGCAGCCTGTGCGCAGGAGGCTGCGGATATCTGCCCGGTATCCATCATCACGGTTACAGGATGACACACGATGAGGATTGTTGCCCGATTGTATGAATAAATTCCTCATTTCGTCGTGATCTGATTTGCGATTGAATTATCCGGTACTCTACAGCATCGGATTCTAAAAAAGACGCGATCATCCATTTAGGAATAGGTGTCCCGGTACAAAAGAGTAAGACAAACGAACATATCCATGTGCAGAGATGGAGAGACGGCTGGATTTTTGCGGAATGCGGGTCCACAGGGTTAAACTAAAATCCTCATTTCATCCCTGACTCTTTTTCTTTTTGATCCTGAAGTTCCGGTTAAAATCCTCCCGTTCCCGTTCATCCCTCATCGACTCGATGCTTTTTCGTGCTCCCTGAGTCCGGGGAGCAGGATCTTTTCAAAGGCATTCACGCACCCCGCCCACACGGTTGAACTGTTCGATACGCCTCGCTGCCCTAACCCCCTGGCAATGTCTACATCCTCTTCGGCATGGTTCTCTTGTGCAGGTACATTGTGCCAACACTGAACACCAGCGTGAACATAGCAAGCGCAATGGTATAGATCACCCCTGAGAAGAAATGGTCGCCCGTAAACGATTACCGGACAAGATCTATGAATTAGGTGGGCGGGGAGCATACCGCAAGCACGGCCTGCGAGCAGGAGAACCCCTGACGTAAGAGTGCTTCGGCCTCATGAGCACGCGATCGTGTCATGCGGGAAGGGTTGGGCGGGGGCGGGCAAATGGTTGCCGGTTATCGTTGTTTAACACGATCTCTCTCCTCCCCAGAGACGATGAAGAAGCAGGGTTCATCAGGGTTGTGGATGCACGAACGGAGTATCACCGGATAATCTCGCGCTTATCACCTAGTCCGGCAAGTTCCCGTGCCCGGCTGAAACACTGCATTGCCTCCTGGTCGCGCCCGAGCTTGCTCATACAGAGACCAAGGGTACTCCACGAAATTATGTCACGGGGATCGATCTCCAGCGCTTCATGGAGCAACACTTCCGCTTCATGATAGCGGCGAAGCTGCGCGAGCGCGACACCTTTATTGGTCATGACGATAGCAACGCCAGGGTTGATCGCAAGACACCCGTCATACCAGCGGATCGCTTCTTCAAACTCGCCGAGATCGGCGAGTGCAACACCTTTGTTATAGAGCGCTTTCGGGTATTTCGGGCGGATCCGGATTGTCTCGCCAAAACACCTGATTGCTTCCTCAAGCTCCCCGTTCTGGTAATGGTTGTTCCCCTTCATGAACCATGCCTCGGCATGGTCCCGTTCGAGCTGGATAACATGTTCAAAACACGCGATTGCTTCTGCGTACTGCGCGAGCCGGAACAAGGCAATCCCTTTCATGAACCACGCATCGGTCATTTCAGGATTGATCTTCAGGGCGCTCTCGCAGCAGACGATCGTTTCATGAAACAGCCCAAGCCTGTCAACACCTGCCCCGAGTGCAACAAATGCCGCCGGGTTGTCCGGGTCATGTTCGAGAGCCCGGTCAAAACACGTGATCGCTTCTGCGTACCTGCCAACGCATTGGAACGCCGTCCCGCGCCGGTACCAGTCCTCTGCCTCTTTATTCATAGTGAACG
>Ga0315289_10008373_pt1 | contig 14971 bp, 14 predicted proteins | sample YL17G11_40_MG_FD_203452 | JGI IMG/M metagenome (GOLD analysis project Ga0315289, IMG submission 203452) | Sediment microbial communities from Yellowstone Lake, YNP, Wyoming, USA - YL17G11_40 | ecosystem: Environmental > Aquatic > Freshwater > Lake > Sediment | place: USA: Wyoming | collected...
CAGTTCGCTGCGTTCTTCGGCCGTGAGCCGAACAATATACTTCTTCTGCAATCATAGTCTCCGTGAAAGAATCCTTCCTCCCACGAAGATATAGCATACACGCCCAGAGCGGGAAGTCAATTGGCATGAAGCACTAGTCATAAGCGATATTGTCGCCGAGCAAGAAGCGGGCCACCTCTTGTACCGCGGCGTGTTCGGGCTCGTGCGAAACAGCGTGCACCACCGTCTTGTGGGAACACTCCAGCCGGAACGCGTCCTGCAAATAGTTGGAATGGTCGATTACTTGATTTCGATGGCTGAAGCGGCTCGGCATGCGGAAGGGACGCCGACTGCCCCCGTCGCGTAACACATCAGGTTGTCGATTGTGTTCAGCGACAGAAATGCCACTGGTTCTCGGATGGCCTCAGATCTATACGCCCGGGAACGAGCCAATCGGGACCAACTTCTTGTTTGGTAAGGATGTATCTTCGTCCGTTGGAGGCAGACCGGCCTCTTCAACTGATCTTTTGCGGAATCATTGCCTGCAATGACAGCGTTGGGCCACTAAGATAGCCGCCGGTTTCAAGAGGTAACACTGAGTACGGGAGTCGATGATAGCACAAGGACAGCCGCCGGCACATAAGTTCATCAATACCATCGGGGCGGGAGAGACGATCAATTCGATCTACGTCGTGCGCGAGCCGATTCTGCGCAGCACCACGCGCGGGGACCTGGGCAATTCTGGGGCCACCCCCTGATCTTCCTGATCTTCTCAGGAGGTGACACGTTATGCGGAAGCTAATCTTGAACATTGGGTTGGTCTTGGCCATCATCTACATCGTGCCGTTTGTGGTCTACGGCGTTGAGAGCGTGGTGGCCGGCCTGAAGCCGCCAGAAGGTGCGTCGCCCGCACGCTTTTTGATCAGCGTGTTTGTGTCTAAGTTCGGCACTGCCATTTGCTTCGTGCTGATCTTCTATTTCGCTCGGGGGGAGCTGAGTGGCCGCTGGGTGCTCTATGCCTGTCTTTGGTGGCTCATGTTCATTATCGGAGAAATTGGACAGGCCATCGGCCCCCAATATTCCTGGAAGGAAGCCGTCGCGGGCATCATCTCGGAGACCGTCTATTGGCCCCTGTCCGCGTTTGTAACACACTGGATGATCGAAGCCAAATGAAGACGCCGCCCGGGAACGGTGGGGAGAACTGAAGGTGCCAGGCGCTTTCTCACGCGGGCAGGGTCCTGAGAATCCGTACTAAGTCTTTGTCTGGCAAAGGTTTGTCTGTGCTCATTAGCGACCAACAGGAATCCCTCACTTTGTGCGTACCAACGGGGGGGTAGGCGTAGCGTATGGTACGTGGTAGACTTACGGAGTCCAGCAAAAGTAATGTTACCGTCCCATTTGGGCACCTGCTGCCAAACGCCTTGCCGTGGGTTCAGAAGCGCCACCGCCAAAGCGATGGTGTCTTTTCTTTTGCTGAACCCCGTAATGCGATAGACGCAATCTATGTGCCTGTCGTCAATTCGAGTCTGTGGGTCGAGTATGGTACGGATGAATGACATTCAGGAACTGGCTGACCGCATTGTGCGGGACTTCAAGCCGGATCGGATCATCCTGTTCGGGTCTTATGCTCGCGGCACGGCGGGAACTGACTCAGATGTCGATCTGCTGGTCATTCTGCCGTTTGAGGGCAAAGGGTTCTGGAAGTCGCTCGAGATTCTGAACCGAGTCAACGCCCCGTACGCCTTGGATGTGCTGACTTATCGCCCGGATGCTGTCGCCTGGCGCTATGCCCAAGGCGATCCGCTCATTCGCGACGCCCTTGATTACGGCAGAGTGCTGTACGAGCGGACGAATTGAAGTCACAGTGGTGCCGCCCAACTGCCGGCATCGCTTCGCGCGAGCCAGTTCGTGGCGAGGGCGCGAGCGCCCTTGCGTGCCGAGGCCATCTTGGCCTCGGGTGTCCGGACGTGGAGCAGTCTGGTCTCACGATGCAAGGGCAAGATGCCCTCGCCACGAGGAACAAGGCCAGGATGGCCTCGCCACGAGGGCACGGACGAAAAGACTGGTCGCTGATGCTCTGTATCTGTTGCCGCCTCGTCATTTCCTCAACCGATCTTTTGCGGAATCATTGCTTGCCAGGGCAGCCTTGTGCCACTAAGATAGCCGCCGGTTTCGAAGAGGTAACACTGAGTACGGGAGTCGATGATGGCACAACCGCCGGCACATAAGTTCATCAATACCATCGGGGCGGGAGAGACGATCAACGCCGTTTACGTCGTGCGCGAGCCGGTTCTGCGCAGCACCACACGCGGGGATCTGTATATCGCGATGTTCCTGTGCGACCGCACGGGCCAGTTGAACGGGCGGATGTGGCAGGCGTCGGAAGTGGTCTATAAGTCCCTGCCCAAGCCCGGATTCGTCCACGTCCAGGGACGGAGCGAGCTTTATCAGAACAACTTGCAGATCGTGGTCAACAACATCGCCGCCATCGACCCGAGCAAGGTCAAGGTCGAGGACTACCTGGCCCGCACGACGAAAGACTGCGGCCAGATGCTCAAAGAGGTGAAAGAGATCGTCGGCTCGATTAAGCACCCGCAACTGGCGGCCCTGACCGCCGCGTTTCTGGCGGATGAGCCTTTGATGAAGAGCTTCTGCACCGCCCCCGGCGGCATGAAGATGCACCATGACTGCATCGGGGGGCTGCTGGAACACACGCATGGCATGCTCCGCGCCGCCAAGGCCATCCTGCCGCTGTATCCGCAGGTGCAGGCGGACCTGGTCCTGGCCGGCATCTTCCTGCACGATATGGGCAAGACCGAGGAGCTTTCCTACGACATGACCTTCGCCTATACGGACTCCGGCCAGTTGATCGGGCACATCAGCAAGAGCCTGCTGATGATCCACCGTAAGACCGACGCCCTGCGTGCGAGCGGCAAGCCCATCAGTCCGGAGGTGCTCGACGCCATCAGTCACATCATTCTCTCGCACCACGGGGCCTACGAGTTCGGCTCGCCGAAGCTGCCCGCCACCGCCGAGGCCTTCATGGTCTACTACCTCGACGACCTCGACGCCAAGATGAACCAGGTGACCTCGGTCATTAATGAGGAAGCGAGCGAATCCAACTGGACGACTTGGCAGAACACCCTGCAGACGCGGCTGTACCGCAAACGAATCGAGTAGCAGTCCGGCCATGCCGATTTGGTGAGCGCAGGCGGGGAGACAGGCTGGCTGGGCAACAGAAAAGGGCAGCGCTGCGTGCGCTGCCCTTGGAATGTCGGAACAGGTAGAGACCAGTTTCAAGTTCGAGGCATGTCATGGCGAGCGAAGAGAAGCCATCTCCCATCCGTGGGGTTGAGATTGCTTCGTCGCTGCGCTTCTCGCAATGACATTCTTCGAACTTCCCACTTGACACTTCCTACTTCACACTCGCCTGCCTCAGGCGACAAGGCTTTTGGCGGTGTCGACGGCCGAGGCGGCATCGGGGGCGTAGCCGTTGGCGCCGATCTTGTCGGCGAAGCTCTGCGTCACCGGGGCGCCGCCGATCATGACCTTGGCCTGGACACCGGCCTGCTTGAGGGCCTTGATCGTCTTTTCCATACCCGGCATCGTCGTGGTCAGCAGGGCACTCATGCCGATCAGATTCGCGCCCTTGGCCTTGGCCTCCGCGGCGAACTTGTCCGGCGAGACATCGACGCCCAGGTCGATCACCTCGAAGCCCGCGCCCTTCATCATCATGGCGACGAGATTTTTGCCGATGTCGTGCAGGTCGCCCTGGACGGTGCCGATGAGGATCTTGCCGACGGGCTTGACGCCGGCTTTCGCCAGTTCCGGCTCGAGCACCTCCATCGCCATCTTCATCGCCCGGGCGGCGATCAGGACTTCGGGAATGTAGATCTCGTTGTTCTTGAAGCGGGCCCCCACCACGTCCATGCCCGCGATCAGCCCCTCGTCGAGAATCTTCTTCGGGGCCGTTTTCTCCTGCAGGGCCGCCTTCGTGACCTTCACCGCCGTCGCCTGATCCCCACGGATCACCGCCTCAGCCAATGCCTTCAGATCTGCCATGTCTGCACACCTCGAATCAGTAGCCGTTTTATCCTTCTTGTACCTCCAGGGCCGTTATTTAACCGCATTCGGCCGGTGGCGACAAGCAAAAACCCGCGGCATTGGTTAAGGATTATTGATGAGGGATGATTGGGTCGGCGGGGGCCGCCGTTGACCTAAGCGCGAGTGTTGCGTAGACTGGCTGGAACGTTGATTCAGCAAGGGAATGACTGATGGATGGCAACGGTGGCAAAGACAAGCATCGGAGGCACGAAAACCACGACCACGAGACGAATCTGCGCGAGGTCTCGCGCAGGCGGCTTTGGTGGGCGATGGCCATCATCCTGCTTTTTCTCATCGTCGAAGTGGTCGGCGGTCTGATTACCGGCAGTCTGGCCCTCTTGGCCGACGCGGGTCACATGCTCACGGACCTGCTGGCCCTGGCGATGGCGATTTTCGTCGGGTACCTGGCGGAGCGGCCGGCGACGCCGGAGCGGACCTTCGGTTTCCTGCGGGCGGAGGTCATCGGGGCGTTCATCAACGGGGCTACCCTGATTCTGGTCGTTGGCCTGATCTTTCGGGAGGCCATCGGCCGATTCCTGCATCCGGCCGAGGTCGCCGGCGCGGGTATGCTGGGAGTCGCCCTCGCAGGTCTGCTGGCCAACCTCGCCAGCGCGTGGGTGCTGTCGGGCAGCCGCAAGGAGAACATCAACATCGAGGGGGCATTCGTGCACATGCTGGCCGACACGCTCGGCTCGGTCGGGGCGGTGGTGGCCGGCATCGTGATCCTGGCGACCGGTTGGCTGCCCGCCGACCCGCTGGCGAGCGTCCTGATCGGCCTGCTGATTCTTTGGAGCAGCATCGGCCTGTTGCGGCGGACCCTTGCCATTCTGATCCAAGCCACGCCGCCGCATCTGGACTTCCATGAGATCCAGGCGGCCCTGGAGGCGAACGAGCACGTGGCCGCGGTCCACGATTTGCACATCTGGGCGGTGACCTCGGGCTTCTCCGTCCTGACGGCCAACATCTGGCTCAAGCCCATGTGCAGCGACCCGGCCTGTTGGCAGGAGTGCCTCCGGGACCTGCAAAACACCCTCAATGAGCGGTTCGGCATCGACCACGCCACGCTCCAGCTCGAGCCGGCGGGAACGTTCGGGATCGATGATTGATGATCGCAGATTTCAACCGAGCGGCAACAAGATGAAGATGACGATGTCCCAGACGGTGTGGCTGACGGCATTGAGGAACATGGATCGGTATCGCAGATAGAACCAGCCCCAGAAGGCCCCACACACGCCGGCGGCCAGGACGAGGATCGGATTGCCGGTGGCTACGTGAATCGCCGCGTAAATACCTGTCGCCGCGAGCCAGCCGGACCGCCGGCCCAGGGTATCCTCAAGGCGTCTCTGGAGGAAACCCCGCCAGAACAACTCCTCGCCCGGGCCGATGACGAACATCATCAGCAGGACGATCCGGAGGGCGGTAGCCTGTCCTTGGAAGGAGTAAATGCCCGAAATATCGTGGGCCGCGCCGGCAAACAGGCAGCGGCTGGCCTGATTCCCCACCCAGAAGATCCCGTAGAGAACCGCCGCGGACAGGAGCCCCAACACGATCTTGCGAACGGGATGGTCTCTCAGATCGCCAACGAGGGCGTGTCGCCACGGGGGGTCCATGAAGCCCACGAGACCAAGGAGGACCAGCAGATTGGCGGTCATCCACCACCAGAAGTCGAAGGGGCCGATGCCCTGGGTGAGGAACAGGGGCACGAAGAGGGCAAGCGCCAGCGGCAGTGCGGTGCCCAGACCGATGGATGATTCCTGATTGAGGATTTTGGACTTACAGATCACCGGTCCAACTACTCACTTTCTACTTCATCAGGGCGTGCAGGCCCAGGGCTACGAGGCACAGCAGTCCGAACAGAAGATTCAATTGGGCTGTGGCTCCGTCCATCGCCGCAAAAGCCCGGCTTTTTTGCGGGTCATGCCGCCGCGCGCCCGTTCGGGCCAGCCGGATCGCCAGAGGCAGGCCGAGCAAAGTAACGAGGAAGGTCACGGGCATCCGGGGCGAGAGGGCCGTCACGTGCGTCAAGAGCACCAGCAGGGCGATGATGGTGAACGGCGCGAACAGAAGCACTCTCTGATAGGCTTGCGAGCCCGCGTCCCCGAGGCAACTGGCGACGGTGCGAATCCTCCCATCGGTGTCGCAGCAGATATCGCGCCAGTTGTTCGAGTGGAGAATCGCGATGACCAGGAGCGACATGGGAACGGCCCAGACCGCCGGCACCCAGGACAGATGGCCTGTCTGCACCGTCCATGCGCCCAGGGCGCCGAGGACGCCGAAATTCAGGAACACGGCGAGATCGCCGAGGGCATGGTACTTCAGGGGCCAGGGCCCCCACGTATAGAGGATGGCGCAGAGGACTCCGATAGCGCCCAGGCAGAGGATTGGAAGGCCGATCCGGCTAACGATATAGAAGCCGAACGCCGAGCCGATGAAAAGGCACAGCGCGGCCGCGACCAGCGCCTGCCGCGGGGTGATCCATCCCCGGACCACGGCGCCGCTCGCGGGATTGACCTGCTGATCGATGCCGTTGCGGTAATCGTAAACGTCATTGAGCATGTTGGCCCCGACTTGCAGCAGGGCCATGCCCACGAACGACAGGAGGAACAGGACAACGTCAAAGGCCGCGTCGCCGATAGTGATCGCCAGAAGGGTCCCGAAGGCCACGGACATGGTGGACGCCGGCAGAGCCCAGGCCCGACCCGCCGTCAGCCACATCTTCACCCGGGGCACAGGTTCTCTCTCCCGTGTCTCCATGCTGGGAGCTATGTATGACTCCGTCATAACTACCTCAAAAGGAAATTGACCACGAAACGCTTCGCGGCGTTGCTACAACCGGCCGTATAACCCATCCGACTCCCGATGTCAAGCAGTTGCCGACGATCACGTGTGATACTCTCGAAGAGGTCGGAAGCTGGCGTGTGCAACCCACAGTCTGTGGCCCGCGGCGTCGGCGCTCAGACCAGCCGAAACCCGCCTATTGCTGCCACACGGGTGTGAACTGGTGGTCATTGGTTCTCGGCCTGGTCCGGCGTTTCCCAAAGCGGCCCATCGAGTTCGGGGTTCTTCTCCCCCATCCAGAGCCAGAAATCGTTGCGCGTCTGACCATCGTAGCCGCCGGCGACATAAAGGATGCCGTTCCAGGAGCAAACGCCCTGGCCTCGGGCGCGGTAGGGGAGGGGCACCGGCTCTTTCCAGGTCTGGGTGGGCAGATCCAGGATGAGCATGGTATCGGCATAGTCCGTGGTGGACGTGCGGCAACCGCCGACGACATATAAGGAGTCGCCGATCGCCTCCAACTCCGCGTAGCAGCGCGGGTCCGGGACGGAAATGTATGCCACTTCGCCTTGAGTGGCGACGAATCCCGTGGCCGCGGGTTGCAGAAAAGGGTAGTTCTCCGTCGTCTCCGTGCCTGCCAAACACCACAAGGTGGCGCCGGCGGCACAGGCGAAATCGCCCAGCGCCCGGCCCGGCCAGTCTTCATCGTGCGGCTTGATCGCCCACGACTCCACCCAGGCGTCGAGGTCGGGATCATACACGTCGATCTGGGCCACGAGTTGGTGGCTGGGATTCGTCAGGCCCCCGATGATCCAGACCTGGTCGTTGATGACTGCGGACCCGGCGTCCTCCCGGGCCACAGGCATGGAGCAGCGGGGCAGCCAGGCATCGCTATCCGGATCGTAAAGCCAGACGTTGGGATGCTTGATGGCCCAGCGGTGGTGATAGCCGCCAAAACAGAAGAGCCGCCCTTTCACGGCCCGTAGGCAGAGGCTCTGGACGTCTTTGGGAAGCGGCGCCATCGGCGACCATCGTCCCTCATTCGTGTCATAGACGAAGCAGGAGGCGGTCTCCTCATCGTTGCAGATACCCGCGACGGCGTAGATCTTGCCCGCGCATGCCTCCAAGCCGAACTGCTCCTTGCTTTCCGGCAAACGCGGCAGGCGCAGCCAGGGGCCCGCGAGCGGAGAACTCACGTCGGGATCGTCCTCCGCGGCGGCCGAAGTCCTCTGTCTTGTCGGCGGCTTGGGAATTGTTGCCGTGTTGGGGTCGCCCGCCAAGGCGGCCGGGGCCAGGCTTAGAAGGCCGGCCAGACATACTGCCTGTACCGGCAACGCGGTAATTCTCATGTAGATGCTCCGACTCTGGACTTATGAGGTTCAGTGTGCGAACGGGCACATGCCTCCCGGGGTGCGTCAACCAGAACGCCCAGACCTCCGTCGCCCTTGGGAAGCGGTCTACATGAGGATCCATCCTCGCAAGTTGGCCTTTTTATATCATATCGCGGGCCGAATGTCAAGAGGGATCGTAGGCATTTCATGCGTACGGCGAGATGGGGTGCCGAGCCCTCTGGTTCATGGGCCGGCTGCGCGCCGCCGTCGCGGCCTCTGCGCCGACGTGCAATTCTATGAATAGTGAGTCCAGTATTGATATATCTTCCACGACCGTCTTTGAGGGGCAGGGGGAAGTGTCAGTCGCACAGGCGCTCGGCCGGCTCTCTTTGCCGCGAACCACGCTCAAGGGAGAGAACCGTCGGGTGGCAGCACGCTTTGCTTGACACCGATGTGCACAGAATGACACTTTGTTGTGAAAAGCACTCGTAAACGGACGCAGTTGCGACGGTGCTTTTCGTCGAAATCGGTTGACATGTCTGTAACCCGGGCCTATCATGCGCAACCTTACTGCCGAGGTAGAAGTCGGGTCCCCAAACGCGACGTATCGCGTTTGGGAGCCCGTGGTGGTCTTGCAGCTTTGGACGAACATCACAGACATGTAGAGTGTAGGTTGTGTAGAGCGGGGCGGTGGAGGCGGCGGGTCCTATCCACTCGCGGAGATTCCCAGCGCGAGCGGTGTTTCTATTGAGGGATTCTTGTCTATGAGTGACTACATTGTTTTGGTCAAGCAGGTTCCTGATGTGTCGCAAATCACGGACAACGCGTTCGATCCGGAGACGGGCACGCTCGTTCGTTCGCGACTGGCCAGCGTGATCAACGAGCTGGACGCCCAGGCCCTGGCGTTCGCCCGGTACATGAAGATGATCAGCGGCGACGCCAACGCCCGCTTGGTCGCGCTGACGATGGGCCCGCCGATGGCGGATGAAGTGCTGCGGTACAGTCTGGCCCGGGCCGCCGATCAGGTCGTGTTGCTGACCGACCGCGCGCTCGGCGGCGCCGACACGGTCGCCACGGCCAACCCGCTGGCGTATGCCATCCGCCGAATCACCAAGGAGATACTCAAGTGCGGCGATGAGTATCTCGTGATTTCCGGTATGCAGTCCGTCGATGGCGATACCGCCCAAGTGCCGGCGCAGATCGCGGAAGAGCTCGGACTGTCCTGCATCGCCTACGTGACTGGCGCCGAGTACAGGAACGGGCGGTTCGAGTTCACCCGCATCATCAGCGGCGGCAGTCAGACGGTGGCCCCCAAGAAGCTGCCGGCCGTCGTTACCGTGGCCAAGTATGAATATCCCCTGTTCGCGACGTTTGCCGGCACGCGCTGGGCAACGAAGGCGCCGGTGGTCAAGTGGGGCGCCGACGACGTCAAGGCGCCGCTGATCGGGGCCAAGGGCTCCAAGACAGCCGTGATTCGCGTCTTCCCGCCCGGCAAGAGCACCCGCAAGTGCAAGCAGATCGGCGATGTCGGCGAACTGGCGCGGATTATCGTCGAGAGCTTCAAGAAGGGCGATAGCCACGCGGCGGCCTCGACCAAGAAAGAGGACGGCAAGTACCTTCTGCCTACGCGGCGGAAGAGTGTGTTCGAGCGCAGGTGGGAAGGCACGGCCAAGGAGCAGGAGGATTACAGCCTGCTCGCCAAGGTTCTGAAAGACCTCCACATCAATACTCTCGATCAGATCGATGAGGCGATCCAGGAGAAGATCCTGGCGGCGGCCGGTCCGAGCTTCCAGAAGAAGGCCCTCGAAGACATGCTGGCCGGTCTCAAAGCGACGGAGCCCGCCTTCCAAGGCGAGGTCTGGGTCGTCGCGGAGCATAGCGACGGCGTGGTACACCCCGCCACCTTCGAGTTGACGGGCAAGGCCCGCGAGTTGGCCGACTCGCTCGAAACCAAGGTCGGCGTGTGCATCGCGGGCCAGAGTGTCTCGCACATGGCCAAGGAGCTTATCGCCGCCGGCGCCGATAACGTCTATGCCATCGAGCACGAGCTGCTGAAAGAGTTCGACCCGACGGCCTATCGCAAGGCCATTGCCGACGCGATCGGCAAATATGTACCGCAGATCGTGCTGTACGCCGCGACGCCGCAGGGCCGCATGCTGGCCCCGATGGTGTCATACCGGACCGGCTGCGGCCTGACCGCCGACTGCACCGGGCTCGACATCCGCGACAGCACACGCAAAGGAGAGGTCGGTCTGCTGCTCCAGACCCGTCCGGCCCTGGGCGGGAACGTCATGGCGACCATTCGCACGAAGGGCTCCAAGTCGCAGATGGCGACGGCCCGGCCCGGCGTGATGAAACGTCTGCCCGCCGATCCGGCCCGCAAAGGCAAGATCGTCAAGCACAAGGTCGAGCTGACCGAGGACGATGTCAGCCTCGAGATTGTCAAGACCGAGCTGGGCCACGGGCAGGTCAATCTGCATGCCGATGCCATCGTCTCCGGCGGCAAGGGGATGCAGAGTCGCGACAATTATGAGAAACTCGTCGGCGACCTCACGAGCGCCTTATCCAGGAAACTCGACACGCAAGTCGAGCGCGGCGCCTCGCGGGCGGCGGTCGAGCAGGGCTTTATCGGGCGAATCCATCAGGTCGGCCAGACGGGGACCTCCGTCGGACCGAAGCTCTACGTCGCCCTGGGCATCTCCGGCGCGATTCAGCACATGATCGGCGTCGCCAACACCGAGACGATCGTGGCGATCAACAGCGATCCGAACGCCCCCATCTTCAAGCAGTGCGATTACTACGTCATCGGCGCCGTCGAGGAGGTTATCCCGAAGCTGGTCGAGGCGTTGCCGCAGGCGTAGATTGGAGATTCATTATTTACTATTTGCGATTGTGCCACAGAACACCGAATGGTTCGGAAAGCGCAGCAGAGATCGTAAATAGAAAATCATAAATCGAGAGGTATAGCGTGCCGAACTACAGCGAATACAGCAAGGGGTCGGTCCTGGTCGTGGGCGCCGGTCCCGCCGGCCTGTCCACCGCGATTCAACTGAAGGTCCTCAAGCCCGAGATCGACATTTGCGTGATCGACAAGTCCCTCGACTTGGGCAATCACAACCTCTCCGGCGCCGTGCTGGAAAAGGAGCCGCTGGCGACGCTGCTCGACGCCGCCAAGCCGGGTTGGCGTGAGACCGACGAGGCGAAGCAAGTCCTGGCCAACGTGATCGACAAGGACGACATCATGTTCCTGCTCGGCCGGAACATGGCCTTCGGGATCTTCCCCATGATCAAGATGGCCCGAGGCATGGGTCTGGGCTTCGGCCAGATGATCCATCACGGCGACTACTCCATCTCCATCAGCCGACTGACGAAGTGGCTGGGCGGCATTGCCAAAGGGCTGGGCATCGAGGTCCTGACCGGCTTTGCCGCCGATCACGTGGTTCTTGACGGCGCCGGTGCTGCTACGGGCGTCAAGCTCGTGGACCAGGGCGTCAATAAGGAAGGCCACCAGCAGCCGAACTACGTCGAAGGCGAGACGATCCAGGCGAAGTTCATCGTGCTGGCCGAAGGCTGTGATGGCCTCGTCACCGAGCGGTTCGTCGAGAAAGCCGGCCTCAAACGCGAATCGCCCCAGCTATTCTCGCTTGGCGTCAAAGAGCTGATCAAGGTCACGCCGGAGCAGTACAACAAGTTCACGCGCGGCCGGGTTGTCCACGCGATGGGCTACCCGATTTGGACGCCGGTCCGTGGTCCCGGCATGTTCGGCGGTGGCATCGTCTACGCCGGCGAGCAGGACCACCTATCTGTCGGCATGATCGTCGGCCTCGACTGGAAATACCACGACTTCAACACGCAGGATGCGCTGGTGCGGTTCAAGGAGCACAAGTTCGTCAAGCAATTCATCGAGGGCGGCACCGTCGTCGAGGCCGGGGCCAAGATGATCCCGGAGGGCGGCTGGTACGCGGTCCCGCGCGACCCGCAGACCCAGAGCATCGGCAAAGGCAACGTGATGATCCTCGGCGACAGCGCCGGCTTCGTCAACATGCTCAAGATCAAGGGTCTGCACAATGCCATCGATTCGGGCATCCAAGCGGCCAAGGCTATCGCCGCGTCGCTGGATAACCCCAACGCCGCCGCCGAGAAGTACACGGCCGGTGTCGAGCAGTCGAACATCGCTAAAGAGATGAAGCTCGCGCAGAATTTCCGCCAAACGGTCGCGAAGTTCGGACCGCTGCAGGGAATGCCGCTTTCGGTCCTGGGCGGTTGGCTGCCGAAGTTCCACGTCGAGAAGGATTATGAAATGATGACGGCGGCCTCCTACCGGCTCAAGCCGGACATGACCTTCGATAAGGATACGTTCACGGCCGTGGCGGCTACGGCACATCGCGAAGAGCAGCCCGCACACCTGCAGATCCTCGATCCAGCGATCTGCACAGCGAAATGCCTGCCCGTCTTTGGCGCCCCGTGCGTCACGTTCTGTCCGGCGGGTGTCTACGAGACGATTCACGGCCAGCCCAAGCCGGCCAACCCGTCCAACTGCCTGCACTGCAAGACCTGCCAGCGCAAGTGTCCCTTCGACAACATCCGCTGGACCGCCCCCGAAGGCGGCGGCGGCCCACGCTACAAACGCATGTAGAGACGGAAACCCACGGGCGAGGCCCTCCACAGCCTCGCCCGTTTTCATTCCTGCATTGCTGGCTCGTCTTGTGAGGTTGCCGAGGTTCGCAGGTCGAAGTCGAGTACTGCCTTCTCGCCTGCTCGGAGGGCCAGCGGTTTCGATTGTTGCCTCTGGATTGTGAAAGGCCCAAACCATGGGTGCTCGATGGCGGTCACGGTGTACTCGCCAGGAGCGAGCCCATGGATTGCATAGCTTGCGAGGTCTTGCTTCTCCTGGATGATATTTCGGCCACGGACTACGTAATGGAGGGCGAAAGATCTCGGAGTTCTCTCGACGTCGACTGCCTTGGGCGTGCTCTCTGTCCCCGCCCGTGCGGTCAGCGCGAGCGTCGTCGGAATCGTCACGAGGGCCGCGAGTGACACCACGGCTGTCCCGACGATGCCGGGACGTTGGTAGAACTTCCTTCCCGGCCTGAGCATGGGGCGATGTCTCGGGCACAACGAACGCGCCGGCACGCGCGCGACAGAGGCAAGTCGAGCATCTCCGCAGAGACCGTGCCTCGAGAGAGCAAGAGCAGCCGCGGGACGAGGAGACGGGGCGGGTCGCCGCGGGCGCAAAAAAAACCCTCCCCCAGACGGGAGGGTGGTCAGTGGTCAGTCGGAAAGAGGGCGGCTGGGCGCGGCAGGCCGTCTATTTTTGAGGAGCCCTCTCCGGTTTATCCGTTGTTTTGTGGCTGGCGTCCTCGGGCTTGCCGGCCGGTCCGTTGTCACCCGCGTGCACCTCGCCCTCCTTCTGGGCCTTCTCCCGCTGAATGGCGTCGTAGATCTCGCGCCGGTGGACGGGGATGCTCTTGGGCGCGGTGATACCCAAGCGAACCTTGTCTCCACGAACATCGACGATCGTGATCTCCACCTCGTCGCCGATCATGATGGATTCGTCTTTCTGTCTGCTGAGAACCAACATCGTCAACTCCTTTTATCGGCTGGTTGTACCCTGTTCCTACGAATAGTGGTGTTTCTCTGTTCGTTTAGCCGATTCATTGTAATCCTAACCTGCGGCGGCCTCCTGAATCGTGTCCCTGGCTCCGCAGTTCGGGTCCCCAACGCGACGGGTCGCCCTCGGGCACCCTTGACCCATCCCGCAGCAGCGCTGCGCGTCGGGCAAGGTTTACAGGACATCTTTATTTCGGCTAATTCAGGGGGGTGAAGCAGACAATTTCCGTTTTCTTTTGACCCACCGGGTCGGCTATGGGACGTTCGGCGTGTAAGTCCCTGTGCCACGGCCATTTACGAACAAAGGGGACCGTGAAAAAAACGGGACGGGCCTGGAGTTATCCGGCACTCTCGTGCTTGCGCCACCAGTCATACCGGACGGCCAGCCAGTAACCGAGGACGGAACCGAGTGTCCCCAGGGCGACCAGTTGGATCGGCAGGATCGCCAGGGCGCTGTGCGGAAAAGAGGTGGCGGGGCGGGTCTCGGCGAACTGACGAAGAACCTGCGCGCCATCGTAGAAGGCCTGTGCGAAGCCGATGACGAACGCGGAGGCGAGCGCCGGCCACAGGTAGCTGAGGTTGGCGAATTTCTTGACAAGGAAGGATGCGACGGCGAAGGCCGCGACGACGGCGAAGATGATCTGACCGGCCGGGGGCTGGGTGGGCGTGATATTACGGGACGTCGCGACGTCCTGCGCGAAGACACCCAGGAGGAAGTTGGAGATCAGGACCGTGCCGGCCAGGGCGATCACGCCGGTCAGATACATATTGGTGCTGTGGCGGTCACCGGTCGGTGCCTCGTCCGCCGGCTGAGGGGACGGAGCCCGCAGGTACTGGGCCAGCAACACGCCGGCAAAACCCGCTGCCACCACCAGCAGCCAATAGACCGGCTCGAACCGGAGCGAAAACGCCAGTGCCTCTCGCTCGTAAGGCTGTCGGCATGCCTGCGTCAGAACACGCATGGGACCGCTGCGCCCGGCCCAGATGGTCAAGCCGAAGGGCACTGCCAGAATACCGATCTCGCGGCCGTGGGGCCAAGCGATGAAGTAACCGACGAATCCAAGTCCAAACGCCAGAACCAACAGAGCCAACGTCCCAGAGGGACTGATGCTCCAGGCCCGCACGGGGGACAAGGGATCGGCCGGTGCGGCCAGCGGCCAGGCCAGAAGACC
>Ga0315289_10008374_pt1 | contig 14968 bp, 15 predicted proteins | sample YL17G11_40_MG_FD_203452 | JGI IMG/M metagenome (GOLD analysis project Ga0315289, IMG submission 203452) | Sediment microbial communities from Yellowstone Lake, YNP, Wyoming, USA - YL17G11_40 | ecosystem: Environmental > Aquatic > Freshwater > Lake > Sediment | place: USA: Wyoming | collected...
GTCGGCATGACACTTGCGGGGCTCTCGTCCAAGTCCCTGGAGAAGCTTGGCGCCGAGCTGCCGGCCGCCGCCAGCCTACATAACCCTGTTGACGTGCTTGGCGATGCCTCGGCGGAACGCTATGCGGTGGCGGTCGAGGCCCTTCTTTTTGATAAAGGCGTCGACGCCCTGGTCGTGATACTCACTCCTCAGGCCATGACGGAGATCGACAGGACGGCCGAAGAAATAGTGAGAATCTCGGCGGGCTCTGCCAAGACCCTGATCTGCTGTTTCATGGGCGCGGAGTCTGTCGAAAAAGCGGTGTCAGTGGTGGAATCCGCCGGTATACCTAACGTCGGGTTTCCCGACAGAGCCGTGCACGTGCTTTCAAGGATGTACGAGAGCTTTCTCATGAAGAGGAGACCCCCATCAAAGCCGGTGCGTTTCGAGGTGGATTCGGGACGGGTTGAAGAGATGTTCGAGGGCTACGGTAAGGCCTCTAAGATCCAGGTGGGACCGCAGGAATGCCGCTCCGTGCTTGATGCTTACGGCATAAAGTGCGCACCGTTTTTCGTGGCCACCGGCTACGACCAGGCCAAGAAGTTCGCGGAACAGGTTGGATATCCGGTTGCACTGAAGATCGTTTCTCCCCAGATACTGCACAAGACCGACATCGGTGGCGTTGTCCTCGACGTAAAGGGCAGGCGTGAACTCGAGGAGGCATACGAAGACATAACATACCGGGTGCGAAGGCACATGCCGACCGCGGAGATAGACGGGATCGGCGTCCAGAAGATGGTGCCGGCGGGCAGGGAACTCATCCTCGGCATGGCAAAAGATCCCCAGTTCGGCCCCATGATAATGGTCGGACTCGGTGGCATTTACGTTGAGGCGTTCCAGGACGTTGCCTTCCGCCTCGCGCCCGTCAGCCCCGCGGAGGCGGGCAGAATGCTGCGGGAGTTAAAAGCTTTTCACCTGCTCGAGGGTGTGCGCGGAGAGGAGCCGGCGGACTTTGACGCGGTGGAGGATGTGCTTCAGAGGATCTCACAGCTGGCGCTCGATCACCCCGAGTTAACCGAAATGGACATAAACCCACTCATGGTCTACAATTCGGGCGGTGGATGCACCTGTGTGGACGTGAGAATGACCCTCGGAGGATAGTCTCGTGGCGGCAATCCTTGTTGTATCGAGTGAGAGATACTCGGGAAAGAGCAGCATCACGGTCGGAATAGCGATTGAGCTTGAAGAGCGCGGGTTCGCTGTCGGTTACATGAAGCCGGTGGGCTCTTATCCCATCAGGGTCAAGAACGAGAGGGTGGACGAGGACGCCTACTTCGTCAGTGAGGCGCTCGGCCTTAAAGACCAGTTCGCGGACCTCTCTCCCTATTTCCTGACCTGGGAAACGCTCGGCCGCTACATGCGCAAGAAGCCGGGTGAGCCCCAGAGCAAAGTCCTGAACAGCTTCAAACGGCTCGCAGAGGGCAGGGACCTGATGCTGCTCGAAGGGGCCCAGAACTTCGTCCACGGCAAGATCCTCGGTCTTTCGTCTCTGGAGGTCTCAAAGCTCTTGGACGCCAAAGTGCTGCTCCTTGACACCTTTAACGATGAGCTCACGGTGGACCGGATCTTGTCGGCGCGCGATTATTTCGGAGACGGGTTCCTGGGGGCGGTCGTCAACTGGGTGCCCGAGCGCCGCATGCCGTTCGCGAGGAATCAGTTGCCGCGCTTTCTCTCGGAGCATGGTATCAAGGTAATAGGCTCCATCCAGACGGACCGGGTGCTTCGCTCAATCAGCGTGAACGACCTTTCCGCGGGCTTGAACGGCGAGATAATCTGCGCCAGTGACAAGGGTGAGGAGCTGATAGAGTCGATGATGGTCGGGGCCATGGGCCAGGAACAGGCCCTCCGCCTTTTCAGGAAGCAGGCGAATAAAGTCGTGATCACGGGCGGCGACCGCTCTGACATCCAGATGGCGGCGCTGCAGACGCCTACCAAGTGCCTCATACTCACCGGCGACCACAGGCCGAGCCCTCTGGTGCTGGGCCAGGCTGAGGAGATCGGGGTGCCGATCATAATGGTCAAGTACGATACCGCGACAAGCGTTGAGATGGTGGAAGCCGCCATCGGGCATCAAAAGGTTCACAGTCCTAAGAAAATCGAAAGGTTGAGGAAGTTCATCAGGGAGGAGCTCGATCTCGACCTCATGCTCGAGGAGGTTGGTCTGCCGCCGAGTTCGGCGGTCTAAGGTGGGTGGGAAAGACATAGACCGTGTGAATGAGCATGAAGACACTCTGAAAGCCGTCGAAGACGTTCTCGGTTATGAGTTCCGCGACCGCCCCCTTCTCCTCCTGGCACTCTGCCACAGGTCTTACACGAACGAAAAGGGTTGGCCCCTCATCGAATCCAACGAGAGGCTCGAGTTCCTGGGCGATTCAGTGGTGGAGCTCGCGGTCACACACTTGCTCTACGAGGATTTTCCGGAATACCCGGAAGGGGAGCTCACGAAGGTCCGGGCGCCCCTGGTCCAGCGCAGGGGACTGGCGCGGGCCGCGGAGCGGCTTGGGCTTGGAGACTACGTCTTGCTAGGCAGGGGCGAGGAGACGACCGGCGGCAGGCGGAAGCAGTCAATACTCGCCGACACTTTCGAGGCCGTAGTAGGCGCGCTCTACATGGATGGCGGGTTCGACGTGGCCCGCGGCATGGTCATCTCGTGCCTCGAGGGTATGCTCCACGAGATCATAAAGTGGGGGGCCGGCGACTACAAGAGCGAACTCCAGGAGCTTGCGGCCAAGCGGGTGGGCGGTAAGCCCAGGTACAGCGTAAGAGAAGAAGGTCCTGACCACTACAAGACTTTTCACGCCACGGTACAGGTCGGCGGGAAAAGTTACGGGCCGGTCACAGGCTCTTCGAAGAAAGAGGCGGAGCAGGGGGCGGCCCGTGTCGCCCTTTTGAAATTGGGATGGATTGAAGAGACCGATGGAGGATATTGACGGTAACGAATGTGTTCTAGGGAGCGACCTGGGCGGCACCAAGTCGGCCCTTGCTGCTGTGGACGGCTCCGGCCGGATTCTTTTCTCAAAGGAGGTCTCATCGCCTTCCACAGACGAAGAGATGATGGTGAGATCTCTGCTCGACCTGGTCGACTGGGGCGTTTCCACGGGTTCCGACAAGGGGCTTCATATACTGGGCATCGGCCTGGGGGTGGCGGGCTTTATACTTCACGATGAGGGGGTACTCGTCGAGTCGCCTAACGTGTCGTGGTCGATGGTCCCTCTCAAGCGGCTCGTCAACGAGCGTTCGGGGCTGCCCGCTTTTCTTGATAACGATGCAAACGTCGCCGCACTCGGCGAGCATTTTCTGGGGGTCTGCCGGGGCGTCGATGATTTCGTCTACGTAACGATCGGGACGGGCATCGGCGGGGCGATCTGCATCGCGGGGAAAGTGTACAGGGGCCATCGGGGTACCGCGGCCGAGATAGGGCATATGGTGGTAGATCCGGAGGGGCCCCTCTGTAAATGCGGGAAGAGAGGATGTCTCGAAAGCCTTGCATCAGGTACGGCGCTCGAGCGGGAGGCGGCCCGTTTCATGGCCGGGGATAAATCGTCAGTGCTCCGGCAGCTGTGCGAAGGCGATGCCGGCAGGCTCACAGGCGAGATGATATCCGGTGCCGCGGAGGACGGCGACCCCGCTGCTCTTCGTGCCTTTTCCTTCATCGCGTATTATTTAGGCCTCGGGCTTGTCAACCTGATCCACATTTTCGACCCCGAGATGGTCGTGTTGGGTGGGGGCGTATCACATTCAGACCATTTCCTTATCGACGAGGTACGAGGTGTCGTGAAGGAGCGCGGGATACCCGCTCTTGTCGAGGGTACAGAGATCGTTTTATCCACCCTTGGCAGGGACGCCGGGCTGGTGGGTTCAGCCGCCCTGGCATGGGAGGGTATAGGCGGGTTGCCATAGAAATACTACTCGGATTGTTTGAAGTTGCGCGTTTAGAGTTCGAAAAGGTGAGACTTGTACCTTAAGTCGCTTGCAATCAGGGGATTCAAATCTTTTGCACGGAAGACGGTCCTCGAGTTCGAGCCGGGCGTGGCGATCATCGTGGGGCCGAACGGATCCGGAAAGAGCAACATCGCCGACGCGGTGGCCTGGGTGCTCGGCGAGCAGAGCCCGACCGCGCTTCGCGGCAACCGCATGGAGGACGTCATATTCGCGGGGAGCGCCAGCGCCAGGCCGGTGAGCATGGCGGAGGTCGTACTAACTCTCGACAACTCGAACAACGATTTCCCGCTCGAATACTCCGAGGTGACGATTTCGCGCAACGTGGTCCGGGGAGGCGACAGCGAGTACCGTATAAACAACAACTCCTGCCGGTTGCTGGATATCCATGAACTACTCTCCGATGCCGGCGTCGGGCGCACCCTGAACTCGGTGATCGGCCAGGGGCAGATCGATGAAGTGCTCTCCTGCCGTTCCGAGGAGCGGCGTGATTACATCGAGGAGGCAGGCGGACTCTTGAAGTACCGCAGAAGGCGTGAAAAAGCGCTCCGGCGGCTCGAGCGGCTGGACGAGGAGCTGCTGAGGACGCAGGATGTAATGCGCGAGGTCCGCCGCCTCTTGAGGCCCATGCTCGGGCAGGCCGGAAAGCTCGAGGAATACAAGTTCCTGACGCGTGAGATCGGTGAGGCAAAGCTTCGGCTCAGCGTGGCGAGGCTACGAGCGATGCAGGTGGAGTGGCAGAGCCACACGGAGAACCAGCGGGAGAAGCAGGAGAAACTGGGGAGTCTCGAGGAGCGGCTATCTGACAGGGTGGCCGTGACGAGACAGCTTGAAGATGGCGAGGGAGGCTGGAGGACTGAAGAGGCGGCACTTCGCGAGACACTTTACCGCCTCGTTTCCTACGAGGAGCAGTTAAAGGCGCTTTTCGACCTCTGGGATGAGAAACAGAGGCTTGCCGCGGTGAGACTCCCGGTGGCTACCGGCCGGGATGACCTTGCCAGGCTGAGAGAGAGTAACAGGGGGCTCGAGGGCCGCAAGTCGGAGCTTACTGGACGATCCAACAAGCTGTACGCGCTCGAGGCCGAGCTTGCGGGCCGGTACAAGGAGCTAAATGCGGAGTTGAATGACGTCATCCATGAGATCCTGGGGCTCGAAGCGAGGCTCGAGGTGCTTGCCACCCCGACCGGCCGGATCACCTCCCTGGTCTCGGAAAGGGTTCGGCGGAGAAGAGATAGGCTTGCGGAGTTGAAAGCGGAGCGGGAGCGTCTCGACAAGGAACGAGACGCGCTGTATCTGGCCTCCGTGTCAGCACGCGTCGAGGAGATACAGGATGAGGTCGGCTACTGGACGGAAGCCGGGGTGATTGGCGCAGAGGCTGGATTCGACAGGGGAGAGATAAAGTCACGTCTTTCCGAGCTCCGGGGGCTCGAAGAGAGGATCACGGCGAAACTGTGGAGGACTGAGAACAGGCTGGGGGAGGTCAGGGACGATATCAAGGCGGCCGATGCCGGGCTCGCGGCCCTCAACCGCGAGATGGACATAGGCAGGCAGAGGGAATCGGAGCTTGGTGGCATCCTCAATGGCGGTGCGGGTGAGCGGCTACAGCCTGAGGGGACGGCAATGCCAGGGCTCGAAGAGATACGCGTGGTCAAGGCGATTCACGCCGGTCTCATAGAAGAGACTCATAGCAGGAGGAAACTGGTACTGGCGAAGCTCGAAGACGGCGCTCTTCGCATCGAGGGAACGGCCGACAGGCTTAAGTCGCTGCGTGACGAGATAGCCATGATCCAGCGAGAGCGGGACCAGCTTCGAGAGCAAATACACGGAGAGGACCTTGAGCACGCTGAATTGAAGGTGAAGGTCGAGCAACTGGTGGGAAAAATCGTTGATGAGTACAAGGTGCCACTCGAGTTCGCCCTCAAGCAGTGCCCTGAGGGAGAGTCTGAACAAGAGCTTCTAAGAAAGGTGGAGGAGCTCTCCGCGCGGCTCGAACACATAGGGCCGGTCAACCCCGAAGCCCTGACCGAAAAGGAATCGCTCGAAGAACGATACGAGTTCCTAAAAGATCAGGTCGCCGACATCGAGCAGGCTAAGTCCGAGCTTCGCAAGGTCGTAAGGCAGATCGACCGCGAGATCGAGGGGAAGTTCGCGCAAACCCTCGCAGAGGTCAACCGCAACTTCCATGAGCTGTTCTCGTTCCTGTTCCCGAAGGGGCGGGCTGAGGTGCGCCTGACCGATCCCGATGACCTGTTGGGAAGCGGGGTCGAGATACTCGCGCAACCGGATGGGAAGAGGCTGCGCCGCCTCTCACTGCTGTCCGGCGGGGAGACCTCGCTTACGGCGATCGCTTTCTTCTTCGCCCTTTTCAGAGTGCGCCCGAGCCCGTTTTATTTCCTTGACGAGGTCGAGGCCGCGCTGGACGATGTGAACCTGCACCGGTTCCTCGACCTCGTACGCGAGTTCAAGGACGAGTCGCAGCTCATACTCATAACCCACCAGAAGAGGTCCATGGAGATAGCCGACGTCCTCTACGGCATCACGATGCAGGAGGACGGCATCTCTAAGGCGGTATCGCAGAGAATCGCGATCTGATGGCCGGCAAGGGCAAAAAGAGGCATACCAGGACTAAACCAACAAAACTCCGCTTTCAGTCGCGCCGCGAAAAAGCAGATGTTCAGCGTCCAGAGGAAGCTCCGAGGACGCGTGAGGCTCCGGAGCCTCTCCCACAACCTGAGTCTGACCTCGAGGAAACTCCAGTCATAGCCCTGGAGGGGCCCACTGATGAATCGGCCGTGGCCGAAGAGGAGGTTCCCGGCGAAGAAGGGGAGGAATGGGGTCGCCGCTTTAGGCGGGGGATGTCCCGCTCGCGAAGGGCTATCAGCATGCCGTTCACGAGGGCAGCCGCGAAGAGGGCGATATACCCCGAGTTCTGGACCGAGGCGGAGGAAGCGCTGATCGCCGCCGACGCGGGGGTGTCGTGCTCCGCCAGGATCGTCGAGAACGCGAGAAAGAGGATACTCTCGGAGGGGATCCGGGACATCGAGGGCTTGAAGGACGCCTTCCGGCGCGAGGTAGTGGCGATGCTCATCACTTTTAGGGAGCAGCCGGAACCGGATGCTGAGCGCCCGCGCGTTATCTTCGTCGTCGGCGTGAACGGGGTGGGCAAGACAACCACCGCCGCGAAAATAGGCTTTCTTCTCAAGGAGCAGGGCAACAAGATCCTTTTTGCGGCTGCGGACACGTTCAGGGCTGCCGGGATCGAGCAGATGGAGATGTGGGCCAACCGGGTCGGCGCACCCGTGGTCCGCCATCGGGCGGGCGGGGACCCGGCGGCGGTCGTCTACGACTCCATCGAGTCGGCAAAGGCCAAGGGCATTGACACCGTACTCGTCGATACAGCGGGAAGGCTTCACACAAAGAAGAACCTCATGGAGGAGCTGGGCAAGATGTGGCGGGTCGCCGACCGCCAGTTGGCTGGAAACCCCGAGGCGATACTGGTGATCGATGCAACCACCGGCCAAAACGGTGTAAACCAGGCCAGGATTTTCGGCCAGGCGCTCGACGTGTCTTCCATCGCGCTTACCAAGATGGACGGCAGCGCCAAGGGGGGAGTGGTCATGGCGATCGGGATGGAACTCGGCATCCCGGTCGCTTACGTGGGGGTGGGCGAGGGACTTCGTGACCTGCGGCCGTTCAACCCCGAAGAGTACTCGATGGCGCTCTTTTGAACCGGAGGAAAAAATGCGGTACGACTTGAGGTTCTGGGCCGAGTTCATCTCGCCGCAAGAGATAGTCGAAAAAGCTCTGCCGCTCCTTTCCGAGTTCTCTGCTGGGGTTAGCGCATCGGTCCCCGCGGGGTCGCTCACGGATGAGAACGCGCGGGCTTTCAGAGATATCAAGGCGGCCGGGGTAGAGCTTACCTTCTGGCCGTTACTGGAGCGCGAACAGGGTTACTTCCCGAACGAGGCTAACGTTCCGGCCTATGCCGAGATGGTCCACAACCTGGTGGAATGGGCGGAGTCCCATGATGTTCTTCCGGACATGTCAGCGGTGGACCTCGAACTCCCTTTCGAACAGATTTCACTGCTCCTGGGGGCCGAGCGGGGGAGCCAGGCAAAAACAGCGCTCGGCATGTTGAGGGAGAACCTTGACCCCGAGCGCTACAGGGAAGCCAAGTCCGGGCTTATCGAACTCAATTCCTGGATACAGGGACGGGGGATCAAGACGCTCGTTGCCGTGCTACCATGGGTCGCCGTCGAGCTTTTTGGAACCGGAGAGACGGTCCAGGACATGATGGAGACCCCGGTGGCCGGTATCGACTGGGACCTCATAAGCCCGATGATGTACGTATCGATGTTCGAAGGGATGACCGCCGGGCGAATAAGCGCGTTCGACGCGAACTCGCTCGTCTATGAGACCGGCGTGAGGCTTCGGAACAAGTACGGAAAGAGAGCGGCGGTCTCGCTGGGCGTGACAGGCACGGGGGTTCTGGGGAACGAGCCTACGTTTGAGACGGTAGAGGAACTGATGGTGGGGGTCGAGGCGTCGCTGGCGGCCGGCGTCAGGGACATTAGCATCTATAACTTAGAGGGAGTGGTCTCAAGGGAAAACCCCCGCGTATGGCTGGAGGCGCTGAGGGCGGCACGCCCGAGGATTCCCGAGAAGTCACGCAAGGTCGTACGTACACTCGGGGCATTAAGGAATATCTATCCCGTGCTTTCCCGGCTCAAAGACAGGCTTTCATAAGCCGAGCGGCTCCCCGATGAGGAAGACCTTCAGGTCCGTCCAGATCGGTTTCATGCTGATTATCGTGGTTATCCTGCAGATGTTCATCGGGCTGCGGCAGGCAACGCACCTGCCTCGCTCCACGCACGGGACCTGGAGTCCCAGCCGGAGCGCGTTCGCGGGGGCCGCGACGTTCCTGACGCGGGAGAAGGCCTCGTCCCTGTCGGCGACCAGCTTGTTCACCCCGGCCATTACTATCACGGTCTCGGGTCCGAATATCATCCCCGCGACACGGTTGCCTATGCCATCAGTGTTGACCAGCTCCCCCTCCATGGTTATCGCGTTACTGGAGCAAAGGAAATAAGGGGCCCTTATCGCTTCCTTTCGCGCTTTAAGGCTCTCGTCCATGTCCATCTCGGGCCTGTGGAATATCACCTGGTCGCCCCTTGTAGAGAGGCGCTCCAGCACCCCGAGTTCCTGGAGCGTGACTGAGCCCCCCGCGCCTACCGTCGATCCCGGGGGGATAAGATCCAGGACAGCTTCCACCGCCTCGCCGGCCGAATCGAAGTAACGGGCGTCGAATCCGCGCTTCGAAAGGCCCTTGACCGCTTCGTTTGCCCTGCTCGTGTGGAAGCCTTTGCGCACTTCGTCGAACACATCTGCCATGGTATCTCCTTTGACTTCGGACAGGTGAGAGTATAACATTCTTCGGTCGGCGTTCACTTGGTAGGATTTACCAGTATTTATAGGAGGTGAACGCAGGTGTCTCGAACAAAGGGATATTCGCCCCGATGGCAAAAATATGAATCGGGTAGGTTAAAAACGCCGAATCGACGCGGGTCTAGGGCAAAGGAGGAGAAATGGCGGAAGGATATTGCGTAAAGTGCAAGTCGAAGCGGGAGATGAAGAACCCCGAGGAAGTAGTTATGAAGAACAAGAGGAAGGCACTCAAGGGTACCTGCGAGAAGTGCGGGACCAAGATGTTCAGGATCCTCGGTAAAGCATAGCCACCAGTTACGGATAGCCGACCTGCATGGAAGCCCGGCGGACAGCCGGGCTTCCTATTGTGGTCTGACCCCATCTTTGACACCCCGATGGCGTATCATTAGCATATTGAAACGATTCTCGCACGAAGGTTTCTGAGGGTGACTTATGTTCGATAGCCTCAGCGACAGGCTACAGGGAGTCTTCGCGAAGCTGAGGGGCCAGGGTAAGCTGACAGAAAAGGACGTCGATGCAGCCATGAGGGAGATCCGCATGGTGCTGCTCGAAGCCGACGTCAACTATAAGGTCGTCAAGGAGTTCGTAGAGCACGTCAAGGAGCGGGCTGTAGGAGAAGGGGTCACAAAAAGCGTCACCCCGGCCCAGCAGGTGGTCAAGATCGTGTACGACGAGATGGCCGTCATCCTTGGGGGAACGCAACAGGCGCTGAGGTTCGCGCCGCACCCTCCCTCGGTAATCATGCTGGTGGGACTGCAGGGTAGCGGCAAGACCACCGCGGCGGCGAAACTCGCGGTCATGCTGCGAAGGCACGGGAGGGACCCCATGCTCGTCGCGGCCGACATCTACCGCCCGGCGGCGGTCGAACAGCTCCAGACCCTCGGCCGCCAGACAAACGTGCCGGTCGCCTACTACAAGCACAAGGGCGCGGTCCAGATAGTCGAGGAGGCGCTCTTGGAGGCGACCCGTACGGGCCATGACGTGGTCATACTGGACACCGCGGGCAGGCTCCACATCGACGAGGAGATGATGCAGGAACTGGTGGATATCAAGAGTTCCGTCTCTCCAAGCGAAACTCTGCTGGTGGTGGACGCCATGACCGGTCAGGACGCGGTGAACGTGGCGCTGGCTTTCCTGGACAAGCTCGATTTCGAGGGGATCGTCCTCACCAAGATGGACGGTGACGCGCGCGGGGGCGCGGCGCTCTCGATGAGATCGGTGACGGGAAAGCCGATCAAGCTCGCATCGGTCGGCGAGAAGGTCGACGACCTCGAGGTATTCCATCCCGACCGGGTTGCCTCCCGCATACTGGGGATGGGAGACATCCTGACCCTGGTAGAGAAGGCCGAGGAGTCGATGGCCGAGGAACAGGCGCGCAGGCTCGAGGAGAAGCTGCGAAAGCACAGGTTCGACTTCGATGATTTTCTCGAGCAGATGCAGCAGCTTCGCGACATGGGCGGGCTGTCAAAAGTCCTGGAGATGGTGCCAGGCATGGGCAACGTTCCCAGTACATCTGGACTTGACCTCGATGACGGGCGCATGAAGAGGATAGAGGCTATCATTCAGTCGATGACACGTGAGGAAAGGCAGAACCCCCAGGTACTCAATGCGAGCCGCCGCCGCCGCGTTGCGGCAGGCAGCGGTACCAGTACCCAGGAAGTAAACCAGCTCGTAAAGCAGTTCACGCAGATGCAGAAACTCTTAAAGCAGTTCTCAGGGAAGGGCGGCGAAATGGGTATGCTGAAGAGGCTGTTTCCTTTCTAACGCCCCATGTTTGATAGAATAACGAGAGGAGGGATTACTTGGTAAAGATCAGGCTCAGAAGGATGGGGAAGAAAAAGCAGCCTTTCTACCGTATTGTGGTGGCCGATGTGCGCATGCCCAGGGATGGGCGCTACATAGAGGCGCTCGGTTTCTATAACCCGATGACCGAACCATCCGCGATCAAAGTCGATTCCGAGAGAGCTTTGTACTGGCTCCGGCAGGGAGCACAGCCGACCCGGCAGGTTCAAAATCTTATGAAGATAGAAGGGATCTGGGACGAGTTCAAGACCCCCAAGGGGTAGCGGAGGCACCGACGATGAAAGAACTTCTGGAATACCTGGCGAAGGCACTGGTTGATAACCCCGACGACGTCGAGATTGAAGTAATCGAGGGAGAGCGCTCGGTTATACTGCAGCTGAGGGTCAACCCCGAGGACATCGGCAAGGTGATCGGGAAGCAAGGCCGTATTGCACAGGCTTTACGCACGCTGGTCAAAGCCGCTGCCACCAAGCAGGGCAAGAACGCTATCGTAGAGATCCTTGATTGATGGTGGAAAGTGAAGTGCCGGGAGAAGGTGAACTCCTGGTCGTAGGAAGAATAAGCCGGCCCCACGGACTCCGTGGGGCCGTAATCGTTGAGGGCATCAGCGACTGGCCCGAGCGGTTCAGCCGGGGAGCCCGCCTGCTTCTCAAGGCAGGATCTTCACGCCTGGAAGAGGTGACCATAGAATCGTGCTCGCCCCACCAGGGGCGGCTCCTTGTGAGCCTTTCCGGGCTCACCGACCGCGGCTCCGCGGACAGGCTGCGCGGGGGCCTCTTGCTCATCCCCGCCGGTGAAGCGGTCCCGCTGGGAGAAGGCGAGTACTGGATACATGACCTCGTCGGCATGAGTGTCGTCCGGGAGGAGGGCGGCGCGCTGGGTGTGGTCACCGGGTTTGTAGAAGGAGCAGCTCAGGATCTTCTCGTAGTCGAGGATGCGGATAAGCGGGAGTTTGATATACCTTTCGTGGGCGAGTTCATAAATAAGGTTGACCGCGAGGCTTCGACTATCACGGTCAGGGTCATAGAAGGGCTGGTGCCTCGAGATTGAAAGCACACGTGTTCTGCACGCTTCCGGACGTGCTGACCTCCCCGCTCGAATACGGTGTCTTAAAAAAAGCCCGCGAAACGGGGAGCCTGGAGGTCCTGTTGCACGACCTGCATGAGTTGAGTCCAGACCCCCACAGTAAGGTCGACGACTCTCCGTACGGTGGCGGCCCCGGGATGGTACTCAGGGTCGACGTTGTCGCGAGCGCCCTTGAAAGTGCTTTCGGTATGGATGCCGACCGGGTGAGGGAGCGCATGCCCGTGGTGCTCTTGACCCCGCAGGGGCAGAGGTTTGAACAGGGCCTCGCCCGGTCGCTTGCCGGCGAGGAATGCCTGGCTTTCATATGCGGGCGGTACGAAGGGGTCGACGAGCGCATAAGGGAGCACCTGGCGAGCCAGGAGCTTTCCCTCGGCGACTTTGTGCTGGCCGGTGGCGAGATCGCGGCGGCGGCGGTCCTGGAGGCGGTAGCCCGTCTTTTACCGGGCGTACTCGGCAACGTTCATTCACTGGAGGAGGAGTCGTTCAGCGGGCCCCTGCTCGAGTACCCGCAGTACACGAGGCCGGCCTCATACAGGGGTTGGGAGGTTCCCGAGGTGCTTTTGTCCGGAGACCACGGGCGCATCAAGCAGTGGCGCGAAGGGCAGGCTCTTGAGCGGACGAGTAAGAGAAGGCCCGACCTGCTCGGGTGAGACAAGGCGGTCGAAGGCTAGTAATGAGTTGTGCAACTTCCACTCCCTTCTGCTATAGTTTACTGGTTTGAGGGAGTGAGGGCATGAAAGAGATCGAGACAATCGAGAGAAGTCAACTGAGGGAGGACATAACCCCGTTCGTTCCCGGTGACACTGTCAAGGTCACTGTCGAGATCAAGGAAACCACGGGGACCGGGGACAAGAGGACGGTTCGCACCCGCACGCAGGCCTTTCAAGGGCTTGTGATAAAGAGGCAGGGCTCGGGCGCACGGGAGACGTTCACCGTGCGGAAGATCTCCTTCGGGGTCGGCGTTGAGCGCACCTTCCCGGTTCACTCGCCGATTATCAAGGACATAACCGTCGTTTCAGAGGGCGACGCCAGAAGGGCCAAGCTTTACTACATCAGGCAAAAGGTGGGGAAGGCGGCCCGCGTGAGGAAAAAGAAGCTGTCCTGACAATTGACTCCTATTTCCGGTTCAAAGGATGAAAACAAGAACGGGGCCGGGCGGCCCCCGGGAATCCCGGACACCGAGACGCGAGACAGGGACCTCGCGGAGTCGGTCGGCGACGAAGCCCGAAAACCGGACGAGCCTGCCGAAGCTCAAGCGGAAGAGAAATCCACAAACCGCCCTGTAACGCGCTTTTTCATAGAGGCGGTCATCATACTGGTCGCGGCAGCCGTTATCGCGATCATCATCCAATCGTTTTTCATCAAGGCGTTCCTGATACCTTCATCATCGATGAGCTCTACTTTGCAGATAGGCGACAGGGTCATGGTAGAGAAGGTCACCTATTACTTCAGGAAGCCCCACCGTGGGGACATAATCGTCTTCCGCTACCTGCCTACCGACCCCGGGGCCCTTAATACGAACAACGTCTTTTACTGGCCGTTCCAGCAGATAGGGGAGGCTCTGCACCTCACTCACCGAGGGACGACGCCGTACGTGAAGCGGGTGATCGGCACCGGGGGGGAAACGGTCGAGTTGAGGAAGGGAAAACCATACATAAACGGTAAGAGAATAGAAGAGGATTACATAGTGGATGATGGAAGCGACTTCGGTCCGGTGAAAGTGCCCAAAGGAAATCTGTTTGTCATGGGTGACAACAGGCCGAACTCGCGCGACAGCCGTTTCTGGGGAACGGTTCCCATAAGGAGCGTTATCGGAAGGGTGTTCCTGAGGTGGTGGCCTCTCAGCCGTTTTGGGGGTGTCCACTAGCTGGAGGATGTTGTCTCGTGATCCTTCATTCGAGTGTCGAGGTAGATCCCAGAAGGCTTTCGGTTATGCAGGTGCGCGGACTGCTTGATTCTATTACTGCGCCCGGCCCTGAGCTTTTATCCGTTCTCTGCAGGGACCCGAGGGTCACGGTGAGGCGTATCGCCTACCGCTATTTGAGGCGGGGCGGCGACCTCGCTTCGAACGAGGACATCTTCCGCGATGGTGACGTGAGGTTCCTGGCGGGAACCGACGAGGCGGGCCGGGGGGCGCTCGCGGGGCCGCTTGTCGCTGCAGCGGTGATGTTCCCACCCGGCGCGGTCATAGAAAACGTCAGAGATTCAAAGGCACTGCTTCCCGGCCAGAGGGAGGAACTCTATGACCGCATCCTATCCGAGGCCGTAAGCGTTTCTGTCTCCTTCGTTGACCCGGGGCTCGTTGACCGGTGGGGAGTTCAGCTCGCCAACCTGAAAGCACTCGGGGACGCGGTAAACGGGCTCGACCCGAAATGCCAGCGCGTGATATGCGATCATTTCTCCCTGGTCGGTTGCATGGTGCCTGTCTTCGGTATACCGAAGGCGGATGCTACATTCCAGTCCGTCGCCGCCGCCAGCATCATCGCAAAGGTCGAGCGGGACCGCGTCATGCGGTCGCTCCATTCCCGTTTCCCGCTCTATAACTTCGCCGGTAACAAGGGATACGGTACCGAGGAGCACCGGGGGGCCCTGGCGGAACACGGTCCTTCCGAGGTCCACCGTCGAACCTTCAGGGGGGTGCTGCCCGGGGACGAAG
>Ga0315289_10008377_pt1 | contig 14963 bp, 14 predicted proteins | sample YL17G11_40_MG_FD_203452 | JGI IMG/M metagenome (GOLD analysis project Ga0315289, IMG submission 203452) | Sediment microbial communities from Yellowstone Lake, YNP, Wyoming, USA - YL17G11_40 | ecosystem: Environmental > Aquatic > Freshwater > Lake > Sediment | place: USA: Wyoming | collected...
TAATAATCTGACGGGCATTATCAGCTAAGGGAGTATCCGGGAATTTTTTGATAAGTGCATCAAGAGCGGCGATGCTTCCAAGATAATCACCTGATTTTGAATAAGCTTCGCCGAGTTTAAATAGAGCAACTTGCGATATTTCAGGTGATTTTTTATTCACGGCAATTTTTTTATACGTCTCAATAGGATTTTTGTAAGCATCATAATAAAGTTTATCATCTATTGTTCCTTCCATAGAGTCCTGAAATCCCGTATCTGCTAATCGAATCATACTGGCTAATGCCCCTTCGGTATCAGGACATTCAATAACAACTTTCTGATAGTATCTTAGTGAGCGGAGTTTATCTCCTTCTTCTCTATATGTATCGCCGATATGAGTAAGAACCATATCACTCTTTTTATAGTTTGGGTATTCTTTGTATTGTGAGATAAGGATTTCGCGAGCCTTTTCCCAGTTTTCATTGATGAAAAATGTATCGCCGATGCGATAGAACCTGTCGACATCTTTTCTGGCAAGTTGTTTGTTTATATCGAGCATTTTTTTGTATTGGTTATAAGCATTAAGCCATTCGCTCTGAAAGTAATAGAAATCACCAATGTAATAATCTGCCTCAATCTCCCAGATTGTTCCCTTATATTTTTCTTTTACCGTGTTGCATATCCCAAAGGCATCGGGAAGTTTATTTTCTTTGGCGATTATTTCCGCCTTAATGAGCATTGCCAATGGGACATAATGGCTGTCGGGATAATTGGTGATAAGTTCTTCGCTGTTTTTGATGGCATCACTGTCCTGTTTGAGTTCCTTATAACATTGTATAATTCTTACAAGCGCCCAGGGAGAAAGAGTATTATCGGGATAGCTTTCAATAGCGGTTCTATAGAGGTTAATAGTCTTGTTCAAATCTTTTTCATCGTTGAATGATTGTATTTTGTAATGAGTATCAGCGAGTAAGTAAAGACAGTATTTAAGCGTTTCTTTATCATTATAATTTTTTATATATGTGGATAGAATATCATAGGCTTTTTCATAATCTTTTAAATTGCTTGCTTTTAAGACTTCTTTCAGGAATGGGATTTTATCAAGGGTAGCATTATCAATTTTAATTTTTTCACTAACTTTTTGAAGTTCTTCTTCAGAAAATTCTTGTGAGGAAACGGTGCTTTCTAACTTTGTCTGTTCAGTTGTTATATTTGTTTCTTGTAAGGTATCTGATTCTTTTGTTTTATCTTCTTCTGTGGGTTTATCGTTCGTGCTTTCACCAATTGTAATATAGATTTTATTTTTGTCATTGTCTGTTTCGATAGAAGGTTCTACATTAGAAGCAGTTAAGAGAATTTCCAAACTTAGATTATTATAGGAACCTTTATTAATCCAGATACTTTTGATAAGTTTTGTTGAGACATTAGGAGGTAGACTAAAATTATCAAGAGAGACGTTACTGAGTTTAAGGATTAATGTGTTATTGGGTGCAAATTCGTGAGTATAGGAAACGTCTTTGAGAGATGACAGGGTGATTTCAATCATAGATGAGGTAGTGTATTCTTTGACATTTATATCTTTTATAATAGATGGAGTACTTGCTGAGTAAACAGAGAAAATTGATGTAATGAATAATAGAATTATCAGAAATGATTTGAATGAAGGGATTTTATATGAATTATTTATATTTGTACTCATAATTGTGACACATAAGTATAGCGATTGGATTTTCATTCCTTGAAAGCTATACCCTTGGTCTATTCAACAATTTAATCAAGAATAAAATCAATCCCTCCATTGATTGATTTGTATTGAACACCATTTGTTTTTATAATTGGGAGAAAACTCAGTTTTTTCTCTCATAATATAATATCGGCAGATAAAATGAGATATTTAATTCGAATCAAAAAATCTTTGTGGTAAAAATTACTTGCTTTTAAGTAGATTTTAATGGAATTTATACATCAGGGAAAGCAAGATAGCATAAAGTTTCGAATCAAGGAGAATCTATGTTAAAAGAATACATCAACGCAGCGATGAAGAGTGCTAAATACGAAATACTTTCAGATGATAAAACATATTATGGTGAAATTCCAGGTTTTGATGGCGTTTATTCAAATGCTAAAACACTTGAAGGGTGTCGGGAAGAACTTGAAGAAGTATTAGAAGAATGGATTTTCTTTAAAATATCTAAAGGGGCAAAACTTCCTGTTATTGATGGAATAGAACTGAAAATCAAGGAAGCACATGTCTAATACCAAAATTCGGACCAATTAAAAGAATAGATCTAATCTTTTACTTACGAAAAACTTGGTTATGAAGGTCCTTTCTCCGGTGCAAAACATCAATTTATGACTAAAGGGAAAAACGTTTTACGAATACCTAATCCTCATCAAGGTGATATTGGGAAAGAGCTACTCTTAAGGATTCTCAAACAGGCAAAGATAGATAAAAAAACTTGGGAAAAGCTTTAATATCTAAAATCGAGTTGAGCTAAATTATTTATATACCTCAATAGCAACATCAGGGCAGGAGATGGCACAGAAGGTGCAGGAGGTGCATTGATTGTCAGGGTCAATAAATTCTACCGGGTTGTAGCCGAATTTATTTATTTTTTTGGAGGGTTTTAAAAGATTTTTAGGGCAGGCATTTACACATAATAGACATCCTTTACATCTATCTTCATCAATTCTGATTTTTAGATTGATATTTACAGTCATTGAATTACCTCAAAAAAATTTTTCACGCAGAGAGCGCAGAGTTCGCAAAGAACATCATAACCTCTAAAAAAATAATATTACATAATAAAAAAATATGTTGTATTGATATAGCTAATGATAATAAAATTCAAGTATAAAAAATACTATTGGGGGGAAGAAGTAATGAATAAGATTAAAAATGTTTTTCTAATTATAATATTGATATTTGTTTATATTCTAATTTTGGGATGTAGTACTTGCAAAAATGATTCTCTTCGCTTACAATCGTTTTCTCCTGTTTGGTATGGAAAAGATAATATTCGCTTATTTCCCCTCTTTTATTTTGCAAGAGGAGAAGGTAAAATTAATTTTACTCCTTATCTGATTAAATCCGTTGATGAGGGTATGGAGTTCGTTTTCCTCCACCCCTTAAATTGGCTTATTGATTTTCCGTTGATTCCCATCACTTGTCTCATTGGTAGAAAATTAGAAGGACCCGACCTTCCGTTTTGTGATTACCCGCAGAGCATCGATTTTGGTTGGGTTTTTTTCATAAAAAATAAAGATACATTTGCCTTTCGAATAACACCTTTAATATTCTTACACTTCGGAAATATGTATAACAGCAAGTATTTCAAAAATCTTAAAGGGGGTTTTCCTAAAGAAGAGACGCCGATGGGAGACTGGTCTGTCAATATTATTTCTTCTTTTCCTCTATTCCACATCAGTAATACAGAGAAAATAGGGAAACCTAAGGAACACTTTCAAAATATAAGTTTACTATGGTTTGTGTATTGGCATTGGAAGATTGATATTCCATACCAATGGAAGAGTCCCACTGCAAGAACGAAAGAAAAGATATCTCATTTTTTAATCTTTTTTGAAAAGAAAACAGAGAAGGTATGGGACACAAAAAATTAGTTTCTATTTGACTCAAAGTGTGGTGCGAAATTTATCTCACATTTTTTGCGACACAAATGTCGCACCACAGTTTTTCAGAGATCTCAATTTATGAGACTGTATTAAAGTAATCCTGCTTATCCTGTCTATCCTTGTCAAAATATTTTTAAACAGGGAACAAGCATATTTGTTTCCTACTCAAGATCGCTGAAATACTGATATGCGAGATAAATCTCACACCACATCTCTCTTTAATTTCCCTCTGGAGAGGGATAAGGGGCGTGTAAATCTTCTTTTTCAGAAATTTTTGTTTGATAAGATTTTTTTTGGCAATAAAAATATGTTGTATTGATACTGCTGACAGTAGTATGATTCAAGTATAAAAGTTCAAATTAATGTCGGGAAGAAGAAATCCGGATTAAAACAAAAAATATTTGTCTTTTGACATTAGTGTGTATTCTGTTTGCTACTTATGCTTTAGCTAAGAATAATGGTTTTCATCTACAATCACTTTCTCCTGTGTGGTTTGGGAAAGAGAATATTCGTGTCTTTCCAATTTTCTCTCACACTAAGGGTGAGGGCAATGTTACATTAGTTCCGTATCTCATTAAGACTGTTGATGAAGGAGTTGAAGTTGTTTTACTTCATCCTCTGAATAATTTAATTGATACACCATTGACGATTATCTCATTTCTGATTGGCTGGAGAGTAGAGGGACCAGGAGTTACATTCAATGAGCATTGGGGTGCTAATAATTTTGGTTGGTTTTTTCTTATAAAGAATAAAGAGACTTTTGCTTTTCGGTTCACACCGTTGTTTTTTTACCATAATGGGAACATTATTAATAGCAAATACTTTAAGAGTCTGAATTTTCGGTTTCTTCCAGAAGGCTCATTATGGGAGGGACCTTATAAGACAAATGTCATTTCTTCTTTTCCAATCTTCCATATTAGTAATACGACTATGGTAGATAAATCGGATGTGTCTTATCAAAATATCAGTATTTTGTGGTTTCTCTACTGGCATTGGAAGGTTGAGGAGAGCGGGAAAGTAAATAAGACATCCCATTTTTTAATCTTCTTTTAAAAAGGTCTTTTTATTTAGTGAAATATAAAATTCCCTCACCCAACCCTCTCCCAGAGGGAGAGGGTTGGAGTATCATCGTGGTTAAAATATCTTTTTATTTTTAATGTCTGAAATGTCTTTGACCTGTAAAAACCATAATAATTTTATGTTCGTTACAGGCTTGTATTACCTCTTCGTCTTTGACCGAACCACCGGGCTGAATGATTGCCTTAATTCCTGCTTTTGCCGCAACGTCTATATTGTCTCTGAATGGGAAAAAGGCATCAGAACCTAAATAAGTGCCTTCTACAGGATAAATTGCTTTTCTAATAGCGAGTTGTGTTGAATCGACACGACTCATTTGTCCTGCTCCGATACCCACCGTATAATCTTTCGTTGTCAATACAATTGCATTAGATTTTGCCCATTTGGCGATCTTGAAGGCAAATATTAGTCCCTGCAAATCGTCTTTTGTTGGCTTCTTCTCAGTAACAATTTTCCACTCTGATTCATCGCTAAATTGTATATCTCTATCCTGAATAAGCAACCCGCCAACAACTTTTTTGAAATCAAATGAAGGGTATCGAGGTGTAAAATTTCCAGTTTCTAAAAGGCGAATATTTTTCTTCTTTGTTAAGATTTCGAGAGCTTTTTTTGAAAAAGTTGGTGCAATGACGGCTTCAAAAAAGGGTTGTGAGATTTCATTTGCGGTTTCTTCATCCATTTCTTTATTTGCGCCAACAATCCCACCGAAGGCGGAAATAGGGTCGCAACCCTTCGCCTTTCTAAATGCCTCTGCGAGAGAATTGTTTCGAGCTACACCACAGGGATTTGTGTGTTTGATGATGGCAATTGTTGGTTCAGCAAAATCTCTGACAATTTCCAGAGCGGCTTCAAGGTCGATGATGTTATTAAAAGAGAGTTCCTTTCCGTGAAGTTTTTTGGCAGATGAAACGGAAGTTTCTTTTATGTTTTCTTCAACATAAAATGAAGCGGATTGATGAGGATTTTCTCCGTATCTCAAATCAATGCTTTTCTTGAAATTGAACATAATTGAGTTAGGAAACTTTGTTTCTTCCTTCAATATCTTCGCTGAGAAATATTTTTGGATTTCATAGTCATACTTACTGACGTGTTGGAAGACTTTCTGAGCGAGTTTCTTTGAGGTCTCTATAGAAATTGATGCCTCATTATTTTTAAGTTCATCCGCGATTGATTGGTAATCATCAGGGTCGACAATCGGGACAACGAATTTGAAATTTTTAGCGGAGGCACGAAGCATTGTTGGTCCACCGATATCAATATTTTCAATTGCTTCTTCTTCCGTAACAGATGGTTTGTTAATTACTTCAGTGAATGGATAGAGGTTCACGACGACCATATCGATGGGTTTAATGTTGTGAGTTTCAAGTTCTTTTAAGTCCGATTTATTATCTCTTCGGGCAAGAATTCCACCGTGAATGGCTGGCTGAAGCGTTTTGACGCGTCCATCGAGTATTTCAGGGAATCCAGTAATATCAGCCACAGATTTTACATCAATCTTATTTTCCTTCAGGAGTTTGAAGGTTCCGCCAGTTGAGATGATTTCAATACCGAGATTGTTTAAAACTTTTGCGAAATCAATAATGCCTTTTTTATCGCTCACGCTTATTATAGCACGGTTAACTTTTATTCTCATAATTATCTCCGCAGAATTTTTTTTAGGATTAGAACTGACTCTGATGAATAAAAATAAATACTGCTAACAAAATAGAAGAAATTATGAATCTGTCAAATTTTATTTTTAGTTAAGAAAGGATGCGATCAATCTGCATAGAGATATGATAAAATTTATCCTTGATTATTTCAGAGAATTAATAATAAAAGAATAATTTTTAATAATATTTAGATAACTCGGTATTATTAAATTAAAATGAAAAAGAAAATATGTTTCAAATTGAATGGTGAAGAGGTCTCGATTCCCGCTCAGCCGGTTAAGATTCTTCTGGATGTGTTGAGGGAGGATTTCAAATTAACGGGGACGAAGGAGGGGTGTGGACGCGGAGAATGCGGGGCTTGCACAGTCTTGATGGATGGTAAAGCTGTTAATAGCTGTTTGATAACAACGAATAAGCTTGAAGGGAAATCAATTGTAACTATTGAGGGATTATCGAAAGGTGACAAATTAGACAAAATTCAGCAGGCATTTATCGATGAAGGCGCTGTGCAATGTGGATATTGTATTCCCGGTATGATAATGACAGCGAAGGCTCTTTTGAAAGAAAATCCTCATCCATCGAGGGAAGAGATTAAATATGGGATTGCGGGAAATTTGTGCAGATGCACAGGATATAAGAAGATAATCGAGGCAATTGAAAAGTGTAGTAAGAAGAGAAAATAAAAATTATTTCACGCAGAGACGCAGAGAATCGTAGGGAACGCATATTATGCGTTCCTTTCTATACACATCCCGTCTGCTACGCAGACACCCCTCTCGAGAGGGGAAAGGAAAAATAAGTGATATTAGATAAAGTCATTACAATAAGAAATCTGCGAGAGGCTTTGAGGCTGATTGATAAATATCGTTCCAGAGCGGTTTTGCTGGCTGGTGGAACGAATGTTCTTATTGATATTCAAGATGGGAGTATTAAAGACAAAATCCTTATTGATATTAGTGAAATAAAAAATCTCAGAGGAATTGTTGAAAGTAAAGATGAATTAATCATTTTACCATTAACCACTTTTGATGAGCTTAATAAATCGAAGCTTATTGAGAAATATGCGCCCCCTTTAAAAGAATCTGCGTATTGTATGGGTTCAATGCAGATACGGAATATTGCGACGATAGGTGGAAATATTATTAATGCAAGTCCGACTGCAGAATCTATCCCGCCGTTGATGGTTCTGGATGCGATTCTGGAACTTACGTCAGTCAAGGGTAAAAGAGAGATGAAGATTGAAGATTTTTTCACGGGTTGTAATGTTTGTAAGATTAAGGGGAATGAGATTCTTACAAAGATTAAGTTCAAGAAGATGAAAAAAGATGAGATAGGATTTTATCAAAGGTTAGCAAAGAGAAAACATTTATCTATATCAAAGGTGAGTGTGGCATTTAAGGCAAGACTTGTTGAGAAACACTTTCAAGACGTAAGAGTAGCATTGGGAGCGGTTGCGGCGACCGTGATAATGGCAAAAAAAGCATCTCAATTTCTTGAAGGAAAACCATTCACAGAAAAAATCATCAAAGAAACTGCAAGAATTGCCTCCTCTGAAGCCACTCCAATCACAGACGTTCGCTCCACTGAAGAGTATCGGAGAAAGATGGTAGAATCACTTCTCCTAAAAGGTTTTTATCATTATCTTTCGAAATAAAATGAATCACATCGATGCCCCTCCCTACTTAATCACACAATATTGAAATCTCTGAAATGTTTGAGCTTCACACTCTGAAAAACAAAATTTCTGGACGATAACTCAGTCTTTTTACGCAAGGGCGGGGATAAGGCTACTCAAAATAATATAAGAATTCACCTTTTAAAAAGGGAGGTTGTTCCCCGTTAAACAAAAAAGGATTGGGTTTTTATCCTGGTGAGAACTAGGGTGACAAAACTATTCCACACACGCTAAGGATACTAAGTTTTTCAAATATTTCGTATTTTTTTGCACTTGACAAAAATGGTAAGATAATTTATATATTAATTTTTGAGAAATACAAAAAGGGGGATTATATAAAATGATTCGTAAGCTATTAATTCTCTCAATATTCATTTTACTATCTATCCTTAATTTTTCCTTTGGGATAGATGCCTTGAATGTGGAGTTTGTAGGGAGAACAGGAGAAGACTATTATTCAGTTGCTATACAAGGAAACTACGCTTATGTAGCAGAAGAGTGCGGATTAAGCATTTTAAACATCTCTATTCCTTCAGCTCCTCAATTAGTTGGAATGGTGATTTTACCTGACACTGCCTATGGAGTAGCCATAAGTGGGAATTACGCCTATGTAGCGGATTCTGGTTCAGGATTACGAATCATTAATATCAGTAATCCAACCTCTCCCTCTCAGGTGGGATTTTATGATACACCAGGCAATGCTTATGGAGTAGCCATAAGTGGTAATTACGCCTATGTGGCGGATTCTGGTTCAGGATTACGGGTTATCAATATCAATAATCCAAGCTTTCCATTTTTAGTTGGGTTTTATGATACTCCATGCAATGCTTATGGAGTAGCCATAAGTGGTAATTACGCCTATGTAGCGGATTATGGTTCGGGATTTACGAATTATTAATATCAGTAATCCAACCTCTCCCTCTGTAGATGGGTTTTATGATACACCTGGTGCTTCCTATGGAGTAGCCATAAGTGGTAATCACGCCTATGTAGCGGATTCTGGTTCAGGATTACGAATCATTAATATCAGTAATCCAGGCTTGCCCCTTTTAGTAGGATTTTATGATACACCAGGATATGCCGAAGGAGTAGCAGTGAGTGGGGCTTACGCCTATGTGGCGGATTATAGTGGCGGTCTACTTATTTTAAAGTATATCAAGTTAGTAGATGTTTCGAATCAAATTTGGAGTCTGTATTAAATTAGATAGTATCAATGGGAGATATAAGTAAAAAATTAAAATAAAAATTTAGATATTTTAGATTATGAAGAAAATAAACAGAATAATATTTGAATTAATTCAATTTTTGAATAGAGTTTTGAAAAAGTTTAATTTTTTATGAAAGGGGGTATTTCTATGATTCGAACATTTAGATCAGTAATTTGTTTAGGTTGGTGTACCTTTGTTTTGATTATTGCAATTGGTTGCGTATCTTTTGAAACTAAAAGTGATAAAATTCAATCTACTAACATATCTCAACAATCCAATGAAACATCACAAAGTGCACCAGAAGTGATCGTACAAACAAATAAGGAGAAAAAGAACTCTGAGGACTTATCCTATGGAATGATTACATCACGAGTTCAAAAAGGAGTGACAACACAAAACGCACTAATAGAGCTTTTCGGCGGACCCAACATTGCTACGACTGATTCAGATGGTGTTGAAACTTGGGTATATGAAAGAACATCCAGAGAATCGGAAATATTGCAGGAACGTAAGCAGGATGTAGATTCTAAGTCGCAAGTACAAAGACTTGGTTTGTTTTTCGGAGTCGGAACAGTTGGAACTGTCAAGAACAAATCAGATACTTATTCACAATCAAGCGGTAAAACTAAAGTAACACATTCTATAAAATCTCTGACAGTAATTATAAAATTTAATGCAGACAAGACAGTAAGAGATTATAGTGTGCGTTCATCAAACTTTTGATACAAGGAGAAACAAATTATGTTTCGTATAGTATGGCTTACCTGTATGCTCTTATCGTCTTTAATTATTTTTAATTCTTGTGATGTTTATACACCTCTTATTACCCCACTTCCAGATACGAGTAGAATGCTAAGACAGTCTGAATTAATGCAGAAACTGATGAAAGAGCCGGATACTCCACAGTGGTATAGGCAGAGAGAAGATATTACTCTTGCGATGGGTGATCGGGTTTTTGATAAAAATTTTGACCGAGTTTTTGACTCATTGATTATTGCAATAGCAAATCTGGGTGCTCATGTTGGAAACATGGAACGGCAATCAGGCTATATTTCAGTGAGTGGAACCCTTTTGTCGCCGGAGATTTTCAGTCAATTACGACATGAGGGTTTGGTTGAATATTGTCAATATTACGGGTATGACCCTGACCTTCTTCAGCGCAAGGGAGAATATAATATTGATCCAGATATGACTGGTGGGATGATAGCAAATATGATGCAAGCAATGACTATAACGGTAGTCAAAGAAGGTGAAAACCAGACAAAAGTAAAATTACGTTTTGCAAATGTATATTACCCTCGGTTGATTGAGGAATACTATAAAGCTGTATGGCCAGCTCTTGATAAGCAGATATTTATGGATAAAAATTTGGATTGATATTTTACGAAGATAATATGTAAATGAATGGGTAAAAGACTAAATAAAAATGTCCAATATAATGTAGCACTTTTTCGAAGAATATGTTTATGATGGTTCATGATATATATCCTAAACTCTCATAACAGCTATTTGTTTTTACTTTAACCATTTGAGGAAATCTTCTTTAGCTATCTCAATATCTTTTAGAATTTTTGCAGTAAGTCCCTTACCTAATTGTACCCCCTTATGGTCTGGAACTGTTGCGGTTCTTCCATCAGGATTCCGAAAAAATTTGTGGCTACCTTTTTATCTAACCTGTTTGAATCCCAAGCTATTAAGGAATTTAATGATTACTCTGGCAGTAACAATTGGTGTTTTAGACATATAATTACCTAAATCCGGCGATAATTTTAAGAATTTTCTTTTGGAATGCAATGGTATTATACTTTACTCTTGTACTTGATTCACTTAGCAAGTGAAAAGTCTTATTCACTCCGAAAGGAGTGAAATGTTTATAGAAATAAAGAATAAACACGAAATTCATCCGCTCCGAAGGAAGCGGTATGTATATTAAGACCCTTTACATTTTGCCCCTCTGGGGCAAAAAAAAGAGAAATAACATTTATTTCTTTTTTTCTATAAACATTATGCTCCTGACGGAGCATTTGTAGGGAACGGTTTTAAACCGTTCCCCACTTCTTATCGATGGATTCAGATAATTATTATGTCCTTAATTCAAGTTGTTGGACAGCTACAAATTTCAATCTGGCGGGTTTTTGCTCTTCAAGACAAAGTTCGATAACTTCTCTTATTCTCGGATAAAGTTCTTCGAGGGTTCTCGCCTGTGTATAACAGCTTTTTAAAGCCGGAACTGTTGCTACATAGTAACCATCCTCATCTTGTTCGATAAGAACAGTAAATGTCCTACATTTCCGATTATTTTTTTTCTTCATCTTATACCAATTCCAAATTATTTTGATTTGCTTTTCTCAATTATTATTTATTTGTATTCAGAAATTAAAGTCAATTGACTTTTATTTTTGTTATTATCAGTGATGTGGGGATTAAATTAAAATTACTTCAATATCTTATGTGTTTCTTTGAGTTGTTTTATGATGGGGATTTTTTGAGGGCATTTAGGTTCGCATTCCCCGCATTCAACGCATTCTGAAGCACATTTGCCTTCATACCAGGGTAGCTTGCCAATCAATAAATATTGTTCTCTCGCAAAATTTTTTAGTTCATATATTTGGTAATAATTATAGAAGTGAAAATTAAGCGGAATATTTACACCATTCGGACAGGGCATACAGTATTTACAGTTATTACAATTAAGATCTGATTTCTCTTTGTATATTTTTGAAATGTGATTAATTGTCTCAAGCTCATCAATTGTAAGTGTTCGGTCTGAGGATGCTGTCGCTACATTTTCATCAACCATCTCAATAGTGTTCATACCGGAAAGGGCACAATGAATGTTTGGATTAGACAAGGCGAATCTCAATGCTAATTCGGGAGTAGAACAGACAAAGTCTGGTGCCATTTTCATAATGGCTTCGGAGTTTTCTCCAAGCCTTCCACCACCAATGGTGCCCATTATTGCAACGCCTAAACCTTTTAAGGCAGCATAGGCAATCATTTCTTCGTTGCTTCGGTCGAGAATATTGTATTGAACTAACATACTCTCGAAGAAACCACTATCGATAATTGTTTTGAGAACGTCAGGGTTATCGTGAAATGAGAAAGAGAGGTGGTCAATTTTCCCCTCTTCTTTTGCTTTGAAGGCACGATTAATAAGATTAAATTTCATCACGATTTCATTCCAGTTCTTTTCGTTTAAGGAATGGAAATGATAAAAATCGATTTTGTCTGTGTCTAATTTTTTGAGTTGTTCATCGAGACATTTTTCAAAGTCTTCAGGTCTCTTTGCAGACCAGGTTGGAAACTTGGTAGAAATTTTAACTTTTTTTCGATAGCCATCTTTAAGTGCTTTACCAACAATTGTTTCGCTTTCATAATTGCAATAACCATACGCACTGTCTATGTAATTAATTCCAAGGTCGATTCCTCTGCGAATTACACGGATGGATTCTTCGTGATCAAAGACTTTTTTGCCATTAATTTCCTTCTCCGGAAGTCGCATAGCGCCGAAACCTAATGCGGAAATTTTATAACCGGTTTTACCGAACTCACGGTATTGCATTGCAAGTCTTTTTCCTTTTAGTAAAAGTATTTGCTTGGTTTTAGGTGGAAACGTTATCACTATAAATATTTTTTACTGTAGTGGTAGTTACATTAATTATTAGTTTATAACTATTGGTAAGTACCATAAGGGCTGGATAGTTGCAAGTTAAAGGTTTCAGGTTAAAAGTTAAAGATTGAAGAGTTTGGGTGATAAGTTTCAGGTTGAAATCTCTGAAAAACTAATAATCTTAACTGTGTCATTCCGAACTTGTTTCGGAATCTCAATTGAGATGCTGAAACGAGTTCAGCATGACAGATAAAATAATCTTGCTTTTGAAGTATTTCAGAGACCTCAAGTTGTCAGTTGTCTGTTGTTAATTATAGATTCCAGACATCTTCATTAATCACATCGAGTTCGGCTTCGAAATAGTCAACAACGCCCATCAAACCATCAACTTCTTTTTCTTTTTCGGCACGCTCAAACGTTTTATTTTTCATATTCTCAATTGTGCGGTTTAAGATACGTTCAATGGTTTTTATATTAATTTCAATATCGCGAGATAATAAGCTTTTCAATTCGACTTCTGACTTGTGAATTGCACCAGAAAAGGCGTAAATAACCTTAGTTAATTTCTCCGGTAATGCTTTTATAATTTCGTTACATTGTTCTTCTATATGGCTTTTGATGCTCTTTTTTTGAGAACCGAGGACTCTTCCGAGAAACGTTCTTCCGAGCCATTCTGCGAAATGGATAAATGGATTTTTACTATCAACAGAAAATTCAAAGTTGTTTATAATGAATTCCTTTTCGAAGAATTTTTCTTTTATCTCTTTTAACTCAACGTCAAATAATTGTGAAACAATTTTCTGGAATTTATAAACGAGCTGATTCGCTTCCGAAGTGTATCGCTCCACAATTTCAGTGTTGAATTTGAATTTAGCATCCTCCTGTTCATCCGTGAACCATTTCCTCGTGTATTCCTTCGTTGCCTCGACCAAATCAGAATTCAGATTATTAATCATTTGTTTCAAATCGGAATGTTTTTTTAATTGGTTTATCTCTATAAATTTATCTTCTTTGAACTTCAGGATATTTTTCGTGATTTTCGATTCGATAGAATCAACCATTCTTTGCTCAATTTCTTTTCTTAAGCCGTTGACCATTCTTGTTACGTCTTTTAATATTCTCACTTTTTCGATACGCTGATTTTTGATTTCTTCTTCTAATATTTTTTTCTTTTTGAGCAATTCCTCAATCTCTATATTAAGCATTTTCTTTTCGAGTTTCAGTCCATTTCTGAGTTTGTCGATGATGAATTTCAGGCGTTTTCCTTCTGCAATTAAGAAGACTTTCCCTTTCTCGTTTAATATAAATTCTTTCAGGACTTCTTCGAAATTAGGTAATTTACTCTCTTTCAATTTATCGGAATTTTTCTCGAGTTTTGCTTCCAGAGCGAGTTTGGCTGATACAGGAAATATCTTTGCATCTTTGATTCCTAATCGGTTTTCAATAATTTCTTTATTGTATTGCAACACCTTGTACAAATCGGTATTATTAATCGTATCTGATTTATTAAGGAGGAAGAAAATCTTGTGGATGTATTTTTTTATTTCCTGTAAGAATTTATATTCCGCACTACTGATCGGTAAATCAGACGTGATCAAGAAGATAGCAGCATCAGCCTTGGGCAAATAATCATAGGCAATGGCATTATGGGCTTCATCTAAGGAGCCTTCGCCTGGTGTGTCGACCAGAGTCATACCACCTGTTAGATATTCAGACTCCACATGGACCTCCGCCTTTGAAACTTTTTTCTCATTGTTGGGATTAAATTGTGCGGTTGTATAATCGTGAAGTTCAGCGATAGAAATCTTTTTCGTAGTATTATCAGTAAAATGAACAATAGCTTCGTCCCCATTAGGGGAATCCTTTATCTCGACAATAGTAGAACTTGTTGGCAAAATATCAGTATAGCAAATCGGTTTCCCGAGAATACTGTTAATAAACATCGACTTGCCGCGTTTCAATTGTCCGAGAGTAACGAGATTAAACTGATTTTTCTGGATTTTGTCTATTGAATGTTCGATAATAGTTTTTGCTTCTTTATCATTTCGTTTAATGGCAAAATCGCGGATTTTATTGGAGACTAAAAAAAGGTCAGATTTTCTTTTTTGATACGTCTCTAACATAAACTC
>Ga0315289_10008380_pt1 | contig 14959 bp, 16 predicted proteins | sample YL17G11_40_MG_FD_203452 | JGI IMG/M metagenome (GOLD analysis project Ga0315289, IMG submission 203452) | Sediment microbial communities from Yellowstone Lake, YNP, Wyoming, USA - YL17G11_40 | ecosystem: Environmental > Aquatic > Freshwater > Lake > Sediment | place: USA: Wyoming | collected...
ACGCCCGCCCTCTGCGCGAACGCCTGGCCGCTGTTGGCTTTCTGCGCCTCTTCCTCTGCATCTTCGTCCTTGCGGAAGAGCCAGGACATGATCAACCCGATGGCGACGCCGAAGACCATGCACAGCAAAATACGCGCCAGGGCGATGTCCATCCCGATCTGCACGCCGGTAAGCATGATCGCCAGGATATTGCTGGCCGGCGCGAAGAACATGAACGTGAGCGCCGGGCCCAGCCCCGCGCCCTTCTTGCGGATGCCGGCGAACAGCGGCAGGATGGTGCACGAGCAGACCGCCAGCACCGACCCCGCCAGCAGCGCCGCCGGGTAGGAGACCCATCTGGACGCGCTGCGCCCCAGGTAGCGGGTAATTGCTTCCTGGGGTACCAGCGCGGCGAGCGCCCCGGCGATGAAAAAGGCCGGCAGCAGGCACAGCAGCACGTGGGCGGCCAGGTAGGCCGCCAGGTTGCCCAGTCCCGTTTGCAGCAGCATTGCGATGGTTCCCAGAACGTTCAATCCATACCTCCTGATGCATAAAGACTTTATGCACTCTAGTGCATATAGTCGCGTCTGAAAGAAGGCCGTGCTTGTCACGGCCTGTCTTCGGTCAATTCATCCCTGGCAACGGGGACACGGGCACCCTGCAAGGCACACAGGCTCCCCTGCTGGCCCCAGGACATTGTCCAGCAGCCGTTCCAACTCTGGATCGGTCAGGCGGTAATACACGAGCATGCCGTCTCTCTCGTCTGTCACCAGATCCGCCTCGCGCAACACCCGCAACTGCTGAGAGACGTATGCCTGAGGCCGTTTGAGCACGGCCTGAAGATGGCACACGCACGCCTCGTCCTTGCGCAGTTCATCCAGGATACGCAGCCGAACCTGGTGAGATAGGATGTGGAACAACGTGGATGCTTCCTGATGGGTTCTGTTCTTCACGGGTACGCTCGATATGATATGCAGACTATTGCATATTGTACCACAACAATACATCCTTGTCAAGAAGGTCATCGCCGATTCGATTTGGACGATGACCCCGTTAGCCTTCCAGGCTTTTCCGGATTCAATCCGTGTCTGTCACCTCTACTGGCACCGCCCCAACCAGCACCCTCGCGGGACGAAGCCTCCGGCTCTCCCCGCTCCAGAAGTTGCGCTTTCTCAGCACCTTGCCCAGGAACACCAGGCTCAACATGATTGGGACCTCCCAGAACAGCCCCATCGTCGTTCCCAGCGCCGCGTAAGAGCCGACGCCATAGATGGCTACCGCTGTAGCGATGGCGATCTCAAAGTGGCTAGAAGAGCCGATGATGACCGTGATGATGGCTTCCCTGTAGCCCAATTTCAATGCCCGGGTGATGAACAGGTTGTACCCCACCACAATCACAAAGTGCAGCAACAACGGCACGGACATCAGCAGTAGCGCATCAAAGTTTCCCAGCAACACGCTTCCATTGAGCGAGAAGAGCACGACCAGCGTCATCAGGAGCGCGCCAATGGCAATCTTTTCCACCATCGGACGGTACGTTTTCTTGAACCATTCCTCTCCTTTGGCCCTGGTCAAGAGCCGCCTGCTGACGATGCCCAGCACGAACGGCAGCCCGATGAAAACGACCGCCGAAATCGCTAGCTGCCAACGGTCAATGGGAATACCCTGGATTCCCGTCAGCAACGAGACCAGGGGGACATAGAAGAAAATGATGGTGACGGTGTTCAGGCTGGTGTTGAGGGCGTTCTGCTCCTGGTTGCCTTCGGCCAGTTTGCCCCACACCAGCACCATCGCAGTACAGGGACTGGCTCCCAGCAGGATAGCGGCGACCATCAACTGCTCATTGCCCCTCAGAAACCACCGCGCCAGCAGGGCAACCAACAACGGTGCAATCACCCAGTTGGACAACAGGCTCAATAGAATCGGCTTTGGATTGTCTTTCAACTTCTTCAGTTCCAAGACCTGCAGGTTCAACAGGGCCGGGTACATCATCAGGAACAGACAGACGCCGATAGGGATCGAGATTCCCTGTATCTGCCACGAGTCGATCGTCACACCGATGCCGGGCACGGTCTGGGAAAGCACGATGCCGATACCCATACACGCCGCAACCCATATTGCCAAATACTTTTCGAACGTTTTCATCGTCTTGTCTCCCAAGTCTATGGTGTATTCAAGGACTCCCGCATAAGGCGGGCAAACACATTGGTCAATGCCGAGAACCTGTTCGCAGGTATGCCTGCAAGATAGTTCAATATATATTGAATCAATTAGTAAAAAAGAAGGGATGGTGATGGTAGCACCATCCCCGCGCAACGTCTCATATTCCTGAGACTATTCACCTACATTCGACGTCGGTCCACACGACGGTGTTCGAGATTGGATGCGACCGGCATCCAGAAGCCGGCAGAGCTCGTTATTTAGCTGCGTCAGCCTCTCTTCGTTCACCGAGTAGTATATCCAGCGCGCATCCTCATCAGCACGCTGGCCTGAAATCAGATCCACTTGCTGTAAGACGTGCAGGTGATGGGAGATCAGGCTGAGCGATAGCCCCAACCGCTCGGCGATCTCGCAGTTACAGTGGACGCCATCCATCAATGCCTCGAAAATGCTCAAGCGTGTGAGATCGCTGAGAGCTTTCAGGGCACCTATCAAGGTGTCGCGTTCCATATACCTGGTATCACGCATGTACTACCCGACGGATCAGGCATAATAATCCAATACTGGTTGAATTATATCACTACCCAGGTTTTTGTCAAGGGTGCGATTCGATTTCACACATCGTGACGCCGTCCTGCGGGCCGCGTCCCCACCACGACGTGCACACAGCCCCAGGGGCCATATTCCTCCCGCAGCACCGCCAACCCGCGTGCCTTCATCAATGGCACCTCGTCCCGCATCGTGTCGCCCAGCGCCGACCACGTGCGCGCCAGCAGGTGAGCCACGGGGTTCCCATCCGACGCCTCCCCCGCGTCCACGATGATCACGCGCCCGCCGGGGCGAGTCGCCCGCACCATCTCGTCCAGGGCGGCTTCGGCATCGGGAAAGGCACTGAAGGCGAAGGTAGAGAGCACGGCATCGAAATACTCGTCTGGCCAGGGCAAGGCGTACACGCTACCGATACATACCCCTGGTTCCAGGTGCCGGGTCAGCAGCCGTCGCCGCGCCAGCCGCACCATGCCAGGTGCCCGGTCCAACCCGGCCATCTCGTACTGCGCCGCCAGTTCCAGGTGCAGCCGGCCGCTCCCAAAGCCGACTTCCAGTACCCGGCTGCCGGCCGGTGGCAGATAGGGCAGTGCGCGCTGGCGCAGGCGATGGGTGGTATTGCCGGTGAACCAGTCTACCGCGTCGTACAGCCAGGCCAGCCGGTCGTAGACGCGATTCCAGAAATCGCATAAGCCCCGCGACGTCATCTGGCTTTCTGGATCGGCCGGCAGGTGACGTGGAGGTAGGCGAAGTTCTCACGCGGCGGAATCAGGTCAATCACTTCGATGACTTCGCACGGTTCATCGCCCAGCGTGACCCGATCGCCCACGCGCGGCGGGGTGTCCAGGTTGACGATCTCGCCCAGGTCTGGTTGACCGACCACGACGTAACTCACTTTGTAGATCATGTCATCCTCCCGCCAGCCTCATTTGCAGATTGCGGTGGCGCAGTTTGAACGCCAGGTCGGCGGCGATGTTGCGCATCACGACGTAGCCGATGGTATGGTCGCCGTCGCACAGGTCCCACAAGGCCTGGCGGGGGATGGCGTACAGCATGGTGCCATCCTTCACGCAGCGCACCGTGGCCGAGCGGGTCCCCCGATCTACCAGCGCAATCTCGCCAAAGACCTGTCCCTTGCCCAGGCGGGCGAGAGGGGCCAGGCGGGGTGGGCCAGATACGTCGGGAATGACGCCTCGGGCGACCTCCACCTCGACCATGCCGCTGCAGATGACGTAGATCTCGTCGGAGGGGTCACCCTCGCGAATGATGACGTCACGCGCATTGTAGGTGGCTTGATGGCCCAGCGCGACGATTTTCTCCACCTGCTCAGGCGTCAGCGTGGAGAATAGCTCACTGTTGTGCAATAACGCGGTCACTGACATATTTCCCCTCCCTGAACCAGCAGCCAACTTCCAACATCCAACTTCCAACTTCTACCTATTCTACCACAAAATCTAAAGTCCGCGGGTTGGCATTTTGGCCGCTCTCTGTTACAATGGGAACCCATTCGCAGCGGGAGGCAAAGTAGTGCACAAGATATTCTATCCCGATAGCGTCGCGGTGATTGGCGTTTCGGAGCAGCCTGACAACCTGGCCGCCAACATCATCTACAACATGCTCGAGTTCGGCTACAGCGGCCACATCCATGCCGTCGGGTTGCGGAGTGGCGTAGCGCACGGCATCCCGATCCTCACGTCGGTGGACTGCCTGCCCGATGGAGTGGACCTGGCAGTGATCCTGACCCCGGCGGTGACGGTGCCCGCTCTGATGGAGGCCTGTGGCAGGAAGGGCATCCGCCGGGCAGTGATCGAATCAGGGGGCTTTGCCGAGTTCTCGGAAGCGGGGCGCCGGCTGGAGGAACAGGTCAGCCAGGCCGCACGGCGCTGGGACATGCGCTTCGTGGGCCCCAATTGCATCAGCGTGGTCAACATGGAAAATGGGCTGTGCCTGCCCTTTCCCCGCCTCGACCGGCGAGCGGCCAAACGGGGTCCAGTCTCGGTGCTGGCTCAGAGCGGCGGGGTCTCCATCACCTACCTGCTCATGCTCAGCGAGGTGGGGTTAGGCGTCAACAAGGTCGTCAGCATCGGCAACAAGGCTGACCTCGACGAGGTGGATTATCTCAAGTACTTTCTCGACGACCCGGGCACCGAGATCATCTGCCTCTACCTGGAGAGCATCGAGGAGGGGCGCCGGCTGATCGAACTGGCTGCTTCGTCGCCCAAGCCCGTCATCGTACACAAGGCGAACACTGCTCAAGCCAGCGCGCAGATCGCCTTTTCCCACACGGCAGCGCTGGCCAACGACGACCGCATCGTCAGCGCGGCGTTGCGGCAGGCCAACGTCGCCCGGGCTGCCAGCTTCGACGACGCTATGGCGCTGGCCCAAGGGTTCGCGCTGCCACCGGTGCGTGGCGGCGATCTCATCGTCGTCTCCCGTTCTGGAGGGCACGCAGTGATCGCCGCCGACGTGGTGGAGGCGCGTGGGTTCCGCCTCACCCCCATCCCGGACGATTTTCTGGCCGAGGTGCGGACCATGTTCCGGGCCGACGTCATCGCGCTGGCCAACCCGCTCGACCTGGGGGTCATCTTTGACTTTGACCTGTATGGCCAGATCGTGGAGGAATGTTTGCGCGCGCTCCACCCAGATGCCCTTTTGTTGGTGCATACCTTCAGCACCGGCCCCGAGAGCGAGATGTCGCGCCGGCTGGCGCGCCGGGTGCGAGAGTTGAGCCAGACGTTGGGCAACACGATGGCGCTGTGCGCGTTTGCCCAGCGGGAAGACGTGGAGTCGCTCAAGCCGGAGGCGGGGCCCATGGTCTTTACCGAGATCGAGGCGGCGGTGCGGGCATTGGCTGCGTCGCGTGATCGCCACCGTCGTTCGGCGCGCTTGCTCCCGTTGCCATCCGCACCGGCCCAGCGTCCGCACGAGGTCGAGGCGGTGCTGGCTCACGCTGGAGTGCTGACGACCGACCTGGCGTTGGGGTTGTGTGGTATCTTTGACATCCCCAGCGCTGAGTGGGCCGTAGTGGAGGACGTCGAGAGCGCGCGGGTGGCTGCCAGCATGATCGGCTACCCGGTGGCGCTCAAGGTGCTCTCGCCGGACGTCCTGCACAAGTCGGACGTGGGTGGGGTCGTGCTGGGCATTGAGGGAGCGGAGGCCCTCCAGGCCGAGTGGGCAGCGCTCCTGGCGCGAGTGGAGCAGCGGGTGCCCGGTGCCCGGATCGGAGGAGTTCTGGTGCAGCAGATGCTCGCCGGGGGCTGCGAGGTGATCCTGGGCGGCAAGCGCGATCCCAGTTTTGGGCCGGTAGTGATGTTCGGGCTGGGCGGAGTGTACGTGGAAGTGTTCGAGGACGTGGCGTTCCGCCTGGCTCCGCTGACCCGTGAGGACGCCGAAGAGATGATCGCCGAGGTGCGGGGGAGCCGCCTGTTGCGTGGCGTGCGCGGCGAGCCACCCCTGGACGTAGAAGCGGTCACGGCAGCGCTCATGGCCCTGTCGCGGCTGCTGGCCGAATGCCCTGAGGTGATGGAAGTGGACGTCAACCCGCTGCTCGTGTTCGAGCACGGGGTGGCAGCGGTGGACGCGCGTGTAATAGTCAGGGGCCAGAAAACTTGACGAATCGGCGCTTTTCCATTACAATTCCCTTGCTTGTGGATCGGCTGTCCGTTGGAGCATCATGTTCGAGAATCTGACCAACAAACTCCAGGCCGTCTTTCAGCGGTTGGGCAAGCGTGGCGTCCTGCGCGAGTCCGACGTGGATGAGGTGTTGCGCGAGATTCGCCTGGCTCTATTGGAAGCCGATGTACATTACAAAGTGGTCAAGGACTTTATCGCCCGGGTGCGTGAGCGGGCCGTCGGGGCTGAGGTCACCAGGAGCCTCAGCCCGGCCCAGCAGGTGATCAAGATCGTCCACCAGGAACTGGTGAACGTCCTGGGGGAAGCGGGGCGGCTGGAACTGCAGGGGCCTGTGCCCTACGTCATCATGCTGGTCGGGCTGCAAGGAGCGGGCAAGACGACGATGGCGGCCAAACTGGCCCGGCATTTCAAGCAGGGCGGCCATTTGCCGCTGATGGTGGCCGGCGACATCTATCGTCCGGCGGCGATCACGCAACTGGAAGTGCTGGGCCGCCAACTGGAACTGCCCGTCTACAGCGCGGGGCAGCAGACCCCTCCGCCCCAGATCTGTGCTGACGGCGTGCGGGAGGCCCGGCGGCGCGGGTGCGACGTCGTCATTCTCGATACTGCTGGCCGTCTCCAGATTGACCAGGAGATGATGGCCGAACTGGAGGCCGTCAAGCGGGCGGTGCAGCCGGTCGAGACGCTCCTGGTGGCCGACGCGATGACGGGGCAAGAGGCCGTGAACGTCGCAGTGGGCTTTCACCAGCGGGTGGGCCTGACAGGGTTGATCCTGTGTAAGGTGGATGGCGATGCCCGAGGGGGGGCGGCCATCAGCATGCGAGCCGTCACCGGTGTGCCGATCAAATTCCTGGGTACGGGTGAAAAGACCGACGCCCTGGAAATCTTCCACCCGGACCGGCTGGCGACCCGCATCCTGGGGATGGGGGACGTGCTGACCCTCATTGAGCGAGCCGAGGCCACCTTCGACCAGGAACAGGCCGAGCGGATGGAGCGCAAGTTGCGCGAGGCCAGTTTCGACCTGCAGGATTTCCTGGAGCAGTTGCAGCAGGTCAGGAAGATGGGGCCGCTGAGCCAGTTGTTGGACCTGATGCCGGGGATGGGGCGATTGGCTCAAGACATATCGCCCGAGGTTACGGACCGGCAGTTCAAACGTATTGAGGCGATGGTCCTTTCGATGACGCCGGAGGAACGGCGTAACCCTCGCATCTTCGACGCCAGCCGCAAGAAGCGCATCGCCCGTGGCAGCGGTACGACGGTGCAGGAGTTGAACATGCTGTTGAAGCAGTTTCAGCAGATGCAACGGATGATGAAGCAATTGGGGAAGCAGAAGAAAGGCATGCGGGGCTTGATGCGCATGTTTGGGTAAATCACAGTATACGAATAACGTCAGGAGGATTATGGTCAAGATTCGATTGCGCCGCGTAGGCGCCAAGAAGCAGCCCAGTTATCGGATGGTCGTAGCGGATTCGCGGTCACCTCGCGATGGCCGTTTCATCGAGGTGGTCGGTTTCTACAACCCGCGCACCACACCAGAAACGGTGAGGGTCCAAGAGGGCCGCGTGTTTCACTGGCTGGGCGTCGGTGCACAGCCGACTGAGTCTGTGGCGCTCTTGCTGAACAAGCAGGGGACGATGACCCGCTACGAGCGGTATAAGAAGGGCGAGCCGCTGGAAGCGTTGATGGCTGAAGCGGAAGTGGTAGCCCAGGCTACGGCGAAGATTAGCCCGAAAACCCGCCGGGAGGGAGCAAGGCCTGTGGCAGAAGTGCCGGCTGCAGAGCCTGGTGAGAGCGAGGAAGGGGAGACAGGATAGCCGGATCGCTTTATTCCTGTCGCAGTGGAATTGTGCTCCCCCACTGCGTCTCCGTACTGAATAGCATCTGCACCAACTACCCCAGGATGGAGGAGCAACAATGGCTTCGATGAAAGAGTTGGTAGAGTTCATTGCCAAATCACTGGTGGATGACCCGTCCCAGGTGCACGTGTCCGAGATCGAGGGCGAGAGTTCGGTGATCCTGGAATTGCGGGTCGGCCCGGACGACATGGGGCGCGTGATTGGCAAGGGTGGGCGTACGGTGAATGCGGTTCGCACGCTCATCCGGGTACTCGCTGCCAAGCAAGGGAAGCGGGTCACCCTCGAAATCGTCTAAGCACCGATGGTGGCCGATAAGTACATCGGTGCCGCGATACAACGCGATAGTGGGGGTAGCAGAGGCTCAGGGGGCGTGGGTATACCTGAGCCTCGCTACTTAACGGTCGGGCGGATCGTGCGGCCGCACGGCGTGCGGGGGGAGGTGCACGTTCAAATCGTCACCGGCTACCCCGAACGGCTAGAGCAGCGCGCCTGTTTCTACCTGGCTGCTCCCGATGCGCCGGAGGTGGTGCAACGCTACGCCGTCGAAACGTTGCGCCACCACCGGCAGGCGTTGCTGCTGAAACTGTGTGGCTGCGACGATCGGGACGCTGCCGAGGCATTGCGCGGCATGCTCGTGCAGATACCGACCGAGGAGGCCGTGCCGCTCGAGGAGGGGGAATATTACCACTTTCAGCTCATCGGTGTGAAGGTGGAGACGGAGAGTGGCGAGCGGCTGGGCCAGGTGGTCGAGGTGCTGGAGACCGCGGCCCACGACGTGTACGTGGTGCGTGGGCCGGCGGGTGAGGTGCTCCTGCCAGCGGTGGAAGACGTAGTGCGCGCGCTTGACCTGGAGTCGAGGCGGATGGTGGTGCATCTGCTGCCAGGGTTGCGGGGAGAGGATGAGCCATGAGCGATCTGCGCTACTGGGTGGGGTTCAACATCGTGCGCGGCATCGGCCCGACGCGACTGCGGGCGTTGCTCAATACCTTTGGAGACGTGGAACGGGCCTGGCGCGCACCGACTGAGGAGCTGTGCCGGGCAGGACTGGACCGCCGCTCGCTGGACAATCTGCTGGCGGCCCGGGCTGCGCTCGATCTGGATCGGGAACTGGAGCGGATTGCCGCGGCGGGCGCGCAGGTGCTGACGTGGGAAAGCCCTGGCTACCCGCGCCTGCTCCACGAAATCATTGATCCTCCGCCCGTGCTCTACGTCAAGGGTACGTTGGCCGAGCAGGACGCCTGGGCCGTGGCGATCGTCGGTACCCGGCGGGCCTCGGCCTATGGCCGGGAGGTGACCCGCCAACTGGCGTCGGCGCTGGCGCGCAGCGGCGTCACCATCGTCAGCGGCCTGGCACGCGGGATTGATGCGGAGGCACATTGGGCGGCGCTGAAGGCCGGGGGACGTAGCATTGCTGTGCTGGGCTGCGGCATTGAGCAGGTCTATCCGCCGGAGCACCGCAAGTTGGCCGAAGAGATCGTGGCCCAGGGGTGTGTGGTGAGCGATTATCCGCTCGGGACGCCACCCGAGGGACCCAACTTTCCACCCCGCAACCGTATCATCAGCGGGCTCAGCCTGGGCGTGCTCGTCACCGAGGCCGGCGTACGCAGCGGAGCGCTGATCACGGCCGACTTTGCAGGCGAGCAAGGGCGAGACGTGTTCGCCGTGCCGGGCAGTATCCTGGCGCGTGGCTGCGCGGGCACGAACGGGCTCATCCGCGATGGGGCCAAGGTGGTCCTCGGCCCCGAGGACATTCTGGAGGAACTGAACCTGACGATGGTCGCCGAGCAGGCGGAGGCCCGCCAGGTGCTCCCGGCGGACGAGACGGAGGCCGCGCTGTTGGCCCATCTTTCGGCCGAGCCGGCCCACGTGGATGAACTGCGAGAGCAGGTGGGCCTGCCGATTGCCCAGGTGACCAGTGCGCTGGCGCTGATGGAATTGAAGGGGATGGTGCGCCAGGCGGGCGGGATGAAGTACGTCGTGGCGCGCGAGCCGGGCGTGGAGTACGTGGTGGATTAGGGGTTGGAGGTTGGATGTCAGCAGGTGAATGTAGTTCTCACATGGGAGGACAGGGGTGTACTATGCGTTGATCATGGCTGGAGGGGTTGGGACACGCTTGTGGCCTCTCAGTCGCCGGAATCGTCCCAAGCAGTCGCTGGTGTTGGTGGGGGAGCGCACCATGTTCGAGCACGCCGTGGACCGTGTCGCGTCCCTGTTCCAGGCGGAGCGGATTTTCGTCGTCACGGGCGCGGAACACGTCGCATCCCTGGCGGCGCAGGCGCCCGAGCTGCCAGTGGAAAACTTGATCGTCGAACCGGAAGGCCGCGGCACTGCCCCATGCATCGGGTTGGGGGCCATTCATCTGCACCGGCAGGATGCACAGGCGGTCATGGCGGTGCTGACCGCCGATCACTTTATCGCCGACCCGGATGGCTTTTGCCAGGCCTTGGCAGCGGCGGCGCAGGTGGCCAAAGAGGGGCACCTGGTCACGCTGGGGATCAAGCCCACGTACCCCTCGACCGGCTACGGGTACATCAAACAAGGGGCGAGCCTGGGCGTGGTGGAGGGCTGCGAGGTCTTCCGCGCCGAGCGGTTCACCGAGAAGCCCAGCCTGGAGACGGCGCTGCACATGGTGGAGAGCGGGGAGTACTCGTGGAACAGCGGCATGTTCATCTGGCGCGTGGACCGTATCCTGGAAGAATTCCAGCGCCGGATGCCCGAGTTCTACGTGCAACTGATGGAGATCGAAGCGACGCTGGGAACACCCGGCTACGAGGCGACGCTGAGCCGCGTCTGGCCCCAGGTGACCAAGCAGACGATTGACTACGGGGTGATGGAAGGGGCAGCGGACGTGACCGTCATCCCGGTGGACATCGGCTGGTCGGACGTGGGCAGTTGGACCAGCCTTGCGGCGTTGTTGCCGGCCGACGAAGCAGGGAACATTGCCGTCGGGCCGCACGTAGGGGTGGACACCCGCGATACGTTGGTCTTTGGGGGCAAGCGCCTGATCGCCACCATCGGGCTGGAGGGGATGGTGATCGTGGACACGGAGGATGCCCTGCTGGTCTGTCCCAAGGAGCGGGAGCAGGAGGTGCGAGAGATTGTGCGTCTTCTGGAGCGTGAGGACAACCAGCGGTATCTATGAGCCCTACCAAGCCATTGACGCTGGCCGGCTTCGACCCTGGGGTGGTGGCGGAGTACGGGATCACGGCAGATGACCTGCGCCGGGTGGAGCGGTACCTACGGCTGTTACAGGGCCCCGATGCCCCGGCGTTGGCCGACATTGCTATTGGCGGGTATTACGGTACGGCGGCGCTCTTACATGAGGTGGTGGAACTGCGTATCTTGTTGAAGCGGGAACCGAGGTTGCTTCATTGGAGTCGTAGCAGTGCGCGGTCCTTCCTGAACCTCCATAAAGATGCTCACCTGGCTGCTCTGGTGGCCGAGTATACCTATCTCCGGCGTCAGATTGGGCAGGTGCTCGGCGAGCAGGTGGAGATGGGAGCCTTATTGCAGGCTAACACTACTATGCGCGACTTTAACATGCTTGCCGAGTCAGATTGGCCAGGCCGCTTGCTTTACCCTGATGTAGTGGCAGTTGACCGCGCAAGACAACTGCTGGACCGCCTAAAGAGGATAGAGCCATGATGGTGAGATATAGATTAATCGAAGACTGGTTGGCTGAGGAGAGGATCTGGTTCACCTGGGGCGTGTTTTATGAGAACTGTAGCGGCACCTTTACGGATTTTACTCTTTTGATACACGCTATCCCTGATGATGACCGACGGAAGGGGCGCTACTTTGACCAGCGCATCCGGGAGTTGCGTCCCAGCATAGAGGAAGCCGAGATCGTGTTGGGTGAGTACGCAGATCGCTATCGCGTCCGACCCGAGATTTGCACCGTCGAGGGTGAGAGCCACCGCGAGATTCGCGCCCGGCTTTGGGAAACCATCTTCGAGGAGATGGAAAGGCAGCGGTCGGAACGCCAGTCTCACTACGTCGTCCCTGAGCCGGCCTATTATCCCGTGCGCGAGCAAGCGGATGAAACCGGCGACGAACGCTGAGGCAAAAGCAAATATGCAGGCGTATTGTGTCAAGTGCAAAACCAAGCGCGAGATACAGGACCCTCGGCCGATATTCACCAGCAATGGTGCACCGGCCACGCAAGGGGTCTGCCCGGTGTGTGGCACCAAGATGTTCCGGATGGGCCGCACCCCGGCCCACGAGGGGCTCACCCCAGAAGAGCGCCTCGGCGTGTCGGAGACCAAAGCCGAATTGCCCACAGGGCCCAAGATGGTGATCGTCGAGTCCCCGGCCAAGGCGCGTACCGTGGGCCGTTTCCTGGGCAAGGGGTACACGGTGCGGGCTTCGGTGGGGCACGTGCGGGATCTACCCTCCAGGCAGATGGGGGTGGACATTGACCACGATTTCGAGCCTCACTACGTCATCCCGGCCAAGCGCAAGGACGTGGTGCGGGAACTGCGGGCGGCGGTCAAGAATTCGTCCCAGGTCTACCTGGCGACCGACCCGGACCGGGAGGGGGAGGCCATTTCCTGGCACCTGGCCCAGGCGCTCGAGTCGGCCATTGGGAAGCGGCCGGTGCACCGCGTCGAGTTCCACGAGATCACGCGCGAGGCGATCGAGCAGGCCTTTGCCCATCCGCGCACCATTGACATGCAACGGGTGGATGCGCAGCAGGCGCGGCGTATCCTCGACCGCCTCGTCGGCTACACGCTCAGCCCGCTCCTGCGGGACAAGATGGGGCGGCGCGGCCTTTCGGCCGGGCGAGTGCAATCGGTGGCCGTGCGGCTGGTGGTCGAGCGGGAGCGGGAGATCGCAGCCTTCGTGCCGGTCGAGTATTGGTCCATCGAGGCCGAGTTGGCGAAGCGGGAGCCGCAGCGCAAGCAGCCGCGCAGTTTCATCGCCAGACTGCACCGCATTCGAGGGGAGGAGGTAGAACTCCACCAGGAGGCCGACGTGCAGGCCATCCTGGCGGAACTGGAACAATCCGTCTACACGGTGGGGAGCGTGAAGGAGGGGCAGCGGAAGCGGAGTCCGGCTGCCCCCTTCATCACCAGCACGCTGCAGCAGGAGGCCTCGCAGCGGCTGGGATTCACTCCCCAGCGCACGATGCGCTTTGCCCAACAGTTGTACGAGGGGATAGACCTGGGAGATGGGCCGGTCGGTCTGATTACGTACATGCGTACCGATAGCACCAACGTGGCCGCGGAGGCTCAGGCGGAGGCGCGCAAGTTCGTCGCCCAGAAGTATGGCGAGGAATTCCTGCCGCCTCAACCGCCGCAGTACAAGACGCGCGCCAAGGGGGCCCAGGAGGCCCACGAGGCGATCCGTCCCACGAGTGTCCTGCGCACGCCCGAGTCCATCCAGTCGTACCTGGACCGGGAGCAGTACCGGCTGTACGACCTGGTCTGGAGGCGCTTCGTGGCCAGCCAGATGGCGCCGGCGGTGTACGATACGATCACGGTGGATATCCCAGCCGGTCCTCCTACCCCCCCCAGCCCCCCCTATAGGGGGGGAGAGGGAGCCAGCCCCCCCTATAGGGGGGGAGAGGGGGGGGAGAAGCCGTATCTCTTCCGCGCCAGCGGCTCAAGCCTGCGCTTCAAGGGCTTCCTGGCCGTGTACGAGGAGGCGGCAGACGAGGACGCCAGACCGGAGGAGGAGCGCAAGCGAGAGGAGATTCCGCCGTTGACGGTGGATGAGGTGCTGGACCTGGTGCAGTTGCTGCCAGGGCAGCATTTTACCCAGCCCCCGCCGCGCTATACCGAGGCGACGCTGGTGCGGGCGCTGGAAGAGTACGGCATCGGCCGCCCCAGCACCTACGCCCCGACCATGTCCACCATTCAACAGCGGGGGTACGTCGAGCGGCGCGACGGGCGCTTGTACCCTACCGAGGTGGGGATCGTCGTCAACGACCTGCTGGTCCAGTACTTTCCACGCTACATTGACGTTGGCTTCACGGCCCAGATGGAGGAGGATTTAGACCTGATCGCCAGTGGCACCAAGAAGTGGGTGCCGGTGTTGCACGAGTTCTACGATCCGTTCTCCAGTACACTGGCCCAGGCCCAGGAGCACATGCCCACCGTCCAGGTGAGCCAGGAGCCGACGGGCGAACTGTGCCCCCAGTGTGGCCACCCACTACTCTACAAGCACGGGCGGTTTGGCAAATTCATCGCGTGCAGCAACTATCCCGCGTGCCGTTATCGCCAGGGGATCCAGGCCAAGACCGGCGCCAAATGCCCGCAGTGTGGGGGGGACCTGGTGGAGAAGCGCACGCGAGGGGGGCGCACGTTCTACGGCTGCTCCAACTACAAGGCCGACGACCCGAACTCGTGCAAGTTCGCTGTGCGGAAGCGGCCTTTGCCGCAAGGGTGTCCAGCGTGCGGTGGCTTGCTGACCGAGGGCCGCCGGGGCTGGGCGAAATGCACCGCGTGTGCCGGGGAGGTCGAGATGGCCGGCCTGACCCAGAGTGAAACGTGAAGCGTAATGCGTAATGCGTAATGCGTAAGGTTGCACTCTGTGCATTACGGATTACGAATTACGAATTACGCATTGCGGATTACGTATGGATGAATTGCTGAACCGATTCCTGGTTTACATGCAGGCAGGCCAGAACGCTTCCCCTTATACCATCAAGAACTATCGTACCGACATCGGGCAGTTTCTGGGTTATTGCCGGGGGCAGGGGGTGAGTGCGCCAGGGCAGGTGGACCGTGCGCTGTTGCGGGGGTATCTGGGTGAACTGGACGCGGCCGGCTACGTCAAGGCGA
>Ga0315289_10008381_pt1 | contig 14959 bp, 14 predicted proteins | sample YL17G11_40_MG_FD_203452 | JGI IMG/M metagenome (GOLD analysis project Ga0315289, IMG submission 203452) | Sediment microbial communities from Yellowstone Lake, YNP, Wyoming, USA - YL17G11_40 | ecosystem: Environmental > Aquatic > Freshwater > Lake > Sediment | place: USA: Wyoming | collected...
CTAAGATGATGAGATTTATTGGGAGGGCGCGGGTATTTAACCGGGAAGAAGAAGCAATGCAGGCAATCCTGAATCGTAAAATCAAAAAAGGAGATTGCATAGTTATCCGTTATGAAGGTCCTAGCGGCGGTCCTGGAATGCGCGAGATGCTTGCGCCTACTTCGGCAATCGTAGGAATGGGTTTAGCCGAATCTGTCGCTTTGATTACCGATGGAAGATTTTCCGGAGGCACCAAAGGCCCCTGCATCGGGCACATCTCTCCTGAGGCGAAAGCCGGCGGTCCGATTGCAATTTTAAAGGACGGTGATATAATCACAATAGATATACCCAACAGAAAATTAGAGGTTAAGTTATCCAAGGCAGAAATAGAAAAAAGATTTAGAGGTTGGAAGCCTGTCCCACCAAAGATTAAGACAGGATATCTGGCTCGCTATTCTAAAACGGTGAGTTCAGCGGATAAGGGAGCAATTTTGCAATGACAGGAGCACAAATTTTAATTGAGTGTCTGGAGCGCGAAGGCGTGGAGGTAATGTTCGGTTATCCGGGCGGGGCGGTTCTGCCCATTTTTGATAAACTTTATGATGCGGATTTAAAGTTTATTTTGACGCGCCACGAACAAGGCGCAGCCCACGCCGCAGATGGATATGCCAGGGCAACCGGAAAGGTAGGGGTTTGTCTTGCTACCTCAGGTCCAGGTGCAACTAATTTGACCACTGGTATTGCTAATGCCTATATGGATTCTATCCCTCTAGTTGCCATTACAGGCCAGGTGAAGACATTCCTCATCGGTAACGATGCCTTTCAAGAGGCAGATATTACAGGTGTGACGCGACCTATAACTAAACACAATTATTTAGTTAAAGATACTAAAGATTTAGCCAGAATTGTGCGTGAAGCATTTTATATTGCTTCCACTGGTCGGCCTGGGCCGGTCTTAATTGATATTCCCGTTGATGTCCAGCAGCAAGACATAGAATTTATCTGGCCGAAAGTCGTAAAAATCCGCGGTTACAACCCTACTTACTTTGGCCATCCCGGTCAGATTAAAAAAGCAGCTAAACTTATTGCAGAGTCTAAAAAACCACTTATTTATGCTGGCGGCGGAGTTATTATATCGGGAGCGCATCAGGAGTTAAGAGAATTAGCCCAAAAGTTACAGGCACCTGTGACCATGACACTTATGGGTTTGGGCGGTTTTCCTGGAACAGACGAACTTTCTTTAGGAATGCTGGGTATGCACGGCACTGCTTTCGCAAATCATGCCATAATGGAATCAGATTTAATTATTGCAGTGGGTGCGCGTTTTGATGACAGGGTTACCGGAAGGCTCGATGCCTTTGCGCCATATGCCAAGATAATACATATTGATATTGACCCTGCATCCATCAGCAAGAACGTTAAAGTTGATGTGCCGATAGTAGGCGATGCCAAGAATATCTTGAAAGTTTTATTGGAAGAAATCAAAAAAGTTCCTGATACATCTGATTGGCTTAAGACTATTGGGTCTTGGAAAAAGAAACACCCTTTGACTTATAAAGATAATGGAAAAATTAAACCTCAGTACGTTATTGAACAAATCTATGAGGCAACCGGGGGTAGAGCTATCATTACAACTGAAGTCGGCCAGAATCAGATGTGGTCCTGTCAGTGGTATAAATATAATCATCCCCGCACATTTATTTCCTCAGGCGGTTTAGGCACCATGGGTTTTGGTTTTCCTGCTGCCATGGGCGCAAAATTAGGGTGTCCTGAGAAAATAGTTTTTGATATTGCGGGCGACGGCTCTATCCAGATGAATATTCAAGAATTAGCCACCTGCGTTTGCAATAAGATTCACGTTAAGGTCGCTATATTAAATAACGGATATTTGGGAATGGTGCGGCAGTGGCAGGAGTTATTTTATAAAAAACGCTATTCTTACACTGCGCTTTATAATCCGGACTTTGTGAAATTAGCCGAAAGCTACGGCGCTAGCGGAATCCGCGTTACCGAAAAGTGCGAAGTGCGCCCGAGCATTGAAAAGGCCATCTCCATAGATAATACTGTGTTTATCGATTTCCATATTGAACCCGAAGAGAATGTATATCCAATGGTTCCAGCAGGGGAGGCAATCAATAGAATGATTGGCGGCATGGCATAATGAGACACACGATTTCAGTCTTAGTGGAAAATAAATTCGGAGTATTAGCACGCATCGCAGGATTATTCAGCGCCCGCGGTTATAACATTGCATCCTTAGCAGTTTCTGAGACGTTCGATCCAGGCGTATCTTATATGACTATGGTTGTGGAAGTGGAGGATGAAAAAATACTGGAGCAGATAAAAAAGCAGCTGAATAAACTTATAGACGTTATTACAATAACCGATTTTACTAAAAAGGAACATGTTGACCGCGAGCTGATTTTGATTAAAGTTAATTATTCTGCCAGAGATAAAGCCAGATTAGAGGGCTTGTTAAATAAATACTTGGCTAAGATAATCCAGCACAAAGCCGGCACTGCGATTATTGAGGCGGTAGGCGAACAGCCGCAGATCAAACAGCTGCTTGAATCATTGAAACAGTTCGGGATTAAAGAATTGGCCAGGACAGGAAGGCTGGCTATCGGCATCGAATAAGATGGATGCAAAAAAGTTCCGCTTAACCTCTATAGAAAACGCTCCCTTAATACGCAAGTTTACGATTCTATTTATCCTGATGTCGTTTCTGCCATTTTTGGTTATTGTTTTTTTGAGTACCTCAGGTACTATTGATATAGATAAAAATATTTTATTCCTGCTTATTTTTTTAGTGGGGGCCGGTATCCTTGCCGGATTTTATGGTATGCGCCGCTCAATTGTAAAAATTCAATCGATTACCCGAGGGGCTACCAAAGCTTTAGCAAAAGATATCCCGACTTTAGCCAAGGCAACATCCTCTGAGGAAAGCGAAATTGCGCAATTAACCCGGACATTTAGCGAGACAATAGGAAGTTTAGAAAATAACATTAGGCGCTTAGAGGCATCAAAGCAGACAATGCAATATGTCCTCTCTAAACTGGCGGTAGCGATTTCTTCCTTGCAGAATATAGATACATTTTTGGAGTTGATTGTAGAGATTACAGCCAATGCACTAGATGCCCGAACGGGTGTCTTGATGCTTTTTGATGAAGAGAAGCAGGAATTATATGTCAAGGCCGCCTCAGGTTTCGATGAGAGTTTGAAAAATATACGGTTAAAGATTGATGAGGAAGCCCCTGGCTGGGTAGCTAAAAATAGAAAACCTCTATTAATACCACAGCTTCAGAAAACAGAAAGTCCGCAGAAAGGGCTTTTTGCGCCGCCTTTATTGTGCGCGCCGATGTTATATCAAGACAGAATGATCGGTGTTTTGACCGTGGCAGGAAAATTGAGCGGTGAAAACTTTCAGGAAGATGAATTGTTAATAATCTCTAATCTGGCATCACAGACCGCGATAGCGGTAGAAAATGAAAGACTTCATTTAGACGCTGAGAGGGCATATGTTGAAACAATCTCTGCCTTGGCTATGGCAGTGGAGGCGCGCGACCCTTATAGCCGAGGGCATTCTGATAGGGTTTCGCAATATTCGATTAAAACAGCGGAGAAATTAGGTTTATCACAAGAAGAAATCAAGAATATAAAGGATGCAGCAGAACTCCATGATATAGGCAAGATCGGAATCAGCGACGATATTCTGAAGAAAACAGGCCGTCTCGATGCAAATGAGATGGAGGTAATGCGCGGACACCCTGTGATTGGCGAAGGGATTGTTAAGCCGCTGCGTTCTCTTTCAACGCTCTGCGGTATAATCAGGCATCATCATGAATGGTTAGACGGAACGGGTTATCCCGATGGATTAAAGGCAGACCAGATACCTTTGGGTGCGAAGATACTAGCCGTGGCAGATAGTTTTGATGCGATGACCACAGATAGGGCGTATCGCAAAGCAGGAAGTTATGAAGAAGCCAAAGAAGAATTAAAAAAATATATTGATATTCGTTATGACAGAAAAGTCGTAGAGGCATTTATCAGCGTGGTCTAAAGACCTTAAAATTAATTTTAGAGAGAAGGGAGATATTGGTATGGTTAAGATTTACTATGAACAGGATGCGGATTTAGAAATCTTAAAAGATAAGGCCGTGGCGATTATCGGCTATGGAATACAGGGAAGAGGACAGAGTTTGTGTCTGCGGGATAGCGGGGTAAGAGTGATTGTTTCGGAGCTGGAGGGTACGCCAAATTATGAGCAGTCTAAGAAGGACGGATTTACTCCGGTTTCAGCTGGCGAAGCTGCTGGCGCCGCAAATATTATCCAGATTCTGACCCAGGACCATGTGCAGGCAAAAGTATATAAGGAAAGTATCAAACCGGGCTTGAAAAAAGGCAAAGCCCTTTGTTTCTCACACGGTTTTAATATCAGATTTAAACAGATAAAGCCCCCTAAAAATGTGGATGTATTTATGGTAGCGCCAAAGGGGCCGGGTGCTTTGGTGAGACGTATGTATGAAGAAGGAAAAGGCGTGCCCTGCCTGGTGGCTGTTTTTCAGGATGCAACAGGCCAAGCAAAACAATTAGCTTTAGCTTATGCCAAGGCCATTGGCGGAACCCGTGCAGGAGTAATTGAGACCACATTTGATGAAGAGACCGAGACAGATTTATTCGGCGAGCAGGCAGTTCTTTGCGGCGGAGTTACGGAATTAATCAAGGCCGGATTTGATACATTGGTTGAGGCAGGTTACCAGCCGGAGATTGCTTATTTTGAAGTGCTGCATGAGTTAAAACTAATCACGGATTTAATTCAGGAAGCCGGCATCAGCGGAATGCGTAGAAGAGTTTCTAATACTGCCTGTTACGGTGACCTTACCCGCGGCCCAAAAATCATTACAGATAAAACTCGCAAGACAATGAAAAAGTTATTAAAAGATATAAAATCCGGAAAATTTGCCCGTGAATGGATTAAAGAAAATGAAGCAGGCAGGCCGAATTTCAACAGATTATTGCAGGAAGGCGATAATCACCAGATTGAAGAGGTGGGCAAGAAGTTAAGGGAAATGATGCCCTGGATGAAGAAGTAAAAATATGGAAAAAATAATAATTTTTGATACCACGTTACGCGACGGAGAGCAGGCACCGGGTGCGAGTTTAAATCCTGCGGAGAAATTGGAGATTGCTCATGCCCTGACTGATTTAGGGGTTGATGTTATTGAGGCAGGGTTTCCTATATCCAGCAAGGGGGAACTTGAATCAGTAAAACAAATTGCTAAGTTAATCAAAGGACCGGTTATTTGTGGTTTAGCCCGCGCAATTAAAGCAGATATTGATGCTGCCTATAGGGCAGTTAAACATTCCAAGAGTCCGCGTATCCATGTATTTTTGGCTACCTCCAAGATTCATATGAAATATAAATTAAAAAAGGCAGAGGATGAAATCTTAAGGTTGGCAGTTGAGTCAGTAAGGTATGCTAAAAAATACTGCCCGGATATAGAATTTTCTCCGGAGGATGCCTCGCGAAGCGAAAGACAATTTCTGTTTAAGGTTATTGAAGCGGTAATTGATGCGGGGGCAACTACAGTGAATATTCCGGATACAGTTGGTTACGCAGAGCCGCAGGAATATGGCAATTTAATCAGGCAAATAAAAGAAAATGTCCCTAACATCGACAAAGCAATTATCTCCGTGCATTGTCACAATGATTTAGGATTAGCAGTGGCAAATTCTTTAGCAGCAATAAAAAACGGTGCCCGTCAGGTAGAATGCACTATTAATGGTATCGGCGAACGCGCGGGCAATGCCTCTATGGAAGAGATTGTGATGGCGATTAAGACGCGCAAAGATATTTTTGCCGATGTCCAGACGCAGATTAAGACCAATCAGATTTATAAAGTTTCGCGCCTGGTGAGTAAACTCACCGGTTTTGTAGTTGCTCCCAATAAGGCAATCGTAGGTGGTAATGCTTTCCGGCATGAATCCGGCATCCATCAGGACGGTATTTTGAAAGAACGCTCTACATACGAAATTATCAGACCCCAGGACGTTGGTTTTACCGGCACAGGTATCGTATTAGGAAAACATTCAGGAAGGCATGCATTGGCTGAAAGATTAAGAGAATTGGGCTTTAAACTTAGCACAAAAGAACTTGATAAAATAAATGTGCGCTTTAAGGCGCTCGCCGATAAAAAGAAAAATATATTTGACGATGATTTAATCTCGATAGTGGAAGATGAAATCAGGATGATTAAACCCATTTGGAAACTGAAAAGTTTTTCCATCAATTCCGGAACAAATGTCACACCCACAGCCTGTGTTACATTGAAATATAAAAATAAAATTAAGTCAGCAAGATCTTCTGGCGATGGTCCGGTAGATGCAGTTTTCAAGGCAATTGATAAAATTACCGGCTTGAAGGCTGAACTGCAGGATTATCGCATTGAGGCAGTTACCAAAGGAAAGGATGCCTTGGGTGAAGTTGGTCTGCAGTTGAAAGCCAAGGGCCGTGTGGTAGGTGCCCGCGGCTCTAGCACAGATATCATTGAGGCTTCGGTCAGGGCATATATCAATGCCCTCAACAAAATAGAAAGTTTCTAAACCCCGCCCTTCATTGAAAGAAATATAGCATTGAATGAAGGGCGGGGTAAATCCATCCTGATGGATAAAAAATCGCCCACCAGAATTTACGGTGTTTTGGGTTGGCCTGCCAAACACAGTCTTTCTCCTGCAATGCATAATGCAGCTTTCCGCGCCTTGAAGATAAATGCCGAATATAAAATTTTTGAGAAAAAGCCGCAAGATTTAGAAGGTTTTCTAAAATCTCTTACAAAAGAAAATATTTACGGTTTAAATGTGACTGTGCCATACAAAGAAACAGTCACAGCTTTTTTGGATAATATATCTGGCGAAGCCAGATTAATCGGCGCAGTCAATACGATAAAAGTATCGGGCAACAGATTAGAGGGGTTTAATACCGACGGAGAAGGTTTTTTAAAGCATCTGACTGAAGATTTAGGATTTAACCCCCAAGGCAAAATTATTGCCATTATCGGCGCAGGGGGAGCGGCAAGAGCAATATCGGTTTATCTGAGTAAAAATAATCCGAAGGCAATAGCTATTTACGATATAGATAAGACAAAAGTATCGGCTTTGCTCGGCCATTTAAAAGAAAATTTTAATAATATAGAGTTTAGATCCGCAGATTCTATGGAAGAACTTAATATAATAAATTCCGATTTATTAATTAATGCTACGCCTGTTGGTATGAAAGATTCCGACCCCGGTTTGGTTGACGAAAAATTCATCCATAAAGGCCTTTTAGTCTATGATTTAATTTATAACCCCAAAGAGACGAAATTGCTGAAAATCGCCAAAGAAAAGGGCGCCCGTATTTCTAACGGCTTAGGTATGCTTCTGTATCAGGGGGCTCTTTCTTTCGAGCATTTTACAGACAGGCTCGCGCCCATTGAAACAATGAGGCAGGCCTTAAAGGAAGGAGTAAATAAAATATGATGGCAAAAATATTGGCATTTATTTTTGGTTCTATCACAGGAAGTTTCCTGAATGTCTGCATACACAGGATGCCTCTGGGTGAATCTGTAGTCTGGCCGGGTTCCCGTTGCCCTAAATGCAACAGAAGAATCCCTGCCTATGACAATATACCATTTTTAAGTTATTTAATCCTGGGCGGTAAATGCCGCTTCTGCAAACAAAAAATCCCATTACGCTACCCTATAGTTGAGTTATTAACGGCAATAATGTTTGTGTTACTTTTTAACCGGTATAGGTTAACTTACGAGTTCTTCTTTTATATGGTTTTGCTTTGCGGCCTGATTGTGGCTACATTTGTGGATATCCAGCACCGTATCATACCCGATGAAATTTCTATCGGAGGCATTATCATCGGTTTTATATTGAGCACCATTAAAGGTTTGTCCCTAGCGCCTTTAGCCTTTAACTCCAAGGCGATGTTTAATTCCCTCTCGGGAATTATTATCGGTGCGGGGATTATTTATCTTACCAGTTTTCTCTTTGACCTTATCTATTTTAAGCTTCTTAAAAGGCCTCCCATTCAGGGAGAGACAGAATCTATGGGTGTCGGTGACGTAAAGTTATTAGCTATGATCGGCGCATTCCTGGGTTGGCAGAAAGCGCTGCTGACTTTCTTTATCGCTCCATTCTTTGGATTAGTCATCGGCATAATAAACCTCTTGGTAAAAAAAGACCACACCCTGCCTTACGGGCCGTTTCTCTCTCTGGCAGCAATTCTATCCATATTCTGGGCGGATAAAATAATTCGTTTAATTCTGATTAGATGATGCCAGAAGCAAATCTAAATAAATGGACAGGCATCGGGACAATTAAAAGGGCAGGGGTATTGGTCCCCTTATTTTCTGTTTATTCAAAAAAAAGCCTTGGAATAGGGGAGTTAGCGGATTTAAAGCTCTTGATAGACTGGGCTGGGCAGAGCGGAAATTCCATAATCCAGCTTTTGCCGTTGAATGAAGTAGGTTCCCTCTTTTGCCCCTATGATTCCATAAGCTCTTTTGCCCTGGAGCCTGCCTACATTTGTTTTGAGGAAATGCCTGTAGCCAGCCACAAAACTATTCAGGCTAAGATAAAGAATTTAAAGCATTTTTTTCCCGCCGGTAAAGAGTATGTAGATTATGCAATAAAGAAAGAAAAAATGCAACTGCTCTGGGAAATTTACCTTCAGTGGGACCATAGCGATTCATTAGAGCTTAAAAAATTCAGGGAACAAAACGCATACTGGCTTGAGGATTTTGCGCTTTACAGGATTCTTAAGGACTATCATAAAGGGAGCGCCTGGTATGAGTGGGAAGCTAAATTTAAAAACCGCGACATCCCGACACTGGAGAATTTCCAGATAGAACATGCAAAAGAAATTAATTTTCAGATATGGATTCAATGGCAGCTCTATAAACAGTTTAAGGATATTAAGTTATATGCGCAGTCAAAAAAAGTTTTGCTAAAAGGGGATTTGCCGATTCTTGTATCCAGGGATAGCGCGGATGTCTGGCAGCACCCGGAATTTTTTAAATTGGATTATGCCGCAGGCGCCCCTGCCGATATGTATTGCGCTAAGGGGCAGCGTTGGGGAATGCCTACTTATAATTGGGAACGGATTGAGGCTGACGGCTTTAGATATTTAAAAGAGAAACTTAAGTACGCGCAAAATTTCTACGATATATTAAGGATAGACCATGTAGTCGGATTATTCCGTATCTGGAGCATACCTTATAATGAGCCCCTGGAGAATAAGGGCTTAAATGGATTTTTTGATCCGAGTGATGAGAAAAAATGGGAAAAGCACGGCAGAAAGTTATTGACTGTCATACTTAACAATACAGATATACTTTTGTGCGCCGAAGATTTAGGAGTGATACCAAAGATTTGTCCTCATACCTTAAAGGAGTTAGGCATTCCCGGTAATGACGTCCAGCGCTGGGTAAAGGACTGGAAAATAAAGCATGATTTTCTTAAGCCCCAAAATTATCGAGCCCTTTCTGTTGCCATGTTATCCACGCACGATACCACTAACTGGCCTGCCTGGTGGGAAAATGAGGCAGGCACTGTTGACGAAGATTTGTTTATCAGGAAATGTAGCGACCACCGCCGGATAAATTTTAGCAATATAAAGGATAAGCTGTTTGATTTAGCCCGTTCGGGTCACGGGAGGTTGCGCTGGTTAAATAACGTTGATTCAGTGGATAAACTGGTAGCTATTTTGAATGAGGGGCTCATCCCCGCAGGCCTGCCTGCCGGCAGGCAGGGGACTGTCCCTAAAGAACATCTCTTAGATTTTATAAATTTATATGAAAATAGTTATCAGGAAAAAGAAAAACTCTGGAAACACCTGAAGATTAAAGGCCCGCTGCGGGAAAGATGCGACAGGGAAATTCTGAAGGCAGCATTAAAGATAACTTTAGAATCCAGCGCCGTATTCTGCATAAATACTCTTATTGATTATCTGTATCTTGCCGATATCTTTAAAGGCGACCCTTATCAATACAGGATTAATACCCCCGGCACAATCAGCGCCAAAAACTGGTCGCTAACAATCCCGATTTCACTGGAAGATCTCTTGAAACACAAGGTAACCAAAGAAATCCGAAGTATGATTGTTTCTTCCGGTAGAATATAGGGACACCCATTTTGCCAATCGGGGGACACCCTTTTACCCAATCGGCAGGGTGTCCCCATTAACTTATAAAAGTTTAATATGTCAGTATTACAAGGACCTGAGTTTTATATTTCGAAACGAGTCGGCAGGGCGATTACGGATTATGGGATGTTAGCCGACGGAGATAAAATTGCCGTAGCGGTTTCTGGCGGTAAAGACAGCCTTACCTTGCTTAGGATTCTAAATGACCGAAAGGCGTTTGTGCCCATAAAATATGAAATTCTGGCAGTGCATATTGATTTAGGATACCCGCGCTCATATGCCAAAAAATTAGAGAAATATTTCAAGAAAATCGGGGTTAACTACCACATTGAAAGAGTGGATGTATTAAAGAAAAGCAAACCTGAAGATATCTCCTGTTTCTGGTGTTCCTGGAATAGAAGAAAAGCCCTTTTTGAAACTGCTCATCGCCTTGGCTGCACTAAAGTGGCTTTAGGTCATCATAAGGATGATACTGTAGAGACAATTTTAATGAATTTATTTTTTCAGGGTGAGATTTCTGCTATGTCGCCAAAGCAAGACTTATTTCAGGGTAAAATTACGATTATCCGACCTTTGGTCTATGTAGAGGAATATATGATTGAACGTTTTGTCAGAGAAGAGGCTCTGGCGCATATAACCTGCAAGTGTCCCAATTCTTTTACCTCCAACCGCAGCCGCATAGCCAATATCATCAAAGACCTGAAGAAGGTCTGCCCTGATGTAAAGACCAATATTTTTAGAAGCGTAAAAAGGATAAAAGAGGATTATTTGCTTTAAGTTAGAGGTAATAGTGGTATAATAAAATTATGGTTTGGTTAACTATTGGAATATTTACCGTTGGGATGGTAGTGGTTGTGCTTTTGGTTTTAAAAATTGCCAGCCAGGTAAACCAACAACTAAATTTTGTCAGCCAGGCCTTACAGGACGGCCACAAGACAGTCGGCGAAAGACTGGATTCAGCGACAAGGGTTTTTGGCGATGTGCAAAAAAGCCTAGGCCGTTTAGAAGAGACCCACAGGCATATCATTGATATAAGTAAGGATATCGCCAGTTTACAGGAGCTCCTGCGCGCACCCAAATTCAGAGGCGAGATAGGGGAAACCCTGTTAGGCAGACTATTGGAGGATATCCTGCCCAAAGAAAACATAAAACTTCAGCACCGTTTTAAAAGCGGCGATATGGTCGATGCCGCGGTTGTTATCGGACAGAATCTCATCTCCATCGATGCAAAATTTCCGTTAGAGAATTTTAAAAGGGCCTCGGAGGCGAATTCCGAAGAGGAAAAGAAGTCAAACTACCGTATATTTATACGGGATGTAAAGGCGAGGATTGATGAAGTCGGTTCTAAATATATCTTACCCGATGAGGGCACATTTGATTTTGCGCTGATGTATATACCCGCGGAAGCGGTATACTATCACATCAGCAAAGACGAAGAATTAAGCGCTTATGCACAATCCAAAAAAGTCATATTTGTCTCGCCGAATACATTTTATGCCTACCTTCAGGCTATCCTGTACGGGTTAAGAGGGATTAATATCCAGCGCAATATCCAGAAAATCTTTGCGGAATTGAGCAGGCTGCAGATAGATTTGAGAAAATTCCAGGATGACTTTGATTTAGTCGGAGGCCACCTTTCCAACGCATCAAAGAAATACAGCGATGCGAAAGAAAAATTAGGGCAGTTTAGAGACAAATTAAATACCACGACACAAAGAGAGCAAGTCGAATATAGCAAGGAGGAAGTTTAACCTCGCCTATCGTATAGCCCCAAAGAAATGATTTTTACCGATTCAAATCAAATTTCTGCTTTCAGCTCCCGCCTTTTCCAAAATATGTCTTTATTCTACGGTAATACAAAAGAGTCATTAGGTAATCGCAAGAATTTCTTAAGCACCTTAGGTATCGATTATCGTGATTTGGTCTGCGCAAAACAAATTCACTCAAATTACGCAAGATACGTAAAAGAAGAAGACAGGGGAAAGGGCGCTTTATCTTACGATAGCTCAATTGCCGATACGGATGCGCTGGTGACTGATAAGAGAAATCTGCCTTTGGCAGTATTTACCGCAGACTGCCTGTCTATATTTTTGTATGACCTCGCCACGCCTGCCATAGGCTTAATCCACGCTGGCTGGCGCAGCGCCAAAGAAAATATTACAGCAAAAGCAATCCAATTAATGCAGAAAAAATTTAATACTAAAACCTTGGATTTGTACGTTGGCTTTGGTCCGGTCATAAGAAACTGCTGCTATGAAGTAAGCCAAGATTTTAACGATTTTTTCCCTCGGGACATAATTGAGAGAAATAACCGTTATTATCTGGATTTGGTCCAGATAAATGAGAGACAGGTTTTAGATTCGGGAGTTAAAAAGAGCAATATCTTTGATTCCAAAATCTGTTCTTACTGCCGCAATGATGATTTTTTTTCCTATCGTAAAGAAGGAAAGGCCTGCGGCAGGATAATATCTGTGATTATGTTAAAATGAATTTTTTTTCTAAAGAATCCAAAGATTATATAAAAAGAAGTTTTAAAAAAGGAAATGTTGTATGCCTAACTGGAGCGGGTATCTCAGCTGAAAGCGGGATCCCGACATTTAGAGGCAAAGGGGGCTTGTGGAAAAAATACGACCCCCAAACTTATGCTTATTCCGAGGGACTAATTTCAATTTTAAAGACGCGGCCGCAGGATTTAGTAAATTTTATTGTAGATTTTTATTCTCTACTAATTAAGGCGCATCCTAATCCTGCGCATATAGCTTTAGCGGTCTTAGAAAAGGAAGGTATATTAAGCAGCGTTATTACTCAAAATATAGATAATTTACATACACAGGCAGGCAGCCGCAATGTTATTGAGTTACACGGTAATGCCTTTAGGATAAGATGTATGAATTGTGGAAAGAATATAACCTTAGAAAAGGAAAGAATAGAAGAATTTGTCCAATTACTTAAGATAAACCAGGATTCACACATTAAAATTCTTAAGGTATTAAGTCGGTATTTCCCTCGCTGTAATTGCCGCGGCCGATACAGGCCTGATATTGTCTTATTTGGCGAGGCGCTTACACAAGATGAATTATCGTGCGCCTATGAACAATTGGATAAGTGCAATGTGCTTTTGCTCATCGGTAGTTCATTGGTAATTTATCCTGCAGCGAGCCTTCCTTTGTATGCTAAAGAAAAAGGCGCTAAGTTAATTGAGATAAATAGTGAGCCCAGCGCCTTATCGCAAATTTGCGACTATAAAATCGCAGGCAGGGCAAGCGAGGTTATGCCAGAGATTTTGACTATGCTGGAAAATTGACCCCGTTAGAAATAATAATTTAACAGGGCAAAATAAGATTTCTAACGGGGTTGATATCTATGCAAAAATACCGTTAAGAAAAGCCTGCCTACCTGAGCAGGTGAGGGAGGGGCGAAATGGCAAAGGCAATAGTTATATATTATTCCAGAACCGGCAATACCAAAAAGATGGCAGAGTTTATTGTAGAGGGGATAAAGAAAGAAGGGGTTGAGGTATTTCTAAAAGATGTAAAGGATGTAGATGTGGATGAGTTATTAAAATATGATGCACTGGTGATTGGTTCGCCGACTTATTATGGCACGATGAGTTCTGAGATTAAGAAGTTATTGGATGATTCGGTAAAATTTCACGGCAGACTCGAAGGAAAAATAGGCGCGGCATTCGCCTCCAGTGCCAATGTAGCCGGCGGTAACGAAACCACTATTTTAGACATCTTGAACGCCATGCTTATTCATGGTATGATTATCCAGGGCGACCCTCAGGGTGACCATTACGGTGCAGTAGCCATTGGCGCGCCGGATGCCAGAGCCACAAAAGAATGCCTAAGATTGGGCAGCCGCGTCGCCAAGTTAGTAAAGAAAATTTCAGGTTAATCCTATGAACCCGATACTAATTTTTATTACCTGTGCAAATAAGAAAGAAGCAAAACTCATTTCCCGTAAGCTCGTAAAAAATAGATTGGCTGCCTGCGTAAATATTGTTGATAAAATAGAGTCCATATTCCGCTGGCAGGGAAAGATTGACCGGGCCAAGGAGGCGCTTTTAATCATAAAGTCCGAGAAAGCAAAATTACGCGAAATTATCAAGCTTGTCAGGGCAATGCATAGTTACCAGGTCCCGGAGATTATCGCAATACCGATAGCCGACGGCTATAAACCTTATTTGAGATGGATAAATGATTCTATCAGGCAGGCCCGTTGATTACCTCATTGTATTCTTAGGCGGGATTTTCATAAGCTTTACTCCTTGCGTATATCCGCTTATTCCCATCAGCGCCGGTTACATCGGCGTAAAGGCAGGGGGGTCTAAATTCAAAGGTTTTACTTTAGGCCTGGTCTATGTCACCGGCGTTGCGTTTACTTATTCCGTATTGGGATTATTTGCCTCACTGACCGCAACGATTTTTGGCAAGATTAGCTCAAGCCCTGTCACTTATCTCTTTGTGGGTGGCGTAATAATTTTGTTTGGGCTGTCTATGTTGGATTTATTCACGATACCTTTGCCTAATATAATCAAACCCGCTAAACTTAAAAAGCAAAATTATTTTTCCACATTTATCTTGGGTTTAAGCTCCGGCTTAATCATCTCACCCTGTTTGACTCCTGTTTTGGGTTCAATATTACTTTATTTAACTACAAAAAAGAATTTGCTATACGGCGCAACTCTATTGTTTAGTTTTGCCTATGGGATGGGTTTAGTGCTGATTCTCGTAGGCGCTTTTAGCGCTGCGTTAGTCAATCTTCCTAAGTCAGGAAGGTGGATGC
>Ga0315289_10008382_pt1 | contig 14958 bp, 16 predicted proteins | sample YL17G11_40_MG_FD_203452 | JGI IMG/M metagenome (GOLD analysis project Ga0315289, IMG submission 203452) | Sediment microbial communities from Yellowstone Lake, YNP, Wyoming, USA - YL17G11_40 | ecosystem: Environmental > Aquatic > Freshwater > Lake > Sediment | place: USA: Wyoming | collected...
TTTACTAACGGTGGGTTGTGGGGATTTAGAAATTATTTTTAAAATAGACGAATAAAAAGATGGCTCAAGCTCAGAATGAAGATCGGAAGATAATTTGGACCATCGGAGGTGGCAAGGGTGGGAGTGGAAAGAGCTTCATTACTGCCAACATCGGAATCTGCCTTTCAAAATTGGGTGTTCGGGTTATCCTTATCGATACCGATTTAGGAGGGGCGAACCTCCATACTTTTTTAGGGATTTCACCTCCTTCTCTCTCCCTTTCCGATTTCATTAAAAAGAGAGTGTCCCATCTCCAAGAGGTACTCATTCCTACAGGCATTCCCAACCTCCAACTCCTGACCGGTGCACAGGATCTTCTCAATGCAGCAGATACGAAGAGTGTACAGAAGCGAAAACTTTTGCATTCCATTCAAAGTCTGGAAAGCGATTATATCTTGGTCGATTTAGGGGGTGGCAACTCCCTGAGCGTTCTCGATTTCTTCTTGATGTCCGATGGAGGAATCTTGATGGTCACCCCAGAACCCACTTCGATCGAAAATACTTATCGATTTCTCAAGAGCGCCTTTTATCGAAGGCTTAGACAATCAGTTTCTTCCTATCCGGTCAAGACTCTGATCGATGAATCGATGGATCGAAAGAATGAGATGGGAATTGAAAATCCTCATGATCTCCTTAAAGCAGTGATGCGTATCGACGAGGAGGATGCTAAGAGGATCATCGAGGAAACTGAGAATTTTCACCCTAATCTTATTCTGAATCAGGTCCGTTCGAAGAAAGATATTGAGATCGGTTTTTCGATTCGAAGCGCCTGTCATAAATATTTTGGCATTCGCCTCCACTATTTGGGATATGTCGTCTATGATCAGGAGGTGAGCAACTCCATCCGGAGGATGAGGCCTTTGGTCTTGGAGAACACTCAATCCAGGGCTGCCCAATGCGTTAGGGAAATTGCCTCCAAATTGGCCAATCGTCATCAGATATCTTTCCAATATTAATGAAAGCGTCCGTGAAATGGAATAATGGAGTGAATCATGAAGTGGATTGGAGAGCAAACCTACTATGAGGTCTTGGAGGTGAGCCCCACTGCCACGGCCAAGGAGATTCAAATGGCTTATGAGCATGCCAAGGAGACCTTCCATTCCGATTCATTGGCTGTCTATTCTCTCTTCTCCGAGGAGGAGATCAATGAAATTCAAAAGGCTATTGAAGAGGCTTATCGGGTCCTGATGGATGAGGCACTACGGAAGCGTTACGACCAGTCCCACTTTCAAACGCCTGGGGGAGAAAAGGGGGGAAAACCTTCTGAGATACAGGGGACCCCCTGGGAGAAAAAAACTGCTCTCTCTTTTACAGACCTTTCGATCGATGCTGGAGAGGAAATCTATCGTGGGAAAACACTGAGACAGATTCGGGAAAAGATGGGTATCGATCTCAAAACTGTCTCTGCGGAAACGAAGATTAATATGAAGATCCTGGAATGGATCGAAGAGGAAGCCCTGGACAAACTTCCTGCCTTGGTTTACCTAAAGGGGTTCTTAAGAGGCTATGCGCAATCCCTTGGCCTAGACCCCCAAAAAGTGGTTGAGGGGTATATGCAGTTCTTGAACGAGTCTAAAAAGAGATAATCACCCTGCGGTGAAATCCCAAATCCCAATTATGAAAATGTCAAATGCCAAAGTTTCCTGAACTACGTAGAGTTCAGGACTAATCATGAACCTTACATGGTTCATGGCAAATGACAAATCAAATTCAAAGCTCAAATGACAAACTGTTTTAAAATTTGAAATTTCACATTCATTTGGCATTTGGATTTTGACATTTGAAATTAAACCTTATTGAGGATTTCGATATTTGAATTTCCCCGGTAAAGTCGGGGATTAGGGTTTTTCTGAGGTGAGGTCTACCACTTTTGCTGTCATCTGTTTAGCAATCTCACTTGTAAATCCGGCGATCTTTTCTCGGATTCTCCCCTCCTTATCAATGAGGATCGTGGTTGGAAGGCCGGTAACTCCGTAATTCCTCTCCACATGGTCCGGAGTAATGACAATGGGATAAGGGATATCCATCGACTTGACAAAGTGTCGAACGATATCCATATCCCCTCTATCCACGTTCATCCCGATCACCTCAAGCCCATCCTTTTGATAGGTCTTATAAAGTTGAATTAAATGAGGGATCGATTCACGACACGGGGCACACCAAGTCGCCCAAAAGTCGAGGAGAATAACTTTTCCTTTAAGTTTGGAAAGTGTGACCTCCTGGCCATCGAGGGTTTGGAGTGTGAAGTCCGGTGCCAAAGGTAAGGTTGACTCCTCCTTCTCTTTGCCACAATGGGGAAGAATGAATATTCCTCCCAGGCACAGACTGAGAATTATGAACCATCTGAAAGAGTATCGTTTCATGTTAAGAAGTTGAATTGTAAACGGCACTGAATAATTGAAATGTCAAATGCCAAAGTTTCCTGAACTACGTAGAGTTCAGGACTAATCATGAACCTTACATGGTTCATGGCAAATGCCAAATCAAACTCAAAGCTCAAATGACAAAATTTTTTAAATTTTGAACTTTGACATTCATTTGGCATTTGGATTTGGTTATAACCTATAAGGCTTTTTCGATCATGGCCATTAGGCGGGCCTTCGGCACTGCGCCGATGATCTGATCAAGAATCTTTCCACCTTTGAAAAGAATAAGAGTCGGGATTCCCCTCACACCATACTGACTGGGTGTGGCTGGGCTTTCATCCACATTGAGTTTGGTCACTTTGACCCTGCCCGTAAACTCCTTTGCGAGTTCCTCGATAATGGGACTGATGCTACGACATGGGCCACACCAAGTCGCCCAGAAATCGACCAATACAGGAAGGTCTGCATTGAGAACTTCCTCAGCAAAATTCTTGTCATTCACATGAAGCAAGCCTGATTCATTTACCATTTATCTCTCCTTCTTCCATTTCATTTGATATTTTAGTCTAATGTTTCAAACCGTTCCGCATTCGGCAATCCGAATTCCGCAATCGGTTAAAGCCTCCTCTCTAAAACATAATCGGCAAGTGAACAAAGGGCCTCCTTCTCTCTCGACTCTGGGAAAAGATGGAGATGTCTCTTCGCCCTTTCAACATATCTTTTTGCCTTTTTCCAAGTGTAGTGCACCCCATGATGTTTTTCAATGATCTCCACCACTCTGAAAAAGGCCTTTTTTGTAATAGGATGAGACTCAACCCTCTTTCGGATAAATTCTCTCTCTTCCCGGTCGCAATGGCTCAGGGTGAAGATCAGAGGAAGAGTGATCTTACCATCCTGGAGATCGATACCGATTTTCTTTCCAAATTCCTCCTCGTTAGAAGTGTAATCGAGATTATCGTCGATCAATTGAAAGGCGATGCCCACATCTCTCCCAAACTTAGATAATGCCCATTCTCTTTCCTTTGAGACATTACCGAGGATAGCCCCGATCTGTGTAGCGGCTGAGATGAGGGAGGCGGTTTTTCGAGTGATGATGGAGAGATAATTCCTTTCAGTCAGTGAAAGGTTATTGGTTTTAATCAACTCCTCCAACTCCCCTTCAGCCATCGTTGTGGTTGCCTTAGAAATGGTCTGAAGGATCTTCCAATTGCCATTCTTCACCATCAATGAGAAGCACTTTGTAAAGAGGAAGTCTCCGACGAGGACACTTGCTTCATTACCCCAGATGAAATTTGCTGAGTCAATTCCCCTTCGTAACTCAGCCCTGTCCACGACATCATCGTGGAGCAAGGTGGCCGCATGTATAAACTCGATGAGGCTGGCCATGGAGATATGACGATCGCCTCGATATCCACACAATTTCGCTGAAAGGAGGAGGAGCTTGGCTCGATATCGTTTACCACCGCTGTGAAGGAGATGTTCTCCAATGGCAGAGATAATCGGGACATTGGATCTTAAGTTCTTTCTGAATGCCTGATCAACTTTTTCTAAATCGTCCTCAATGAGTTCAAAGACTCCGTGCAAAGAGGTTGTCTTTTCTTCGGCCAAGGGATGCACATTACCTGTAACATTCATAACAAAAAATTATTATCCTATTCATTCCCCGTTGTCAAAATTTTTTTAGGTTCTGTCATTTAAACTTCAAAAGCGCATAGGTTTTTGTAAATTTAAAGTTGAAAAGTGCGCACCTAATTTCCTCGGTAACGGCCATGGCAGGTCATCAGTGATGACAATGAAAATCAGACGATGAAGATCAATCATTCCCCCTCTCCCGCTGGCGGGAGAGGGTTGGGGTGAGGGTGGAGTCTAAATATATCCCCCTCACCTTCATCCTCTCCCCTTGGGGAGAGGAGATGAGAAGGTATGCACTTTTGAACTTTAGCTAACAAATCTTTTTCGGTTCCATGGAGGATCAAGGGTTCCATGATCTTTAATTCAACACCAGAGGCCTTGATGGACTCGATGAGGATGAATTTTGCTTCTTCATTGAAACGGGGATAGACCAACTGGATTCGTTTTGGTTCTAACCTTTTACTCCTTAAGATCAACAGTAGGTCAACGACTCTTGAGGCGGGATAGATCAGGTAGCATCTCCCTTTGGATGAAAGAAGGTAGGAGGCAATGGAGATCAAGTCTTCGAGCGTTCCCTTTATTTCATGACGTGCAATGGCCTTCTCAATGGTAGGGTTCACCCTACCTGTACGATATTTTCGATAGGGGGGATTGGAGAAGACAACGTTGAAGGAACCCGGAGGAAACGTCTCCTTCAATTCTCTAAAGTCTTTGTAGAGAATTGATACCCGGTTACCAAGATCGTTCAACAGCACATTTTTTTTAGCTAATTCTGCCAATCCCTTCTGAATTTCCACGGCCACAAAGGAATGGGCTTTTGTGGTATGGGATAATAACAGAGGGAGAATCCCACAGCCTGTTCCCAGATCGATGGCCTTTTCATTCCTTCGGATCTTGATGAATTGGCTGAGGAGAATTGCATCAATGGAGAATCGGTATCCCCTTTTCTTTTGGAGAATTTGGAGCTTTCCATTGAAAAAGGTATCGAGGGTTTCATCTTCTGCAGGGAAAGGGTTCATGGAAGGATAATCACCATAAAAATATCGGGGAAAAGTGGAAGATATTTCAAAGTTAATTATCACAAGCCGATTTCGATTGTCAATTAACATCTAACTTGAGCGATTCTTCCCCCACTGTCAGAATGACAAGGATTATGTCACTTGACGTTTCTATTGGATGAAGAAATCGCTCAAATTAGGTAACAGTAATGTGCCCAGGAGGGTCCGTCCCTACCATCCCCATTTGAGAGGAATGGATAGAGGAGCAAACCCCGTTAGAAAGGACGGGGCTTTAATCCCGCCCTTCACCCCGTGAGTATAAGGATTCCGGGCCTTTGCAGCCGATCGGAAAACCAAGGGGCGTGCAAAAACAAGGATTAATCCATACGTTACTCTACGGGGTAAATAATGAATGAACATTTTCTTTTTACATCCCCGCCATAAATGGCAGGGCTTTCTAACGGGGCAAGTGGTAAAATTTGTCCAGAGGTATGAAAAAGTTTGTATAAAAACTTCCCATCTTTAGTATTCAGGACATGAAGATTCTTTTTTAAATTATTGAAAATACTTAATATTTTTCATTAATTAGAAAAAGGTTGGTAAGGTTTGGTATAGATATTGCTTCATATTTTCCTTGACAAATGGATGATAAGAGGCTAATTTTTAACAAAATTTCGTTTTTACGCTCTATAAATAGAAGTTTTAAGAGAAGGGGGTCAATATGAAAAAATTGCGAAGTATCCATTTTATCGCTATCCTAATGATCTCTCTCATTTTTATTCTCTCCCCATTAGCACAAGAGAAGAAAGATGCAGAGGATGTGTATACCATCAAACAAGGCGATACACTCTGGGATATATCTTCAAAGTTTTTAAAAGATCCTTTTCTTTGGCCAAAATTGTGGCAAAGGAACCCTTATATTAGCAATCCGCATTGGATCTACCCAGGACAATCGATTCGCCTCTCTACCCTTGAAGATTTGAAGGAAGTCGAAGGGACCCGACCACGGGAGGAGCCAAAGGAGGTGGTGGTTGAAGAGAAACCAAAAGAGGTGATAGTAGAGGCAGAGGTTAAAAAAGTTGAGCCTCCCCCAATAGAAAAGAAGCCAGAGGTCGTCGTTGAGGCAAAACCTGCGGAGGAAAAACCTACGGAAGCAAAACCAACTTTCTTCCCTGAGGCGCGATCTGCAGGATTTTTGAGCAAAATTGATTTACAAGGGATCGGAATCATTCTGGATAGCAAAGAAGGTAAAACGCTCATGTCCCAAGAGGATATCATCTATTTGGCCTTCAAAACATCCAAATCAATTATGATTGGAGATAAATATACGGTCTTTCGTGCCGCAGAAGTGGTAAAACATCCCGTCACCGATCAAAAGATCGGCAAAAAGTATCATATTACTGGCAATATCCAAATCATTGATCAACATGGAAATTTTTTCACGGCGAGGGTCATCGAGGCTTTTGATGCTATCTTAAAAGGAGATTTGATCCAGCCTTATATGAAGGAGAAGATGGAGGCCAAAGAAAGAAAATAATACAAACGTATTCAATAAATGTTTAAATCATTGTGATCATCACCAACTTGCTTTTGCCCGCCAACCTGCTCGCCGAAAAAGTTCTTTAGCAGGCAAGAGTGGGCTTTGCGCAGGCGGGGTTCCAAACAATAATCCATAATGGTCAAAATGGTCTGATTTCAAATTTCAGATTTTCAATCCCTGCCTGTGCCTGCCTGTCGGCAGATAGGGCAGGCAGGTGCAATTTGCCATCAAGGAATTTGGAATTTGTTTGTTGAAATATTTTCCCTTGGGCTTTGGAGATAGCCTTACTTCTCCTGAGCCTTTTTTTATCCGCCTACGCAGAAGACCACGGGTTTGCCCGTGGATGAATGCGAATAAGTGCTACGGCGGATGTCGCCTGATGGGCGGATAACCCGCACAAGCCTTGGCGTAGGCGGGTATTTGATGGAGGTACCACGGCTTGCCCGTGGGGTTCCATCATCCGATCCACTTTCAACCGGCGAAGCATCTTTTACCTCGTTAGAAAGCCCCGCTATTTATGGCGAGGATGACATAGATGTAAATTTCATTCTTTATAGAAAGGTCAGGGTAAAAGCCCCGTCATTTCTAACGGGGTTTACTAAGGACCTCTATGGCTGAAGAAGCCTTTTATTGGTTGGCCTTGAGTCTCACACCTGGAGTTGGGAGCACCCTTATGAGACGGCTCTTGGATCGATTCAAGACCCCAGAAGCTGTATTTCATGCCCCTCAGAAGGAGTTATTAAAAATTGAAGGATTGGGAGAGAAGGTGGCTCAGGAGATCCGGAAGGGTCCTTTGGAAAAGGCAGTAGAGAAAGAGTTACATTTATTAAGAGAGATCGGAGGGAGAGTGATCACTTTAAAGGACGAAGAATATCCTAAGCGTTTAAGGGATATTTACGATCCTCCTGCACTCCTTTATGTGAGGGGAGAATTAAAAAAAGAAGATGAGCTTGCTGTCTCCATTGTAGGTAGCAGAAAGACCACTCCATATGGGAGATGGTTCACAGAGAAAGTGAGTCAGGAACTTGCCCGTTATGGTGTGACAATTGTCAGCGGAATGGCAAGAGGGATCGATTCACTAGCCCACTGGGGAGCCATCTCAGGAGGAGGAAGGACGATTGCGGTGTTGGGTTGTGGAGTGGATGTGATCTATCCTTCAGAGAATCGAAACCTCTTCGCAAAAATTATCGATCATGGGGCTATCCTTTCCGAATTTCCAATAGGGTCGCCTCCAGAAGGAGGCCATTTCCCAAGAAGGAATCGGATCATCAGTGGCCTCTCCATTGGAGTGGTCGTCGCCCAAGCGAGTGAAAAGAGTGGTTCCTTGATCACAGCCGGTTATGCATTGGAGCAAGGGAGGGAGGTCTTTGCCGTACCTGGGAATGTTGGAACAGAAAGCAGTCGGGGCACCCATCGTTTGATTAAAGAGGGAGCCAAGTTGGTGGAATCAAGCGAAGATATCCTTGAAGAGATATTACCTCAATGGAGGAGGGGAGGAGAAGCAACCCCAAAGGTTGAGGCCCCGAGGCCAGATCTACCCGAAGAGGAGAGGGTTCTCTATGAGCTTTTAGGTGAAACTCCTTTGCATATCGATGTGATGATCCGGGAGAGCCGGTTGGAACCAGGAAAGGTATCGAGTATCCTTTTGAATTTGGAATTAAAAGGACTGGTCTCCCAGTGGCCAGGCAAATGTTTCAGCAAGAAGATGTGATGGGTTAAATATTAAAGAATTCAGGAATTGAGGAATTGTTCTAATTTGTAATCCCTCAATTTCTAAATTCCGAAATTCCTAAATTTAATGTATGAGGGAAAGAAGATGTCGAAAGGGTTGATTGTTGTTGAGTCTCCAGCCAAGGTGAAGACAATTCAAAAGTTTTTAGGAGGAGACTATGTCATCAAGGCTTCGGTGGGTCATATTAAAGACCTTCCGGAGGGTGAACTGGGAGTAGATCTCCAAAGAGATTTTCAACCCAAATACATCACCATTCCTGGCAAAGGAAAAGTCCTACGGGAGTTGAAAAAGGCCAGCAAAGGAGTGGAGAACATTTATCTCGGGCCTGATCCGGATCGGGAAGGAGAGGCGATTGCTTGGCACATCGCCGAGGAGATCGGAGATGAGAATAAAAATATTTACCGGGTCCTCTTCAATGAGATCACTAAAAAAGCGGTCTTGGATGCTCTTCACCGGCCAGGAAGGTTACAGCAGTCGAAATATGAAGCACAACAAGCGAGACGAATCTTGGACCGGTTAGTGGGCTACCAGATCAGCCCGGTACTTTGGGAGAAGGTCCGACGGGGGTTGAGCGCAGGCCGGGTCCAATCCGTTGCTGTTCGAATCATCTGTGAGAGGGAACGAGAGATTCAAAACTTTGTCTCCAAGGAATATTGGAGCCTCACTGCCACTCTGAGAGAGAAGGATTCCCTAATTGCCTTCGATGCCAAATTGGTCAAATGGAAAGGAAAAAAGGTGGAATTGGCCAATGAGTCTGAAGCATTGGCCGTGAAAAAAGCTCTCGAATCCGTTCCCTATACGGTTTCAAAAATCGTACAACAGGAGAAAAAACGCCATCCCTTTCCTCCATTCATCACCAGCCGACTCCAACAGGAGGCCTATCGAAAACTCTCCTTTTCAGCTCAAAAGACGATGCGGATTGCCCAGAGGTTGTATGAAGGATTGGACTTGGGTCAGATCGGGACAGTGGGTTTAATCACCTATATGAGAACGGATTCGCCCCGTGTCTCTTCGGAAGCGGTTCACCAGGTCAGAAGCTGGATTAAGGACCGCTTCGGAGAGCCTTACCTGCCTTCTAAACCGAATGTCTATAAGAGTCGAAGAGGGGCCCAGGAGGCCCATGAGGCGATCCGGCCCACTTCGATCGATTTAGAGCCTGATAAGATAAAGGATCATTTAGACAAGGACCATTGGGCGCTTTATAAGCTGATCTGGGATCGGTTTGTCGCCTCTCAGATGGCATCCGCAGTCTTTCAACAGACCACTATCGAGATCAAAGCGGGCGACGCCATTTTTACTGCGGTCGGGACAATCCCAACCTTCCAAGGATTCATGACCCTCTATGTCGAGGGAGAAGATAACACCCTGTCTGGAGGGAGGCAGGGCCTCTCTGCCGACAAGCAGGATGAGAATGGAGGTCAAGAAAAGAAATTACCGGCCTTATCGGAAGGGGAGGTCTTGGAGCTATTCAGTCTCAATCCGAGGCAACATTTTACACAACCTCCTTACCGCTTCTCCGAAGCAACACTGATTAAGGAATTGGAAGAGAAAGGAATCGGAAGGCCGTCCACCTATGCCATGATTTTGAGCACCATTAAAGGAAAGGAATATGTGCGGTTGGAAAGGGGAAAATTTTTTCCTACGGAATTAGGTTTGGTGGTGAACGACCTCCTGGTGGTGAACTTTCCTGATATCCTCGACGTCGAGTTCACTGCCCAGATGGAGGAGAATTTAGATAAGATTGAAGAGGGGGAGAAGGGGTGGGTTGAAACACTGAAAGAGTTTTACACCCCTTTCCAAAAGGATTTGGAAAGGGCGAAGGTCTCCATGAGGGATGTGAAAAGAGAACAGATTCCCACGGATGCCCTCTGCGAACGATGCGGTTCAAAGATGGTGAAGCGGTGGGGCAAGAGGGGCTATTTTTTAGCTTGTTCGAATTATCCGGAATGTCGATATACCAGGGAAGTAGAAGGTAATGAAGAGAAGAATGGGGAGACCGGGGTCCGGTGTGAAAAATGCGGGAGCCCCATGGTCATCAAGAATGGAAAGTTCGGGAGATTCATGGCCTGCTCTAATTATCCTACCTGTAAATTCACTCAATCTTTAAATACGGGTGTTGGTTGTCCTCAAGAGGGATGCGATGGGATGATCGTTGAACGGAGGACTCGTAAAGGAAGGACGTTTTACAGCTGTACCAACTATCCCCGCTGTACCTTCGCCGTATGGGACAAACCCATTCCAGAGAAGTGTCCTCAGTGCGATTTCCCATTCCTGGTTGAGAAACAAGGAAAGGGTGGAGCCATGAAGCAGTGTCCCCAAAAGGAATGCGGATATCGCGAATCAGAATAAGACAAGACGGGAATAACCTTCTTTCCATTCGTTCAGCGTGATTTGAAATCCTGAGACGAGAAAACCTAAAATATAAAGCGATGAATCCGATTGTTGTCATCGGCGCTGGATTGGCAGGATGTGAAGCCGCTTGGCAGATTGCAAAGAAGGGCGAAAGGGTCATCCTCTACGAGATGAAGCCAGAGGTCTATTCCCCTGCCCACCGCTCTCCTTTCTTTGCTGAAATCGTTTGCAGCAATTCTTTTAAATCGGAATCCTTAGAGAATAGCCCAGGGGTACTAAAAAAAGAGATGGAGCTTTTAGAATCCCTTATCTTAAAAACGGCAAAGGAGACAAGGGTTCCAGCTGGAGATTCGTTAGCAGTGGATCGGGAAGTCTTTTCTAAAAGGATTACCCAGATCATAGAAAGATTGGAAAATGTGGAGATCGTCCGGAAGGAGGTCTCAGCGATTCCCGAAGATAGGATCACCATTATTGCGACAGGGCCTCTTACCTCCGAAGCCCTGAGCAGAGAGATCCAGATGATCACAGGGGATCGGCATCTCTTTTTTTATGATGCCATTTCGCCCATCGTCACCGCGGATTCGATCGATTTTGAGAAGACCTTCAAAGCCTCCCGATATGGAAAAGGTGGAGATGACTATGTCAACTGTCCGATGGGAGAGGACGAATATTACCGATTTGTGAATGCATTAAATCAGGCGGAAAAAGTTCTCGTTCGTCATTTTGAAAGAAGGTACCTCTTCGAAGGATGTCTTCCGGTTGAGGAGTTGGCAGTCCGCGGAAAGGACACCTTGGCCTTTGGACCTCTCAAACCGGTTGGTCTCATCGATCCAAAGACAGGGAGGCAACCCTTTGCTGTCATCCAACTGAGGCAGGAGGACCAGTTCGGAACACTTTTCAATCTGGTGGGATTTCAAACTCGACTGAAACAGGAAGAGCAAAAAAAAGTCTTTCGAATGATTCCAGGCTTGGAGAGGGCCGAATTCGTCCGATTGGGTTCTGTTCATCGCAATACCTTTATCGATTCACCTCGATTACTGAAGGAGTCTCTCCAGTTAAGGGATCGTCCCAACCTCTTTTTTGCGGGTCAGATCACGGGTGTCGAGGGGTATATGGAATCTACAGCGATGGGGCTTCTGGCAGGCATCAATGCCTTTCGTAAGGCAAGAGGGGCGGAAACCGTTTTTCCTCCATTCACCACGGCTATTGGCGCCTTGATCCATTACACCACCCATTCCCAAACGATTCCTTTTCAACCGATGAACATCAACTTCGGACTCTTTTCTCCTCTCCAAGGAAAGGCAAAGGGCCGGGAGAGACGGCGGCTATTGGCGAAGCGGGCGTTGAATGAGATAAAGAAGTGGATGAAGGAGAAAGAAATCTAGCCAAAGATATTTGAAATTTCCCCTCACCCCCTCCCTCTCCCCAACGGGGAGAGGAGAAGGGTGAGGGGGATAAAATGTTAGAAGAAAATTCTTAGACTTAAATATGTAGAAATCTAATAAAAGGATGAAAAAATGAGTGAGCGAACGTGTTGGAAATGCGGCAAAGAACTTCCACCTGGGGGTCTGAACTATGTGATCCACATCAAAGTCTTTGCTGGTTTTGACGGGTTGCTTTTAGAGCCGGAAGAGGGGATCGACAAGGAATTGAGACGGCTCATGGATCAGATTGAGAAATCGGATCCTAAGGAACTGGAAAAGGAAGTTTATGAAGAGTTTACCTTACTCCTTTGTAAGAGTTGCCGAGATCGGTTTGTGGATGCAATTCAGCATCCTTGGGAGGGGCCTTTTCAGATCCGGAAAGACCCTGACCGAATCATCCATTGAACCCTGATTAAATCCACACCCCCAATCGATCAGAGCTTACGCTTCAAAGTTGATCTTTTCTCCTATTTTTGGCAGATTAGGCTATCTTCGTCGTGGGGTGATCCAAAATAGGGGTTTGGGTCAAATTAGAGCCTATTCTCAAAAGATAACGAGCTTTTTTATTTCCAAAAGGAGGGGGTAGGAGTAAAATATGCCAGCGATTGCATCTCTCGAAGATTTGAAAGCTGCCCAGAAAGACCTTCTGAATGCCACCGACCTAAACGAGTTGAAGGCAGTATTTAAGAAATGGCGCCGCATTGGATGGAAAAATGTATGTAAACTTTGGCTGGATAAAATTGGGGTCAGGCAACGGTAATTAGGTATTGACATGGTTATCTTTCTTTGGTAAAAAATAAGGGCCAGGTCTTGAAATACTATATTTCAAAAAACGAAGAAGGGTGTCATCCATAAATAAGTTGGCCGTTCCAAATGCGGAGTGCGGAATGCGGAATTCAAAACTAAAAACCGCATGGAGCATGGCGCAAAGGGCATTACGAGAGTCTTTGTTTTTCTTCTTGCCAAAGATCTTTCTTTTATCTTAGAAAAATGAGAGAATCCTCAATCAGCTCAATGCTGGAGCGGAAGAGTGGATGGAAATCACGTTGCGAGAAGATCTTGATCCAGACATTGATTTTTATTACTATTACCAGTTCAAAATTTATCACGAGCCCTATTTAATTTGGGATAGAGATACTTGGGAGACGGTACTAACCACGTGCACCGTCTATCGCATCGAAGTCGATGGGAAATATGCCGGAGATGTCCTATTGGAGGGCAGGGGAAGGGGCACAAAGTCCATTGTTGACTTGAGCATTTTACCCGAGTACCAAGGCAAAGGAATCGGGAAAGCCGTTCTTGAACAAGTCAAGAAGATGGGTATAAAACTTACAGCCGTCACCCGAAAGGAAACGCTCAATTTTTTTTTGAAATCCGGGTTCGTTCTAAAGAAGAGGATGGGAAATTATTATGACCCTAGTGTGGATGGGTATTCTATTACCTTCTCGAACCCAGTTTGAACAATCGGAAGAAGAATTGGGGACGGGTTCCGATTTTTATTGGAAGAGTCCCAAAACAAAAATTGGAACGGTTGTCCACTTTTTTCCATAAGAGGGAAGGACCAAGACATAGAAAGACTGAAGAGAGGAGGGTGTTATGAAAGAGAAAAGCAAAGGGGTAAAGGAAAGCAAGAAAGCGCCGCAGAAAAGCCTCAAAGAGAAGAGAAAGACGAAGAAGGAGAAGAAGAACAGGTAGGTCTGGAGAAGGCTTTGGGGGTTACATCTTTATTTGTCATGAAATTTATAAAAATACCTGTTGAATACCGCCCAGCTCTGCTGGGCGGATGAAAACAGGTTCGCTGAAGGCGAAATGTTTTAGAGTTTTAAATTGATAATTCCATGTAGCTTGCTATAAGTTTACCTCATCTGTCATTCCCACGAAAGTGGGAATCCAGACTTGTCCCTGTGAAAACAGGGAACCAATATAAACTGGATTCCTGCTCCCCGCTTTCGCGGGGACAAGTTTACCCCTGCGAAGGCAGGGGCAGGAATGACAACATGGAAATAGGTTTTGAATTTTAATGCCCCGCAGCTCTGCTGCGGGGTAGTTTACTTTAAAAGGTCATCCATAAAAAAGTTGGTGTTTTCTTATATGTAGTTGCGGATATTGAATTCGGATTTTTTCAGGAGATAATCTTATGAACTACTGGCTTGTTGTGACATCCCCAGAGAATTTCAAAGTAGACTGTGAAAGCTTAGTTGGAAATGGGCATCAATAATTAATTATTTCCTTTCCGATAAATTCTTCGAGCCATTTTCAATAAATCCTTGGGTTAACTCGCAAAGTAAGGTATCCTGGCAGCTTGAATGATTGGAAAGGAATCGGCAAAGAGGATGGATGGAAATAAATTTTCCTATGAATGGATCGAGACCCTTCCACGCCTGGAAGGGGTTGCCCGGATTCTGGGTCAGGCCAAAATCATCGGGGTTGACCTAGAAGCGGACTCTTTGTACCACTACTTCGAAAAGGTATGCCTCATACAGATCGCTACGGAATCCGCCTCTTATGTAATGGATCCTTTGGTGCTAAGGGATCTTTCCGCTTTACACCCCGTTTTCTCCAATCCCCGCATCCGCAAAGTATTCCACGGGGCGGATTATGATATCCGTTCCCTGTACCGGGACTTTCGGCTCGAGGTCGAGAACCTCTTCGATACACAGTTGGCCTGTAAATTTCTGGGCCTCCGGGAGAGCGGCCTGGAAGCGTTGCTGCGAAGTCGGTTCCATGTGGAACTGAATAAGAAATATCAGCGGGCCGATTGGTCCCAAAGACCTCTTTCCCCGGAGATGGTGGAATACGCAGCGATGGACGGCATGTACCTGATTCCCCTGGCCCGTATGCTGGAAAAGGAACTGGAAGAGAAGAGCCGATTATC
>Ga0315289_10008383_pt1 | contig 14957 bp, 15 predicted proteins | sample YL17G11_40_MG_FD_203452 | JGI IMG/M metagenome (GOLD analysis project Ga0315289, IMG submission 203452) | Sediment microbial communities from Yellowstone Lake, YNP, Wyoming, USA - YL17G11_40 | ecosystem: Environmental > Aquatic > Freshwater > Lake > Sediment | place: USA: Wyoming | collected...
GTTTCAGGATAGATTCCTCTAATTTAAGAATAGATTATTTCAGAAACAGGATAAGATTGGAACTGATACCACTTCTTAGAAAGAGTTATAACCCTAAGATCGTGGATGCTCTGAATCGAACAGCCTCGATTTTATCTGCTCAAGAGAAATTTTTAAAAGAAGAAACTTTCAAAGTATTCAATAAAATTGTAGAAAGAGAAGATAAGAAGATTTCACTTGATTTAGATAAGTTATTTAATTATGATATTTATTTTAGAAGAGAACTGGTCAGATTAGCTATTGATCAGATGGGAGGTGGTGTTTTCAAGGCAAATTTTGAGCTAATAAAGCGGATTTTAGATTTATCCCGGAGAAAAAAGACGGGGAGAAGGGTTTTTTTGAACAAGAGTCTCCTGGCAGAGATCTCCTCAAATTATTTGAACTTATACCAGATTGAAAAGAAGAAGAAAGGTTTACCCATTGTTTTTCCGGGGATTAAGAGGAGTAAAAGGTTCAAACTTAACATGGATTCTGAGATAATCTTAAGAAAAAATTGGAAAGAAAAAACTTATACCGATGACCAGATGGTAGCTTTTCTTGATTGGGGCAAGTTAAAGCTCCCCTTTATCTTAAGAAATCCCGAATCTGGTGATAAGTTCAAACCATTAGGGATGAAAGGAACAAAAAGTTTAAAAGATTTTCTAACTGACCTTAAGGTTCCTCGTTATGAAAAAGAAAAAGCTTTGGTTTTAACTTCAAAGGGTAAAATCGTCTGGGTTCTGGGTTATAGAATTGCAGATGAATTTAAAATAACCAAGGATACAAAAACGATATTAAAAATTAAGGCTGAAAGAAGTTAGTTGTCTATTAACTGATCCACAGGGTAGTAGATGAAAGGGAAGGATGTTAAAATAATCATCCCTAAAAGGGAACTGAAAAAAAGGGTAAAGGAATTAGGTGCTAAAATTTCCAAGGATTATGCAGGAAAAGAGCTGATCTTGATTGGAATACTTAAAGGTAGTTTTGTCTTTTTAGCTGATCTGATCAGGCAGATTAAAATCCCGCATAAGATTGACTTCATAGCAGTTGCCAGTTATGACCAGGAGATCGAAGGGAGCGGAGCGGTAAGATTAGTTAAGGATTTAAGTGCTAATATCGAAGGAAAAAACGTAATAATCATAGAGGATATCGTGGATACTGGATTGACCCTGAACTTCATAAGGAAAAAACTACTTCTACGTAATCCGAAGAGTCTGGAGATAGTCACCCTCTTAGATAGGAAAGAGAGGAGAAAAGTTCAGGTGCCCATCAAATACGTAGGATTTACAGTTCCAAACGAATTTGTCGTGGGCTATGGCTTAGACCTGGGCGAGAGATACCGCAATCTGCCTTATATAGCTAAGATTGAGGGGGGTAAATTAACTCAGAGATGGTTTGAGCTTTAAGAAAAAGAAAAGAAGATAAGGTAAACTTATGAATGAGAAAAAAGATAATTTAAATCGAGGCAGTAGGTTTGATCCCAAGAGAAAAAACAGATTAAAAGGGGAGCCAGATGGGAAAAAGCCAGGAGATGAGTTTCCCTGGAAAAAAGCTGGCAGAACCCTGGTCATCTGGGCTATTCTGATCCTTCTTTCCATCTACCTTTTCCAGTATTATAATCGGGGTTTTAAGAAAGAGATCGAGATCACTTATAGTGAGTTTTTAGAACAGCTCGATTCTAACAATGTCAAAACCGTCCTTTTGCTGGAAAAAGATGTTGAAGGGGAGTTTGTCAAAGAGGTTAAAAAGGCCGAGGGGAAAGTTACTAAATCCTATCGTAACTTCAAGCTATATCTTCCGTTTGAAGATCCTAACCTTCTCCAGAAATTAGAAGAAAAAGGTGTGCAGATAAAAGCGGAGCCACCCAAATTTAACTGGTCAAGCCTTATTTTGGGGGTATTGCCCTATATATTGCTTTTAGGATTACTCTGGTTTCTACTTTTCAGACAAATGCAGGGGGGAACCAAGGGACTTTTCTCCTTTGGCAAAAGCCGAGCCAGGCTTTTAACCGGTGACAGGCCCAAAGTTACCTTCAGTGATGTAGCTGGTGCAGATGAAGCCAAACAGGAATTGCAGGAGATAATAGAATTTTTAAAAGACCCTTCCAAATTTCAAAGATTAGGGGGTAAAATCCCTAAAGGGGCATTACTATTAGGTGCTCCCGGAACAGGTAAAACTCTTTTAGCAAAAGCAGTAGCTGGAGAAGCTGGAGTTCCCTTTTTCAGTATGAGCGGTTCGGATTTTGTAGAGATGTTTGTAGGTGTAGGAGCTTCCAGAGTGAGGGATTTGTTCGATCAGGGGAAAAAGAATGCGCCCTGTATAATCTTTATCGATGAGATAGATGCAGTAGGACGTCATCGAGGTGCAGGGTTGGGTGGGGGGCATGATGAAAGGGAACAGACCTTAAACCAGCTTTTAGTGGAAATGGACGGGTTTGAGTCGAATGAGGGAGTGATCCTTTTAGCCGCGACCAATCGCCCAGATGTTTTGGACCCGGCTCTGTTGAGACCTGGTAGATTTGATCGCCAGATAGTGGTTGATATTCCGGATGTGAAAGGTAGAGAAGGGATCTTGAAAGTTCATACTCGCAAGATAAAGATGGCTGAAGAGGTGGATTTATCGATTTTAGCCAGAGGAACTCCGGGGCTTTCAGGTGCAGATTTAGCTAACCTGGTAAATGAAGCTGCCCTTTTAGCTGCCAGGAAAGACCGTGATAAAGTAATTATGGAGGATTTTGAGGAAGCTAAGGATAAGGTTATGATGGGAACTGAGAGGAGAAGCCTGGTGATAAGTGAAGAGGAGAAAAAGCTAACCGCCTATCATGAATCAGGGCATGCTCTGGTTGCTAAACTTATACCTGGATCTGATCCGGTTCATAAAATGACTATAATCCCCAGAGGTCTATCCTTAGGGCTAACTCACTATCTACCTATAGATGAGAAGCATACCCATTCGAGAGGGTATCTGGAGACGAAGTTAGTTCATCTTTTAGGTGGCAGAGAAGCAGAGAAGTTAGTTTTTAATGAGCTTACTACAGGTGCAGGGAATGATATCGAAAGAGCCACTGAGCTTGCCAGAAAGATGGTGTGTGAATGGGGTATGAGTGAAAAATTAGGTCCTGTGACTTTCGGCAAAAAGGAGGAAGAGATTTTTTTAGGACGGGAAATTGCCAAGCACCGGGATTATAGCGAGAGGACTGCTCAGGACATAGATGAGGAAGTGAGGAGAATTGTAGACCAGGCTGAAGAGAAAGCATATCAGCTTCTAAGTATGAACATGGATAAGCTTCATTTATTAGCAAAGGCTCTATTGGAAAAAGAGATTTTGGATGGTGAAGAGATAGATAGGATATTTAAAGGTGAGAAGCTTGAGGATAAAAAGAATGATCAGAAAAACAAAGGGGATGGATAAAAAGAGGATAGAAAAAGGGGTGAGTATGATCTTAGAGGGGATAGGGGAGGATGTTAAAAGAGAAGGGTTGAGAGAAACTCCCAAAAGGGTGGCTGATTTCTATGAAGAAATCTTCTGCGGTATCTTTGAAAACCCAAAAGAGGAGTTAAAATTATATTCAGTTCCAAATCAGGATGAGATGATCATTGCCAAAAAAATCCCTTTCTATTCTCTGTGCGAGCACCATCTTTTACCTTTTTTTGGCAAAGCACATATAGCTTATATTCCGAGAAACAATAAGATCACCGGTTTTTCCAGATTATCCCGGGTAGTGGAGGTATTAGCTTCCAGACCTCAACTGCAAGAAAGGTTCACTGCCCAGATTGCAGATTGTCTGATGCAGGGTTTAAGACCTAAAGGGGTATTAGTTATAGTTGAAGCAGAACACCTTTGCCTTTCAATGCGCGGGCTAAAAAAGCCGGGCTCTCTTACAGTTACCTTAGCTATGAGAGGTGATCTGAGAAAGGATTCTATTCGGGCAGAAGCATTTGCCCTGATTAAGGGGAGATGAATTTAAAAGAAGAAGAATTGAACCAGCTTAAAGAAAAAAGCACCTCTGAATATTTTCTTGATTTTCATAATAGAAGGCTAAACCTTTCCTCCCGCCCCCATCTGATGGGCGTTCTGAATGTGACCCCGGATTCTTTTTCAGATGGTGGTAGATTTTATAAGCTGGATGAGGCAATAAAGCAGGGTGTAAGTCTGGCAGAGGAAGGTGCGGATATAATCGATGTTGGTGGTGAATCTACCAGACCAGGCTCTGAGCCTGTTCCTATCGAGGAGGAGCTAAAAAGGGTCATACCAGTGATTGAAGAGTTAGCTAAAAGAACAGAGGTTCCGATTTCTATTGATACTTATAAATCTAAAGTGGCTAAAGAAGCTTTAGATTCCGGAGCTCAAATGGTAAATGATATTAGTGCTCTAAGGTTTGATCCGGAGATGAAAAATGTGGTGGCTTATTACAAAATTCCAGTAGCTCTGATGCATATCCAGGGAACTCCTAGAAATATGCAGGAGAATCCTTTTTATGAAAATCTAATAGAGGAGATTAAAGATTATCTTAAGGAATCTATTAAGATAGCAAAAGATGCTGGCATTGATGAAGAAAAGATATTAGTTGATCCAGGGATTGGTTTTGGCAAAACCTTAGAGGATAATTTAAAAATATTGAGAAATCTCAAGGAATTCACAGACTTAGGCAGACCCCTTTTGATAGGGGTTTCTCGTAAATCGTTTATCGGGAAAATACTGGACTTGCCGGTGGAAGAAAGGTTAGAAGGGAGTTTATCTGCACTGACTGTATGTATCATGAGCGGTGCAAATGTTTTGAGAGTGCATGATGTTAAGGAAAGCAAAAGAGTTGCAAGATTGGTGGATGCGATCTTAAGAATAGGGTAAAGAAAGATGATTCTTTTCCATATAGGATTTTTAAAATTCGGGATCATTGATTTAATAGATGTGGCAATTGTGGCTTTCCTGTTTTACCGTTTTTTAGTCCTGGTTAAAGGGACCAGGTCTATCCAAATCCTCTTCGGGGTTTTTGTTTTAATCCTTTTCTCCTTTGTGGCTTTTTGGTTTCAGTTAGAAGGTTTAAAATGGTTGATTACTAATATAGCTACAGTGGGGGTAATAGTTTTAGTAGTCGTGTTCCAGCCGGAAGTGAGAAAGGCTTTAGCTCAGTTCGGGCATAATAAGCTTTTCAGACTTTTTATCCGTTATGAGAAACAAAAGATTTTAGATGAACTGGTAAAAGGGTTGATAAAACTCTCGGAGCTCAGGTATGGGGCTTTGATCGTTATAGAAAGGGAGATAGGTCTAAAGAATTTCATCGAGACTGGAAAGCCTTTGAATGCCCAGCTCACTGGTGAATTACTCTTGACCCTATTTACCCCTTATACACCTTTACACGATGGAGCAGTTATCGTTAGAGGAGAAACAGTGGTCGCAGCTGCCTGTACTCTTCCCTTAACTCAGAAAAGGGAATATGCGGAGCTCTACGGGATGAGGCACAAGGCTGGAATTGGGGTCACTGAGGAATCGGATGCCTTGGCTCTAATCGTTTCTGAAGAGACCGGTGAGATCTCTATAGCTTCCAACGGGATCTTAAGGAAAGATATTGAGAAAGGTAGCTTAAGAGAAATTTTAATTCAAATGATTGAGGCAAAAAATAACTGATTTATGTTTGTAGACTATGCAGAGATAGAAGTACGAGGAGGAGATGGGGGAAGGGGTTGTATCAGCTTCAGAAGAGAGAAATATGTTCCTAAAGGTGGACCAGATGGTGGGGATGGGGGAAAGGGAGGGGATGTGATTCTTAAAGTAGAGCAGGACTTATCCACCCTTCTGGATTTTCATTATAGAAGAGCACATAAAGCTGGCAGAGGTAAACACGGAAAAGGTAAGAATCGCACCGGTGAAGGTGGAGAAGACCTGGTTGTAAAAGTTCCACCCGGGACCATAGTAAAAGATAAAATTTCTGGAGAAAATCTAATTGATCTTATCTCTGTAAGTGATTTCTATGTGATAGCTAAAGGAGGGAGAGGAGGTAAGGGGAATACTCATTTTAAATCCTCAACTCTTCAAGCTCCCAGGTTTGCTCAACCAGGAGAGAAAGGAGAGGTTAGAAAGATAATCCTAGAACTGAAGCTTTTAGCTGACGTGGGTATCGTGGGACCACCCAATTCAGGTAAATCGACACTTTTAGCAAGAGTTTCAGATGCCAGACCAAAGATAGCCCCTTATCCTTTCACCACTCTTAAACCTAATTTAGGGGTAGTAAGGTTAAAAGATCACAAAAGCTTTATCTTAGCTGATATCCCTGGATTAATAGAGGGTGCACATCAAGGAAAAGGATTAGGATTAGATTTTTTGAGACATATTCAGAGGACAAAACTATTACTTTTTTTGTTAGATGTGACAGCTTCTGACTTGATCTCTGAGTATGATAACCTTAAAAATGAGCTTAAGCTCTACGATTTATCGCTTTTAGAGAAACCAGCGGTCTTGGCTTTGAATAAAATAGATTTATTGACTGAAAAAGATAAGAAAAGATTAAAACTGGAGATAGATCTTCCCTTAGTAAAGCTCTCAGCCCTAACTGGAGAAGGGATAGAAAAGCTTTTAGATTGTATAAATCAGGAACTGGAAAAGGTAAAGTTAAGGGAAAAAGGAGAGATTAAAATTGGAACTTTTTGAGTAGCTTGTAGCCAGGAGCAAGTAGCAAAAAAAGAAAGATCAAAGATGGAGTTTTCTGAGATCAGAGACTGGATAGGATTATCTTTAGTTCCAGAGGTAGGGACTAAGAGATTTATTTCACTTTTAAACCATTTTGGCTCACCCAGGGAGGTTTTTTCAGCCAGCTCGAAAGAGCTTGAAAAAATTCCGGATATAGGCAGGGTAGTTGCTCAAAATCTAAAAAATTTCAAATCCTGGGATGAAGCTGAGAAACAAAGTTTAAGAGTGGGAAAGAATGGGATTAGATTTATAACTATAAAATCTTCTGAGTATCCTTCTAATTTAAAGAATATTTATGATCCGCCCCCGTATCTTTTCTTAAAAGGAGAAATAAGAAATGATGATCAAAAAGCTTTAGCCATTGTAGGAACCAGGGCTCCTTCCACGTATGGTAAACTTATAGCAGAAAAGATTTCAAGAGAGTTAGCTGAAAAAGGGATTACCATAATCAGCGGCTTTGCACGAGGGATTGATTCTCTTTCCCATCATTACGCTTTAGAGGCAGACGGAAGGACGATCGGAGTATTTGGCTCTGGTCTGGATGTAATCTATCCACCTGAGAATAAGAAATTGGCAACCAGAATTGAAAAAAATGGAGCCTTAATCTCAGAATTTCTTTTAGGCACCCAGCCAGAAGGAACTAATTTCCCGAAGAGAAATAGAGTGATAAGTGGCCTCTCCTTAGGAGTGATCATCATTGAGGCAGGGATTAAAAGCGGCGCGCTTCTTACAGCTCAATTAGCGTTGGATCAAGGGAGGGAGGTCTTCGCTATTCCTGGGAATATTAGCTCCAAAGGGAGCGAAGGGACAAATTGGTTGATTAAGAAAGGAGCGGTTCTGGTTACTAAAGCTGAAGATATCTTAGAGGAGCTTCAAGGGGTTTTAGGTGAAGAGGAAAAAGAATTAAAAAGGGAAAAAAGTTCTACCCTTTCGGATGAGGAACAAAAAATCTATAAGCTTCTCTCTGCAGAACCAGCTCATATCGACCGAATTGCTAAAGAAAGCGAACTTTCAACTCCACTAGCTCTTTCGCTTTTGTTAAGTTTAGAATTAAAAGGGTTTGTCAGGCAGATTTCAGGGAAAAACTTCATTCGGATTTAAGGATATAAAGTTGATAGAGAAAAAAATTGAGGTTGTAAATCGTCTGGGCTTGCATGCCCGACCAGCGGCTCTGGTAGTACAAAAAGCCAGTAAGTTCAAAGCGGAGATCAGATTAATAAAGGATGAGTATGAGGTGAATGCTAAAAGCATTATGAGCGTTATGATGTTAGCAGCTGAGATGGGAAGCTTTTTAACCATTAAAGCCTGGGGTGAAGATGAATCTACGGCAGTGGAGGAGATTGCTAAGCTTTTTGAGGAAAAATTTGGAGAAGAATAATTAATTCAAATATAAATTTTAAAGATGAAAAAATTTAAAAAAAATATCGTCTGGCAGGGTATACCCGCATCTCCAGGCATAGCTATCGGCAAAGCCTATCTTTTAGATAGAGAAGAGATAAAGATTAAAGAGGAAAAGCTTCCTCCGGGGCAGATTCAAAAGGAGATTTTGCGTTTTAAAAAAGCCCTACATGAAGCTAAAAAAGAAATTGTAAAGTTAAAAGAAAATATCGCCAAGAAATTGGGTACAGAGCAAGCTAAAATTTTTGATGCCCATCTTCTAATCTTAGAGGATGAGGTTGTCAACCAACAGGTTTTTAATGGCATCAAAGAAGAGAAAAAAAATGCGGAGTTCATCTATAGTCGAATAATTCAAAAGACTATCCAGACTATATCTTCAACCAAATATGAATACCTGAAAGAAAGAGTTGCTGATATTTCTGCGGTCTCAACCCGGGTGATAAACAGACTTTTAGGCTTGAAGCAACATACCATAGAACCTCTGAAGACCCCGAGAATTATAGTTGCTCATTCGCTCTCTCCCGGGGATGTAGTGCAGATGAAGAAGGAAAGCGTTCTGGGTTTTGCTACTGATGTAGGTGGGAAAACCTCTCATGTAGCGCTTTTAGCCAAATCTTTAGGTTTCCCAGCAGTGGTGGGTTTAAAAGCTCTTTTTCCCAAGGTCAAATCCGGTGAAAACTTGATTCTGGATGGAAATATAGGAGAAGTGATCCTTTCCCCGGATCAGGCAACCTTGAAAAATTATGAGTTTAAAAAGGAAAAGCTTCTTAAAAGGAGTAAAACCCTTTTAGAGCTGACTGGTCTTGTGGCTGAGACTAAGGATAAAAAAAAGATTGAGCTTTCGGCTAATATCGAACTTCCGTCAGATGTGGAATCTGCACTCGAAAACGGAGCAGAAGGGATAGGTCTTTTTAGAACCGAATATCTATATTTAGCCAGTTCTGATCTGCCGGATGAGGAGGAACAGTATCAGGCTTATTTTTCTATTGCACAGAAAATTTATCCTCAACGTGTGATCATTCGGACTTTTGATATGGGTGGTGATAAATTTGCGCATGATCAGGAAAGGGATTATGAGGCAAACCCTTTTCTGGGCTGGAGAGCTATCCGGGCTTGCCTGGACCTACCTGATGTTTTCAAAACTCAGCTCCGCGCAATTCTTAAAGCCAGCCAGTTGGGGAATCTAAGTATTATGCTTCCGATGATTTCCAGTTTAGATGAGCTTTTAAAGTCAAAGAAAGTCCTGGAGGAGGTCAAAGAAGAGCTAAGGGCTAAAAAGATCAGTTTTGATGAAGAAATTAAAGTTGGAATTATGGTCGAGATCCCCTCCGCTGCTTTAGAGGCAGATTCCCTTGCCAAAAACTGTGATTTTTTCAGTATCGGGACTAATGATCTGATCCAGTATACCTTAGCGGTTGATCGAACCAATGAAAGGATTGCACATCTTTATCAGAGTTTTCATCCGTCGGTTTTGAAATTGATAAAGAAGACTATAGATGACGGTCATAAAAATAATATCTGGGTGGGGTTATGTGGTGAAATGGCGGCTGATCCTAAGGCTACGGTTTTGTTAGTAGGTTTAGGTATAGATGAACTTTCTGCATCACCTCTTTCTATCCCCCAGATTAAAAAGATCGTCCGCTCCATAGAATTCCAGGAAGCCAGAGTTTTAGCCGAAGAGATGATGAAATTGAATGATGCAGATCAGATCGAAAAACTATTAGAAGAAGATTATCTGCAGAGATTTAACCAGGAAAATTCTTTAAAGGTTTAAAATTATGAGCACTAAATCGAATTTAGATAATCTCGAAGATCTAAGAAGGATCGATAAACAGGGGATGTATGAGTTGATCAATAATTTCCCCTTGCAGTTGACAGAAGGTGCTCACCTCGGTTTTATAGCAGATTTAAACTTAGAAAACTTTATACCTGACCATATAATTCTTACTGGAATGGGGGGTTCTGCCATTGGTGGGGATTTAGCCAGATCTTATTTAGCTGCAGAACTTAAAATACCTTTCTGGGTCTGCAGGAATTATAATTTGCCAGAATTTGTTAATAATAAAAGCCTGGTTTTCGTCTCCAGTTATTCAGGTAATACTGAGGAGACCCTATCAGCTTACCAGGAGGCTAAAAGAAGAAAAGCCAAGATTATGGCGATCACCTCAGGAGGGAAACTCTTAGAGGAATGTAAAAGGTATAACTTTCCTTTTATCCTCATCCCTAAAGGTTTGCCACCCCGTACCGCTTTAGGTTATTCTTTCACCCCAATCCTGGTGACTCTTTCCCGGTTAGGACTGGTCTCCAATAAGATAGAGGAGCTTGAAAAGACCTCTAAATTTTTGGATGAGAAAAGGAACGAATATTCGCTGGAAAGGAAAACTGGAGAAAATCCTGCAAAGAACTTAGCTTTAAATCTCTATCAGAAGACACCTATAATTTACTCTTCAACTGATTATTTCGATGCAGTCGGATACAGGTGGAAAGGGCAGTTGTGTGAGAACTCCAAGATCTTGGCTTTTAACAATTATTTCCCGGAGTTCAACCATAATGAGTTAATGGGTTGGAAAGTTTTAGACCAGATCAGGGATAGGTTAGTTGTGATTATATTACAGGATAAAGAGGACCATCTCCGAATTCAAAAAAGGATGCAAATAGTTAAGGAGATAATCGAGAAGGAGAAAGTTAAAGTGATTGAGATAAAAAGTGAAGGTGAAAATCTTCTGTCCCGGATATTCTCTTTAATTCAATTAGGGGATTTTATCAGCTTTTATCTAGCTATTCTCAATCGAGTTGATCCTACTCCGGTTGAGGTTATAGATTATCTCAAAAATAAGTTAGCCACTTGAAAAACTAAAAAAGATGAGAAAAAGAGCTGTCCACCTTTTGTTATTTATTCTAATTTTCTACTTTTTTAATTCAGGATTTACTTTTGCCAACCCTACAGAAGAGATTTCCTGGTTCAGGATGGACAGGATAAATATCTTGGTTTTACTTTTAGTCTTTTCCTCGGCTGTCCTTTTATATATTCGCAGTGCCAAAAAAGGGAAAGAGCATTTCATTCGCAAGCTCTCTGGCTTAGAGGCAGTGGAGGAAGGGGTGGGAAGAGCAACTGAGATGGGACGTCCAGTCATTTTTATTCCAGGCATACAGGAGCTGGATGACATTCAAACTATAGCCGGACTTTCGATCTTAAGTAAGGTAGCTAAAATAACTGCTCAATACCATACCCCACTTTTTGTTCCCGTGCAGTACCCTTTAGTTTTAGCTGCGGCGCAGGAGTCGATCAAAGGAGCCTATTTGGATATAGGTAAAGGGGAGGACTATTCTCCTGAAATGGTTAGATATGTAGCTGGAGAGCAGTTTGCTTTTGTGGCTGCGGTTCACGGGATTATGCACCGGGATAAGCCAGCCACCATCGTGTATATGGGAGCTTTTTTTGCTGAGTCTTTGCTTTTAGCGGAAGAAGGACAGGCAAGTGGAGCCATACAAATAGCTGGCACTGCTAATCCAGACCAATTACCTTTTTTTATTACAGCCTGTGATTATACCCTGATGGGTGAGGAGCTTTTTGCAGCAAGCTCGTATCTTTCCAAAGAGCCTTTGATGTTAGGCAGTCTTAAAGGGCAGGATTGGATGAAGGTTTTTCTGGTCATATGCATCCTTTTGGGAGCATTATTTGAAACTTTCCATTTAGGTGGTGGATTTTTTTACAAACTTTTCATAGAGCACTGAGGGTTATGAAAACACTGCTTCCAGTGGTAATTGCTTTTCTATCCGGGTTTATTATGATTTTAGCTTTTTTCAGCGCTAACCCTGGAATTGTGAATTTCAGTCAGAACCTTTTGACCTGGGTTACGATTGTGGGCGGGATCAGTTTACTTTTAGGTATAGTTAGTATTCTTAAGGTCAATCTTAAGATTATCTCAGAGAAGGGAAAGGACTGGTGGTTGAAACTGATCCTGGTGTTATTTGTTTTTGGTATGTCTATATCCGGATTACTCTGGGGGATTCAGGAAAAAACCCCCTTTGACTGGCTTTTTCAGAATATCCAGTCGCCGATGATGTCAACTATGTTTTCCATCTTAGCTTTTTTCATCGCCTCTGCGGCTTACCGGGCTTTCAGAGCCAGAACCAGAGAAGCTACTATCCTGCTTTTTACCTCGGTGATAGTTATGTTAGGAAGGATACCCTTAGGACAATATCTCTGGGATAAACTTCCCGATTATGCGGACTGGATAATGGCTTATCCTAATTTAGCAGTGCAGAGAGGAATTATAATCGGAGCGGCCTTAGGCGCAGCCGCAATGTCTCTGAGAATTATCCTGGGGATCGAAAGGGCTTATATGGGGTAATTTTGGAGTGTAAACCTTTAGGTTTACCAGCAGACAGGTCAAGCATGGCGAAGCCTGCTTGACAAATATGACTTTAAAATTGAATGTCAACCAGTCCCGCCTTTAGCGGGACATGGTTAATCTACAGGAATGGAGAATAGATGAAAGTCAAAAGTTATAAAGTTGAAGACATTGTGGTGATTGAGCCACTGGAAAAATTTCTTACCGGGGATGAGATTAAAGAGTTGGAGGATAAATTAGCAGAGGCTCATTCTACAAGGATATCTAAAGTAGTAATAGACTTTTCTAAGACTGAGCTTATATATTCTGCTTTTATATCTACTCTTTTAGGATATAACCAGAAATTCAGAAAAGCAGGCGGGGGCATTAGATTAGCCAATCTGAGCCTGGAGGTTAAAAAGATAATTGAGGTGACCCGCTTATTCCAGATTTTTGAAACCTACTCGAGCTTAGACGAAGCTTTAGATAGTTTTAAGAAGGGGAAATGAGTTCCCTCTCCCCCTTCGACTTCGCTCTGGGAAAGCTCTTGTGGAAGGATTGTAGTTGCTCGATTTATTGAGCAAGAGAATGCCCAATAAATTGGGCAACTACCTGAATGGAGTGCATCGTCCGTGACGATGCAAAGTTAAAGGTTGATGATCTAAGATGAACTCTTTTTTTAAAATATTCTCTCAGCTTAAAGAGATAGATAGGAGATATATCTTCCTTTTGATCGGGGTAGCGGTGATCTTACCTCTTATTTTCCCCTTGGGTTTGCCCTTAGGCATTACCCAGCCTTCTAAAAACTTGTATGATAAAGTTGAGAGTTTGAAAGAAGGTTCAGTGGTACTTTTGACTTTCGATTACTATCCTTCTACCCTGCCTGAGACTGAGCCGATGTCTTATGCAGCTTTAAGGCATCTATTCAGAAAAAATATTAAAGTCATCACTGTTACCACTATCCCCTTGGGAGCACTTTCGGTGATGGAGAATGTGGTGAAAAATGTTGCCAGGGAATATGATAAGAAATATGGAGTCGATTATGTCAATTTAGGTTATAAATATGGTTATCAAGCGGTGTTATTAGGTATGGGCAGGAGAATTGAGGATATCTTCCCGATGGATGCTTATAACAATAAGCTGGAGAGTCTTCCTTTGATGCAACGAGTAAAAAATTACAAGGACGTGGATTTTATCTTTGTGGTCTCGGATAATGCTACTGTAGATTACTGGATTTCACTGGTCAATGCTCAATTCGGGACCCCGATGGGTGCAGGGGTAACTGCGGTTATGGCACCAAAATGTTATTCTTATTTACAGACCAACCAGATGGTAGGGCTTTTAGGAGGGATGAAAGGTGCGGCTGAATATGAAAAGCTTTCTTTGAACTATGGAAAAGCTATTCGGGGAATGGATCCTCAATCGATAGTACATTTTTTGATCATATTTTTTGTGATCTTGGGTAACTTAGGATATTTTATCACCAGGAAGAAAGAGGGTTTAAAATGAGCTGGGAGTTTTTCGGAATATCTTTATCAGCTTTGCTAACTTTATCCCTTTACAGTTTTTTATACAAGGATAACCCCTTTTATAAATTAGCTGAACATATCTTTGCTGGAATTTCAGCCGGTTATTATGTGGGTTTGATCTGGCATTCGGTTATCAAACAACAGCTCTGGTCGCCAATGGTCAAGGAAGGTCAATATCTTTTGATAATTCCTGGTATCCTGGGAGCATTGATGTTTACCCGGTTTATCTCAAAAATTTCCTGGCTTTCCAGGCTGTCTTTAGCATTTGTAGTAGGGAACACCGCAGGGATAACTATAATCCAACAGTTACACGGAATGGTCTTACCTCAGGTGAGGAGCACATTTTTAAACTTGACTACTCTTGGTGGTATAATTATGGTGGTTGGGGTTATTTCTACCATCATATATTTCTATTTTTCGAAAGAGCATAAAGGAGCATTAGGTTTCGTGGCTCAGGTCGGAATCTGGTTTATTATGATCTCCTTTGGAGCTTCCTTTGGATATACAGTAATGGCGCGGGTCTCCCTTTTAATCGGAAGAGCACAGTTTCTTTTAACAAATTGGTTGCATATTATTAAATAAATATTATTTTTGAAAATTATGAAAGTGATAATTCCAGTTGCAGGGATAGGTTCAAGATTAAGGCCTTTAACTCATACTGCACCTAAGGTTTTGTTGCAGGTAGCGGGAAAACCGATCCTGGGGCATGTTTTAGATGGACTGAAGGGCTTGGAGATAAATGAGGTAATCTTCGTGATCGGGTTTATGGGAGAGAAGATCGTAGAATATGTGCGAAAAAACTATAAATTCAAATCCTCCTTTGTAAAACAGAAGAAGTTGAAAGGACTGGGGTATGCGGTATATTTGGGTGCTAGAAGAGTGAAGGCAAAGGAACCGGTTCTGATCATCTTAGGAGATACGGTGTTTGAGATGGACCTAAAACCAGTCATCAAGAAAGGCTGTGATGCTTTAGGGATAAAAGAAGTTGAGGATC
>Ga0315289_10008387_pt1 | contig 14954 bp, 7 predicted proteins | sample YL17G11_40_MG_FD_203452 | JGI IMG/M metagenome (GOLD analysis project Ga0315289, IMG submission 203452) | Sediment microbial communities from Yellowstone Lake, YNP, Wyoming, USA - YL17G11_40 | ecosystem: Environmental > Aquatic > Freshwater > Lake > Sediment | place: USA: Wyoming | collected...
CAGGCTTTCCAGCCTGCCCTACCCTCGGGATAGGCTCGTAGTGGCGACTTCAGTCTGCCTCAACAACGACCAAAGCCGTCACTACGAGCCACCAACACCCGGCTCGCGCGCTGGCAGTTCAATCCTCTGCCCATCCTCCAACACCACCTGCCACGCCGGCACCCACGCCAGGCCACAGAACTCGACCGTCACGTCGGCACGGCGGGGGGTGAGTTCGACCTCCTCGATCTTTTCCAGCGTGCCGGCCCACCGCTCGTTGATCTCGGCCGCCTGCTCCTGCCATTCCTCCCCCAGTGCCTCCAGTTGCCCCTCCAGGTCCTCGATCGCCGCCTCCGACTCGACGACTTCGGCCTGCGCCTTGCGGGTCAACGTGCGGCGGCGGCTGGCGTAGGAGATCATGTACGATGGTCGCCGTCCGGTGAGCAGGTTGAGCGCCGACTCGCCCAACGTCAGCAGTTCCTCCCGCTTGCGGGCTTCCAGTTCCTCCTGGTCCCCGGCCAGTTCGCGCTCCTCGCGGCGCAGTGTACTCTGCACGCGGGCCATCTGCTTGTCCATGCGGGCGCGCGCCTGCTTCAGTTCGGCGTCCCGCCCGCGGCGGGCCTGCTCCTCGCAGCGCACGCGGAAGTCGCGGCGGCTTTCTCCCACCGTACCGTACAACTTGAGCGCCGGGTTGTACCATAGGGCCACGGAAGCGTGGCGGTAGAGATAATCGGCAAAATCCTTCGCCCAGCGCTCCAGGTCGCGCAGGCGGGCCAGCGCCGAGACGACCGGCGCGTAGAAGCCCGTCCCCATCGGTTTCGGCGAAAGGTCGGCCTGGCGCACTGCGACCTGCCCCTCGTCCCAATTCACCTTCCCCGGCCCCTCGCCAGGCTGCACCAGCCGCGCGAGCGTCTCCTGGTGGCTCACGCCCCGCGCCTGATCGAGCACCCGCACCGTACCCAGCGCCAGCAGGTGGGGCGTGTAGACCAGCCGCCGCTCCCGCACCAGCACCGGCCGCCCAAGTCGCTCCTCGCACCCTCGCAGCGCCCACTCGAAGGTCGTGGTCGGGGGCAGGAAGACCTGGGGAAAGTCAGGCGGAAGCGCCGGCGGACTCGTGCTGAGCCCCTCCCCTCCCCCACCCCTCCACTCCCCCACCTCCCTTCCTTCCCTTCCCTCCCCTTTCCATTCCCTCGTTTCCTCATCTACTCGTCTACCCTTTTCCTCATCTACTCGTCTCCCCGTCTCCCCGTCTCCTTGTCCCCCTGTCTCCTTGTCCCCTACTCCCCCCATCACGTCCCGCACCTGCTGACGGGTCAACGGCCCGCGCAGGTAGGACATTGCCCAGCGCGTGTGGAAAAAGACCGGTCTGCCCGCATGCACGTCGTGGAACAGGAAGACGCGGGGCTTGAGCGCACCCAGCGCCCGGTCGAGTACACGCCGGTCCAGCGCGGCCCCTGCCTCGGCCGTCGCGCCCTCCAGTCCCTCCAGGACGCGCTCCTTGTCCCGTTCCGCGCGCAGCGCACCGACTGCCCACGTGCCCGCGTTGGTCAGCCCTTTGTAATCCAGGTCGGCCGGGTTCTGCGTGGCCAGCACGACGCCCAGGCCCGCCGCGCGCCCCTGCTTGATCAGTGCCATGAGCGGCCGCTTGGTGGGTGGATTGGCCGGATAGGGCGGGAAGTAACTGAACACCTCGTCGAAGTACAAGAGCGCCCGCAGGCCGGTGGTGCCCGATTGCTCGCGCAGCCAGTCGCGCACGGCCTCGAGGAACAGCGTGATGAAAAAGGCCTGTTGCGCGTCGTCCAGGTGCGCCAGGTAGAAGATGCTGGCCCGCGGACGGTCGTCCTCGGCGTACAGGAGCGTCCCCACGTCGAGCGGCGTCCCCTCCTGCCAGTTCTCAAAACCGGGCGCGGCGACGAGGTTGTTCAGCGTGCGGGCCAGCGCAAAGCGCTCCTTCTCCGGGAAAAAGGCGTCCAGTTCGAACACGCCCACCTGCTGGAAGGGCGGCTGCTGCAGGAGGCGGATCAAGGTGGGCAGGTCGAGTTGTTCTCCGGCGCGCCAGGCGTGCTCAACGATGCGCGCGAGCAAGATGTGTTCGGGGCTCTGAAGTGGGTCGGCCTCGACGCCCACCAGCCCCAGGAGCGCCGAGACGATCCCGCCGATGCGCTCCCGCAATGCTTCCTCGTGGACGTTCCAGTCCAGGTCAGGTGTCTCAAAGAAGTGGAGCACGTCTACCGGCTGCCCGGCCTCCGAGCCAGGGGTAAAGAGCGTGAACTGCGCCGCCTGGCGCAGGCGAGCGATGCGTTCGCCCACAATGCCCCACCCGGCCAGCCCCTCCTGCCACCGGCGGGCCTCCTCGGCGGCGTATGCTTCGACGCTCACCCCGCGCCGCCGCGCCCCTTCCACGTCTACCCACAGGGCCAGGTCCTCTGGACGCAGGTCGGGGAAGGTAAGGAGCAAGTTGGCGATGTCCCCCTTGGGGTCGAGGATCAGGGCCGGGATGCCCTGGAGCAGTGCCTCTTCCAGCAGGACGATGCCCAGCCCGGTCTTGCCGGAGCCGGTCATGCCGAGGATGACGCCGTGGGTGGTCAGGTGGCGGACGTCGTACATCAAGGGCCGCTCGGTGACTGTGCCTCGTTCCAGGTCGTACTCGCGGCCCAGGTAGAGTTGGCCGGGCTTGTCGCTTGTGCTCATCGTCGCCTCCCACTGGTGGTGTAGTGTCCATTGTATGCGGAGAGGGAGAAGACGCAAGTGTGAGTGCGAGCCTGATCCAGCGTGAGACGATCGTGTACGCTTGACAAGTGGGGACTTATCTTGTAGAATATTCACACGTGGTTCACTGGGTTTCCGGGACCACGGAGCACAGCGCTCGCTGTGTCGAGGCGACGTAGCTCAATGGCAGAGCAGGGGACTCATAAGCCCTTGGTTGGCCGTTCAAATCGGCCCGTCGCCACCAACGATGCGGCCCGGCTATAATGCTGGGCCGTCTGCGTTCCTGTAGTGGCGACTTTAGTCGCTCCTCCTACCTCAACAACGACTGAAGTCGTCACTACGAGCCACGATACCCAATGCGTCGCTCACTGCTGCCATCGAAGAAGTACAGTTGTCCGGCAGAGAAAACGACCTCCACGGCGTCCCCGGTGTTCAGCGACGTGTCCAACGGCCCGCTCGCCGCGTACGAAAGCGCACCCGTGCGCGCGTAGACCAGTTGGGTGCTGTGCGCAAAGTCCGGCTCCACCACCTCTACCTCGCCGCGCAGACGGACCCCGTCCGGCAACGGGCCATCACCACTCACGATGCGGGCTGCTTCGGGGCGTATGCCGAGCGTCACGGTTTGCCCGGCGCGAACGTGAGCCTTTACTGCGTCGGGCAGCGGGACGACGATTTCGCCCAGGCGCAGCCCACCATCCTCCACCCTCCCCCCGCCGAGCAAGTTCATGGGCGGGCTGCCCAGGAACCCGGCCACGAAGGCGTTGGCCGGATCCTGGCGCAATTCCTGATACGTTCCCACCTGCTCGATCTTTCCCTCGCACATCACGGCCACCTGGTCGCCGAGCGTGATGGCCTCCACCTGGTCGTGCGTGACGTAGATCGCGGTGATCTGGAAACGGCGGAGCAGCCGCTTGATCTCGATGCGCGTCTGGACGCGCAGTTTGGCGTCCAGGTTGGAGAGCGGCTCGTCGAACAGAAAGAGGCGCGGGTTGCGCACGAGCGCACGGCCGATGGCCACCCGCTGCTGCTGCCCGCCGGACAGGTGGCCCGGCTGGTGCTCGAGCAGTTCGCGAAACCCGATGCCCATGATCTCGGCGGTGATGCGGATGCGCTCCTCCGCTTCCTCGTCGGGCGCTTTGCGCACCTTGAAAAAGAAGCCCAGGTTGCCCCGGCCCGTAAAATGGGGATACAGCGCATAGTTCTGGAACACCATGCCGATGTGGCGGTCCTTGGGCGGCACCTCGCCCACGTCCTCGTCGTCGTAGAAGACGTGGCCTTTGTAGTCAGACTCCAGCCCGGCGACGACGCGCAGGAGCGTACTCTTGCCACAGCCCGACGGCCCGACGACGGCAAAGGTCTGCCCATCAGGAATGGTCAGGTCCACGTGGTCGAGGGCCACGAGCGGGCCGCTGCGCCCGATGGACTCGTCGTGCTCCCGGGCCGCCTGCGCGGCGGACCGCTCGGCGAAGGCGTGGTCTATCTGGCTGCCGGCAACCCCCTTGCTGTACACCAGGCTGCTGAGGAGCGCCGGCCTGGAGTAGATTTTGGTGACGTCTTGTAAGCGGATCGTAGACATGATATACTTCTCAAGAAACCAGGTTTTTAGGAAAAAACTTGGTTTCTCACCCACGCTGCCAGGACCGCCTCGGCTGCGTCCAACCGGGCCAGCGTCCGCTCCCGCCCCAGGATCGCCAGCGAGCCGAACAGCGGCGGGGCGACCTTCTGTCCCGTCGTCGCCCAGCGCACGATCTCGAACAGTGGACCGGCCTTGAGCCCCAACTCCCCGGCCAGCGCCCGCATCGGCGGTTCCAGCGCCTCCGGCTCGAACGGCTCCACGTCCGCCAGCAAAGACCGCGCCCGCCTGAGCGCGGCCAGGCTCGCCTGGGGCGTCATGTTCTTGCCCACCAGCACCTCCGCCGGAGGAGGCTCGATCTCCTGGAACAGGAACCCGGTCCATTCGACGATTTCGTCCAGCCTCTTCAGCCGCTCCTGCACCAGCGGGACGATGCGCACGAGCGTCTTGCGCGTCTCCTCCGGGCACGGGTCAGGCACGAATCCGGCCTCTTGCCAGAAGGGCAGGAGCCGCTCGAGCAACACGTCTTCCGGCAGGCTGCGGACGTAGACGCCGTTCATCCAGTCCAGTTTGTCGTAGGAGAAGACGGCGGGCGCCTTGTTCACGTGCGAGAGGTCAAAGCGCGCCGCCAACTCTTCCCGGCTAAAGATCTCCCGTTCCTCCCCTTCGCCTGGCGCCCAACCCAGGAAGGCCAGAAAGTTGAACAGCGCCTCCGGCAGGTAGCCCTGCGCACGGAACTGGCTGACGGCCGTCGCGCCGTGTCGCTTGGCCAGCGGCTTGCCGTCGGCGGCCAGCACCAGCGGCACGTGACAATAGAGTGGAACTTCCCAACCCAGGGCCTGAACCAACAGCACGTGCTTGGGCGTGCTGGGAATCCAGTGGTCAGCGCGGATGACGTGGGTAATCCCCATGGCATGGTCGTCCACCACCACCGCCAGGTGATAGGTGGGAAAGCCGTCCGACTTGAGCAGGACCTGGTCGTCTATGCTGGCGTTCTCGTAGACCACGTCCCCCTTGATGAGATCGTGGACGACCGTCTGTCCCTCCAGCGGCACTCTGAGCCGGATGACGTGCGGCTCATCAAGAGATATCGTGCCCGGCGGGAGGTCACGGCACTGGCGGTCGTACATCGGCACCTGCTTGCGCGCGCGCTGCGTCTCGCGCACGGCCTTCAGGCGCTCCGGCGCGCAGTTGCAGCGGTAGGCCCACCCGCGGGCGATCAGTTCCTCGGCCACCGGGCGGTACAGGGCCAGTCGCCCCGACTGGATGTACGGCCCATACGGCCCGCCGACGGCGTACTTGCCGGTGTTCTTCACACCCACGCGCTGCAACTCCTCCAGGCCCGGCCCCTCGTCCCAGTCCAGCCCCAGCCAGCGCAAGCCGTCCATGATGGTCTGGATCGTCTGCGGCTGGTAGCGCACCTGGTCGGTATCCTCGATGCGCAGGATAAACTGGCCGCCCATCTTGCGGGCAAACAGCCAGTTGAAGATCACGGTACGGACGTTGCCGATGTGGGGCTCGCCGGTGGGACTGGGTGCAATGCGAACGCGAACGGTCATGATCATCTCCTTCAAAGTTGCCCGTGGGGCAGCCCTTCCAGGCTGCTGGTAGGCTCCAAAGCCTGTCCCCACACGTTATTATGACGATGGCGGCGGCAACTCGGCTGCCTTGGCCGCCCGCGACGACACGATGAACCGCAGCCCACCGGCATAATCCTGGCGGACCATCAGGTCTCGTTGCACCAGGTATTCGAGCAAGGGGAGCACCTCCAGGAAATCGCCCCAACCCAGTTCGTTCAATGCTTTGCGGTTGTCCTGAGAGAACCCACCATTCTTTTGAGCGACGTACAAGAGTTGCCGCATCTGCGCCTCCACATCGGCGCTGATGGTCGCCTGCACGTCGGCAAAACAGCGGGCAAAGGCTTCGGCGTCCAGTGTCTCGCATCCCAGACGCACGGCCGCTTCGAGCACGTCGGCGCAGTTGAGGTTGAACTGGCGGGGAATGCCGTAGGACCCGGCAGCCATCTCGGCGATTGCTTCATCGCTGAAGGGATAGACGTCCGGCCGTTCTTCCTGACGCGCCAGGTTGAGAGTCTTGACGGCGATTTCGCGCAGTTCTTCCGGCCTGAGGACAGGGAGTTGCAGTTGACGGTGAAAGATGCCCAATACGGCCCCGTAAATGTCCTGGGCTACGGTCAGGGTGCGGCCGGTGAGGATGAACGCGCACTTGTCGCTCCGCAGGAGAGGCAAAGCGCCGTCGAACATGGTGCGCACCTGGAGGTATTTGTCGGGACGAGGGTCTGTCTTGTCCAGGTCGTCCATGGCGATGACGACGTGTTGGAAGCGCTTATGGGCTCGCTTCAGCAGTTCCTCCACCCAGTACTCGGGATTGTCCAGGCCACACTGCCTCTCTGTGCCAGCCTCTATACCGGCCTCCCCGCCCAACGAGGCCACCGTGAACAGGTTGAGCTCGAACTTCCCGCGGACGGCTTTCGCGCGCTTGTGGCTGACACTGATACCACGCATGGCCTCCAGAATGTTCCTGGCCTCCTCATCCTTGCTGGCCAGGGCAGTGGCCAGCGCAAACAGGATGAGACGATGGAACTCTACCAGCGTGCCGCCTTTGAAGTTGTCTATGTAGATGGGCAGCAACCGCTCCTTGAGCAGGCCGGCCTGGTAGGAGAGTTCATGAAGCGTTTGCAGGATGAAGGTGGTCTTGCCAACGCCCCACATGCCTCGCACCAGCACGTTGCGCCCATCCAGGAGTGGCAGAATCACCCGCTCCAACTCCTCCCGGCGACCGGTAAACAGGCAAGCCAGTTGCTTAGGATCATCCTTGGGTGGCACGCCGGAGAACGGAGGCATCTGCTTCAATCCCCATCGGGGGAGCATCTTCGCCCGTCTGACGGCGATGGGTTCATCCGCCACAAGTACCTCCTGCCAGAACCTGGGCACGCTCCAGGGTTTGGTGGACGATGGCCGCCTTGCCTGGCATACCCAAAGTGATGTAGAGTTTCTCCGCTTCTTCCAGGTCGGCGAGCGCCTTGGGAAGTACTTTTACCTGGAATTCCAAACTACCCACCGATTCCTTAGCGTCGGCCATCCCTCGCCGAGCTAACTGGCGGGCAGCCTCGTCGGGGGTCTGCTCAACAGCCTGCTGGTAAAGGTAATAGGCTTCGCCATAATAGAGCAGGGCCAGGTCGTATACGTTCATCATCTGGTAGATGTGGCCCATTTCCATGTAGGCACTAGCCTTGCCGTACAGGTTACCCAGTTCCCTGTATCCGGCGACGTTTTCCGCCTGTTGCTCCAACGCCTCAGACCAGTGCCCGTCCTGTCTGAGGTAGAGCCCCAGGCGGAAGCCAAGTTCTGTATAACGCCTCAATTCCTCTTCGCCTTTGTCCGGGTCAAGCAGTACACGGGCCTGGCGATAGGCATCCATCGCAGCAGGCCAGTCTTCGTCCCGTTCGTAGCGAACCGCCAGATGCACCAGATAGGTCAAGCGCGGTGGCCACCTGTCCGCCTCCTCCAGTTCCACGAACTCGTAGCCGCTGGCTTCGCGCACCCACGCGGCCAATTCCAACGCGCTACCCGTCGCCTCATCCACCTGGCGGGCTAATGCGAGGGTCTCCAGCGCCTGATTATACCGGTCTGGCGGCGAGCCGTCTATCCGCACCGAGGCAACAGAGGCAATTACAGAGAGTGCATCTTTCAGGACGGCCACCGCTTCAATTATCTGAGGGTCGTCGGAAACTGCCGCCTGGTACGTGGAGGTCGGCTCCTTGAGCAAGCGGGAAGTTTCAGCACCTTCAGAGAACGCAGAAGATTCGTGCATCGCGCCAACTTCTCGCTCGGTTCCGCCCAATACCACACCTAGTTTCGCGGTCAAAGCAAGCGCATCGGAGTATTTGTCCTGGGCAATGAGAGACTTTCCATAGCCCACGGCCTCGCGTGCCGTCTCCAGGACCGGGCGGGGAGCCACTCTGAGGCTCAGCGTGAGAGCCTGAGACAGGGCAGCGACGCTGGCCTCGAAATCCCCAAGTTTCTGGCGTGTCCGGGCGATGGCACGGTACGCGATAGCCAGATTAGAGACGTCGCCAATCCGCTGCAATACCTCAGCGCTTTTCTCCAGGTAGCCAAGTGCCTGTTGAAAGTCTCCCTGTTCCTCGAAGATGGCACCCAGGTTGCCACAGGTGATAGCGAGCGCATGTGCGTCGCCAAGTCGTTCAGAGATGGCAAGCGCCCGTTCGTAATAACGGCGAGCCTCATCGTACGTCCCCATTGTCTGGGCCAGTGTACCGAGTTGATGCAGAGTAACACTTTCGCCCTCGAGATCTCCCAGTTCTTCCGCCAACGTCAACGACTCCTGGTAGAGACGTGTAGCCATCTCCAGATCATCCTGCCCCTGGTAAACCATCGCCAGGTTATGTAACAGGTTCGCCTGCTCCCCTATATCTCCTTTCTTCTGGCTGGCCTCGGCCGCCCTTCGCAGGACTGCCAGACGATCTTCCCGAAGGCCAACTACATCAAATAGCCGATCCAGAGCATGGCCATAAGCGATGACTTCGTCCCAACGTGCATGGGCCCAATACCATTCCTGCCCAGCCAGCATGTTGGCCCGCTCGCTTTGAACGATAGCCACACCGACGCTTGTCCTGCCTGTGGTGAGTGCACTTGCGCCAGACTGTGCTAACGCCAGGAAATGTGCCGCTGCCCGTTCCTCGTATTCGTCTCGCTCTCCTGCTTCCTCCAACAACTTCGAAGCAAAAGACTGCATCACAGGATGCAAAGAATAGCGTCCACCTTGCTCTCTAACGAAGCCCGAGCGAAGCAACTCTGACCATACTACTTGCCAACCCTCTACCCGACATACGTTCTCAATAGCCTTTTCGTCCACATTTGCAGTAAGAACAGCCAGTCGTCGTAAAAGTACTCTTGCCTTCGCGTCTAGCCCATCATAGGAAACTTTGAACGCTTCTTCCAGGCTTAGGGTCTTCCCGTCCCTGAGTGCACTCCTGAGAGTGTCTAAAGGCATGGACACAATCAAGGGTGCAGCGATAAGAATGGCCAAAGGGTACCCTTCAAGAAACTGGCAAATCTCGGCAACCAGTGGAGTTTGTTCAGGGGATACTTTCGCTCCACGGCGACCAGCTGTTTCCACGAAAAGATGAACAGCACTTTCGAGAGGCAGGCCGGCAAGCCTGAGTGACCAACTATGTCCCAGATAGATGTCCTGCCTGCTGGTCAACAAAGCCTTGCTCGGTTCCGGCAGCCGCTCCAAGAAGGCCAGGACCTCCATATCCTGAGATACCACCTCATAACCATCTAGGATGAGCAGGCAAGGGCTTGTGCGCAGGTAGTGGCGCACTCCCTCACGGAGCGTCGGGGCGGGTGCAAGGCCAAAGGTCGCCTGGATGGTGTGCAGGATCGCGTCCAAGGCATTGTCGCTGGCCGGGCAATATACCCAGCAGATGCCACCGGCAAACCGCTCCTGATCCAGCAAGCGGTGGGCCACCTCCAACGCCAGCGTCGTCTTACCGATACCGGCGAGCCCGGCGATAGTGACGATCGGAATATGAGGGTCAAGCAGAGCCTGAGAGATCTGCTCGATCTCTCGCTCCCGGTCCACGAAAAGTTGGTCCCGGGGTGGCAGGTTATGAGGGATTGGCTTTCCCCTCGACTTGTTCATAGAGTACTTTCCCTCTCTCTATAACTTCCTGCAAGAAAAAGTCACCCAGCGCCAGGCGCTCGGCCAGTTGCTGTGGGCGGCGAACCAGCAGGTCCAGCCCAAAGTGATAGTCTATCGCGCGGGCGATTTGCGCCGCCTGTTCCCGGTTGCGCAAGGGCGTTTCCATCACGACCAGCAAATCTACGTCGCTTTCCGGCCTGGGCTTGCCGTAGGCATAGGAGCCAAAGAGGATGATTCTCTCCGGCTGGAACTTCTCGGCGATCTGTTTCACCACCGCGCGGATAGCCCACATCGAGATGCGGCGACGCTCGGTGACAATCGGGACTCTCGGTTCCATTGCCCCATCTCCTTCGAATGTACGAATCTACGCACATACACGAATGTCTTCTATTCGCTCATTCGTTCATTCGTATATTCGTTCATTCGTGTATTCGTTCATTCGCCCATTCGCTCATCCGCTGACTCGCTGGCTCGCTTTCTCGATCCTGGCCCATTCATCCCGCAACGACACCGTCCGGTTGAAGACGAGTCTCCCGGCCGCCGAATCGGGATCCACGCAAAAGTAGCCTACCCGCTCGAACTGGAAGCGCTCGCCCGGCTTCGCGCTCGCCAGGCTCGGCTCGACGCGGCAGCCGGCCAGCACTTCCAGCGAGTGCGGATTGACGTGCACCGTAAAGTCCGCGCCCTCCGGCACGTTCTCCGGGTCGGGCCTGGTGAAGAGATAGTCGTACAGGCGCGCTTCGGCCTCGACCGCGTGCGCCGCCGAGACCCAGTGCAGCGTGGACTTGACCTTGCGCCCGTCCGGGGCGTCGCCGCCCCGCGTGGCCGGATCGTAGGTGCAGCGCAACTCGACCACCTCGCCGCGTTCGTCCTTCACCACGCCCACGCACGTGACGAAATAGGCATAGCGCAGGCGCACCTCGCGCCCGGGGGCCAGCCGGTAGAACTTGGGCGGCGGCTCCTCGCGGAAATCGTCGCGCGCAATGTACAGCACGCGCGAAAACAGCACCTTCCGCGTCCCCATGGAGGGGTCCTCCGGGTTGTTCACCGCCTCCATCTCCTCCACCAGGCCCTCGGGGTAGTTTTCGATCACCACGCGCAGGGGGCGCAGCACCCCCATCACGCGCGGCGCGCGCTTGTTCAGATCTTCGCGCACGCAGTGCTCGAGCAGCGCCACGTCCACCACGCTGTTGGCCTTGGCTACGCCGGTGCGCTCGCAGAAGGTGCGGATCGCCTCCGGCGTGTAGCCGCGCCGCCGCAGCCCGCACAGCGTGAGCATGCGCGGGTCGTCCCATCCCCTGACGTGTCCCTCCCGCACCAGCCGCAAGAGTTTGCGCTTGCTCATCACGGTGTAGGTGAGGTTCAGGCGGGCGAACTCGATCTGCCGGGGGTGGTAGATCTCCAGTCGGTCCAGGAACCAGTCGTACAGCGGGCGGTGGTCCTCGTACTCCAGCGAACACAGCGAGTGCGTGATGCCCTCGATCGAGTCCTCCAGCCCGTGCGCCCAGTCGTACATCGGGTAGATGCACCATTCGTCGCCCGTGCGGTGGTGGGACGTGTGCAGGATGCGGTACATCACCGGGTCGCGCATGTTCATGTTCGGTGAGGCCATGTCTATCTTGGCGCGCAGCGTGCGGGAGCCGTCGGGGAACTCGCCCGCCCGCATGCGCCGGAACAGGTCCAGGTTCTCCTCGACCGTCCGGTTGCGGTAGGGGCTATCCCTGCCCGGCTCGGTCAGCGTGCCACGATAAGCACGGGTTTCTTCGGCGCTCAGGTCGTCCACGTAGGCCTTGCCCTTTTGGATAAGTTGCTCGGCGTACTCGTACATTTGCTCGAAATAGGCAGAGGCAAAGTAGATGCGCTCCCCAAAGTCAAAGCCCAGCCAGCGCACGTCTTCGACGATCGCCTCGACGTACTCTTCCTCCTCCTTGGCAGGATTCGTGTCGTCGAAGCGCAGGTTGCATTTGCCGCCGAAATCGGCCGCGACGCCAAAGTCAATGGACATGGCCTTGGCGTGCCCGATGTGCAGGTAGCCGTTCGGCTCCGGCGGAAAGCGCGTGTGGACGCGCCCACCGAACCGGCCCATCTGCAGGTCTTCCTTGACCGCCTCACGGATAAAGTCAGAAGGGATCGTTTCGGCCATAGGTGTGTACCAGTTCCTTTCTTTCGGTTCTTCCGAAATGTGCTCATATAATACCATCAATAGGTTATTTTGCAATGGCCCGCCGGCCGGTGTTCGGGGCCGTGGGGAATCGCGCAGGGGACAAGACTGCGGTTGATCGGTAGGGATGGGCTGTTGCTCAGAATGACGGAGGATGGTCGCGCTATTATGAGGGGGCCGGGCTGGGGACCGGCTTTAGCGCCGACTCGATTTCGTCTATCAATTCCCCAATCGAGAAGGGTTTGGGGAGGAAACTCACCGCTCCCAAGGCAATGAGGCGCTTGCGCTCCTGCTCCGCATTCACCGCGTGGGCCGAGATGGCGATGATGGGTATGATCTGCGTCAGAGCGTTGCGCTTCAAATGGGTCAGCGCTTCGTAGCCGTCCATCCCCGGCAGGCGCAGGTCCAGCAGGATCAGGTCAGGCCGATGGCGACGGGTCATCGCCAGTGCTTCGTAGCCATCGGCGGCCACCAGAGGCGTAAAGCCGATCTGGCGCACCGCCGCCGAGAGCATCTCGACCGTATCCGCGTCGTCATCCACGATGAGGATGCGGCCCTGCCAGGTCAGCGCCTTCTCGACGCTGCGCAGCAGCGCCTCGCCGGCTACAGGCTTGGTCAAATAGTCCACGATCCCCAGGCTCCAGGCGGTCCCGTCGTCGGGCACAATCGTCATCACGATGACGGGTATATCGGACGTAGTCAGGTTCGCTTTCAGCACACGGAGCACTTCTATCCCGTCCACTTCAGGGAGAAGCAGGTCCAGGATGATCAGATCGGGCTTCTCATCCTCGACTTTGGCCACGACACACGGCCCACTCCCCACGATAGAGACGCGGTATCCGCCGTTCTCCAGTTGCATCTTGATGAGTTTGGCGATGTCCGGCTCGTCCTCTACGACCAGGATCGTCCGCATACGCGCCAGCAAGCGCGGTGGAACCCGGCGACCTTCTTGTTCTGGATGAACTTGCGCAGGTAAGATAAAGGTGAAGGTACTGCCCTTGCCTTCTTCACTCTCGACCCATACCCGTCCACCATGCATCTCCACGAACATCCTGGCAATGGAAAGGCCCAGCCCACTCCCGCTGGACTCCTGAACCAGGGGATGGTTGGCCCGGTAGAACCGTTCAAAGATGCATCCCAGGTCCTCCGGCGAGATGCCAATGCCCGTATCGCGCACGTCCACGCGCACAGCCCCTTCGACAGGGTAGGCCCGCACTTCGATCTCCCCGCCCTGGAACGTATAGCGGATGGCATTAGCCACCAGGTTGATGAGCACCTGGTTCAGCCGGTTGCGGTCACCCATGAGTTCGGGCAATCCTCCGACTACCTCGTAGGTGAGTTTCTGGCGCTTGGCCCTGGCCTGACCTGCCAGCGCGTTCACCACGTCGGCGATCACGTCACCGATCTGCACCGGGCGAGGTTCGAAGCGCAGCCGCCCGGTCTCCACCCGCGAGATGTCGAGCAGGTCGTTGATCAAAGCGGTCAGCCGATCCGCGTTGTTCTTGATGATACCCAGGAAACGCCCTTGCTCGGCGTTGATAGGACCGACAGAGCCCGCATAGAGGAGATCGGTGTAGCCCTTGATGGCCGTCATGGGGGTGCGAAGTTCGTGAGAGACGGTGGACACGAACTCGCTCTTCGCCCGGTCTGCCTCTACTTCTTTGGTAATGTCCCGCAGGATGGTCACCACGCCGAGGAAATCGCCCCGTTGGGTCAGGACGGGAGACAGATGGGCGTGGACAATGCGCCGGTCAATCTCCAGCGTCATCTTGAAGGCATTATGGTACTCTGAGGCAGGGGTGCCCAGAAGCGCCCCCATCGCCGTGACTGCCTCGTCCCGGCCTCGCTCACTGAAGACAGAAAAGAGTGCCCGAAAGTCCTGGCCGACCAATTGCTCGGCCGGTTTGTCCAGAACGCGTTCCGCTGCCGGGTTGACCAGGATCGTCTGCCCCTCCGCATTGTTCACGACGACGCCATCGGCGATAGAAGTGAGAATGGCCTGGCTCTTGGTGCCCTCTTCTTGCTGGTGACGGAGCATGCGACCCAGCTCCAGCGCTTGTTCGGTGACCAGGCGATAGACTTCGGCGTTGCCGATGGCTGTGGCAATCTGATCGAGAACGGCACGGAAGAGGCGGACGTGGTCAGGGTCAAACGCTCCACAGCGAGAACTGGCAGCGGCCAGGAGACCAATGAACTCGCCATTCGCGACGAGTGGAGCCACCATCAAGGAGCGCTTGTCTGAGCCAGCCAGCGTTTCTACCCACGCTTCCGCCTGCTCGGCCGGCAGATCGTTCAACACCACCAGCGGACCAGGTTGTCCTGACTGCCACTCTGAGGGGAGCGCAGTTTTAGAAACGCTTTCACTATGCCAGTTGATGGTCGTCTCAGGCACGACCTGGCCGGCTTCACGATGCACCAGGAAGACCGCTCCCATCTCCGCATGGATGGCAGTCACCACCGTGGCCAGTGTCCTGTGGAGCATGTGGCTCAAGTCCAGGCTGGCGGTCAACTCCCGGTTGATTTCGTAGAGCGTCTCCAATTGGGATTTTTCAACGGTCAGCCGCTCGACCTGGCCAGCGAAATCGTGAGCCAGCGCTGAGATCAGAGCATCCACGCGACCATTGACCCGCCCCCGATCGGCTTCGACCGGCAGCAGGTCTCGGATAGTCTGGGAGAGACCTTCGGCGACGGCAAGCAACTCAGAGGGAGTCGCAGCACGCTCGCTCATTTCTCGCGCAGCCCATTGCCGGGTCCCTTTCACGGAGACTTCGGCCTGGTCTACCAGGAGGATCTCAAACAGAGAGCGCCAGTGGGAGAGGCGTTCGTCCGCAGGAAGAACTACAT
>Ga0315289_10008388_pt1 | contig 14954 bp, 14 predicted proteins | sample YL17G11_40_MG_FD_203452 | JGI IMG/M metagenome (GOLD analysis project Ga0315289, IMG submission 203452) | Sediment microbial communities from Yellowstone Lake, YNP, Wyoming, USA - YL17G11_40 | ecosystem: Environmental > Aquatic > Freshwater > Lake > Sediment | place: USA: Wyoming | collected...
CTCCAAGACCTTGCGGCGGCAGGAACGGTTCATGGGAAGGGAACTTGTGTAGATACCAATGGCTTCAGCAGGGTGTTAATGAGAGGTAATCAACAAGTGAGAGCGATGAAAGTGCGGAAGGGCTTCATCCCGCCGCTGCTCTTGATGCTCGCGTCAAGGAGGCGGACGCTATTCCGCTTTGGCCAGGCTGTAGCGCGCGGCGAGTTTTCGACCGCGACTGCCGAGCAGCCAGGCGGACAGGACGATCATCAAACAGTTTTCAACCAGCTTGTGGCAAATATAAACCTCGCCCGTGCCGCAGCCGCAGTCGAACTTCACCGCACAGAACGGGATGGCTGAGGCAGCGTGGATGGCCAGCGCGCGTTTGAGCACGATGAGCGTGAAGGGCACGAGCATCAGCAGCAGCATCAACGCCGAACCGCGCACCGCGACGCCCGCCAGCAGCAGGACTCCGCAAAACACCTCGAACCACGGCAGCGCTGCGGCAATCGAGTTCAACAGCAGCGGCGTTTGCACCATGTCGTATTGGCGCAGCAGCTTGAGAAAGCCGACGGGATCCAGCGCCTTGTTCAAGCCCATGTAAATGAACAGCGCGCCCAGCAGCCACCGGGTCAGCACGGCGGCGACATCCAGCACGGTGCGGCGCGAGTGTGAAGGATCGGTCTTCATTTCTTTTCGTTGCGCAAATTGCCGCCCTTGCGCGCGCCGAGTTCGACCGGCAGCCCGTTGGTTGCCCACTCGGCGAATCCGCCGGCATAGACGGAGAGTTTCGCGTTCGGAACACCGACTTCCCGCAAGGTGACGGCTGCGAATTCGCTGTCCTCGCAATCGCCGCCGTTGCAATAAACGATGATTCGTTCCGCTGCCTGGCAAACGGGCAGCACGTCGGCGAGATACTTTTCCGCGCGGTAGTGATCGAACAGGTAGGCGCCCGGGACGTGGCCGGCCTGGTAGTGCTGGTCGTCTCGACCGTCAACGAACACGATCAACTGCTGTTCATAGCGCGGGTCGCGAAAGAGTTGCGCCATCTCTTTGAGACTGACGAGTTGCAAATCTTTCGCCTTGAGCCGGGCGGCCACGAGTTCAGCGGTGGACAGCGGCGCGTTCGTCGTGCCGGCTGGCGCGGGTTTGGGCGCCGCAGCCGCTGGCGGGGGAGAGCGAATTGCGCCTGGAAAATAGTTGCGCGTCAGCGTCAGGCCGCGCGGCGAAACTGCGTTTGCGCCGAACGAGATGACCACGCCCAACACGGCCACGAACAGACCTTCCAGCAAGACGGCCTTGACCGGCGCTTTGCGCGTTGGCGTCTTGGTATGGGCTGTTTCAGTTTTCATGTTCGCGTCAATCAGTGTCGGCTGAGTTCAATTCGCTTCCCCGCACTTTGCATGGCACTCGGATTGGAACGCCGATTCCCAATCGGTCTCCGCGAGGCACCGACACCACGCTGGCCGCGGTCACTTGTCGGCGGCGGGAGACGGCGGTGCGCTCTGGGCGGACACAGCAGCAGGTCCGCTTGGCGGCGCGACTGCGGCCGGACGTGGCGGCTGCACGATGGGCACCTTGATGACGGGGAAGTCGGGATGATTCGATTTGACACTCAACTCCGCGGTCTGCCCCGGCGCGACTTCAAAGCCCGCCGGAAAATTCACCGCCACATTGAAAGCGCGGCCTGGCTCGGGCTCCTTAAGTTCCACGGCCACGTCCTTTGCGTTCACGACCGGGTCGGACAAGGCCATCACATTCGTGCCGCTGTAGCGGATGGAAACGCCGTAGGTCAATTTGTCCGGCAACGGCGCGGCGGGCAGGTTGATTTGTGGAGGCGAAACCGTCACCAACGGCTGCATGACGACCATGGCCGTGATGTTCAACACGGGCGCGTTGGTGGACGAAGTCTTCAATGTGATCTGACCTTGCAGGTTGGCCATGTTCGTCTGCGGCACGGCTTTGATGAGCAACTCGAATTCCTTGCCGGGCTGATTGGTTTTCAACTCGGCGGTGAACAGGCTATTGTTGCATTCGGGGGCGGAAAGCGTGAGTGGCTGCTCCTCGTTGTTGACGATGCGCACGGTGGCTTTGGCGTCCGCGACCGTCTCGGCGTTGGCGTACATGACTGCAAATTGGGGGATCGCATCCACCGGTTTCCAGATGGTGCCTTTGATTTGCAGAACCACCGCGGGCTGCTCCTTGTCATTGGAAGTGACCGTCACGGTCTTGAAGACCGGGCCGCCGAACGTGGTCGCGTGGAACTGAATGGGGATGCTGCCGGTTTTGCCCGGTTCGAGTTGCCGCGGCCAGTCGCCCGCCGTCGTGCAGCCGCACGTGGTAAGCACGTTGGAGATTTCCAGCAGCGCGTCGCCCCCATTGGTGAAGACGAAATCGCATTTGACGGTTTCGCCCGCGCCGATCTTGCCAAAATCATGCACCGGCTCTGCGAACTGTATCTTTGGGCCGAGGGCGTTTGTCGGGACCGTCATGGCAGTTGCCGCTGGTGGCGGCGACGGCGTTTGTTCCGCTTTCGGGGCCGCCGCGCCCGCCACGATGAGGAAAAGGACCAGTGCAGGATTCAACGCGTGTGTTTTCATTTTTCTACCGTCGTTAGCTTTCATGTTTCGCAATGCCGGCATTTTACGCCATTACAGGGAGTCTTGCAAAAGCAGACTGCGTGCCGCGCAGCCGTGCAAGCGCGACGCCACCCAGCGTGCGTTTGCGCCGCTGGCAGGCTGTTCACAACCATGCTTGGCGCCGCGTGTATGGTCCGCTCCGCTCGCAGACGATGTTTCCGGAGGCATGAAATTGAACTGCACAGGCGGAAAAAATGCTTGTGTGACGCGGGTTTAGCGGTTTGATTAACGGTGTCTGGAGAGGTGGCCGAGTGGCTGAAGGCGGCGGTTTGCTAAACCGTTATACGGGTTAAACCGTATCGGGGGTTCGAATCCCCCCCTCTCCGCCAGCTTCGATCCTTCCAATGGTCAAGTTTCAAAAAGTCTTGCGGAGCAGCCTCGCCGTCTCCATTCACTTCCCAATCACGTTCACTTCCTTACCACACCCGCGCCAAAATCCAAAAGCAGTGTCTCTTGGGTTCAACTCAGGAACGTGCCAATTTCGTGTTCGAAGAATGGGAGATGCTGAGTTCGCCTTTCCGGGTTCAGACATTCACCTTGGAACCCGGCATTGTGACTGAAGGTTGTGACCGTGGCCCATTTGGCTTCCGCGCAAAAACTGCGCAGGCGCGGCTTCTGGAGTGCGCAACTCCTGCTCGACTGAAGAGTGCGATGCGACAAAAACACCGTCTTTTGACGTTGGCACGATAGGTGCCATAGCGAGTGACCGTAGCAGTGGGGGCGCTGAGTCGCGGCCCACTTTTTAGTCAAAACAATGCAAAACCAATTGGAGACATAATGAAAAAACTAAACCTAGTACTGGCACTGGCCGGCGTGGCCGCCGCAATCCTCTTAAGCGCCAATCAAGTTCAGGCGCAGGCAGGCGGTGGCGGAGGCGGACGAGGCGGCGGAGGAAACTTTGACCCCGCGCAGATGCAACAGATGCAAGAACGTATGCTCGAGCGTTACAAGGAAGTGCTCGATTTCACCAACGATGTCGAATGGGATGCCGTCAAGCCTCTCGTCCAAAAGGTCATCGAAGCCCGGCGAGAAACATGGCGGGGTATGTTTGGCCGCGGCAATCGCGGTGGCGGCGGAACGGGTGGCGACCAGGGCGGCGGACAGGGCGGAAACCGCGGCGGCTTCTTCGGCCAGCCCAGTCCGGCGGCCGAGGCGCTACAGCAGGCGCTTGACTCGAAGGCATCAGCCGACGTGGTCAAGGCCAAGCTCACCGCGCTTCGGGAGGAGCGCAAACAGAAGGAAGCCGCCCTCGCCAAGGCGCAGGAAGACTTGAAGAAAGTCCTGAACAGCCGGCGCGAAGCCCAGGCCGTTCTTGCGGGTCTCTTGAACTAGCCGCCGTCGGTAACATTCAAATTACATTCGCCCGAACTGCGCGCTGTCATGGACAACATCGTCCAAAACGACACAGCCCTGAGCGAACTGCTGGAAAAAATGGTTGCCGCCAAGCAACTGTCCACCAGTGACGTCCGCATGCTGACCAGTCGCAAGAGCGATGGCGACGGCGCGCCGGTTCGGTCGGAGGAAGACGTGCTCCGCTGGCTCTCCAAGGAGTACGACGTCGCTTACACGTCGCTTGAAGATGTCGAGCCGGACAAGGAAGTCCTGTCGCTCTTCCCAGCGCGCATCTTGCTGAAGGACGGGCTGCTCCCGTTGCGCCGCGTGAACGGCACCGTGGAAGTCGCCACCAGCCGGCTCTTCGCCACGCATGGGCTGGACACGCTCCGGGCCATGACGGGCTTGCGTCTGCGGCCCGTGCTGGCGCCCAGCGAGGCCATCCAGCGTGAGATGAAAAAGCGCCTCGGCGTCGGCGCGGACACGATTGACACGCTGGAGGAGGAAACGCCGTTCCAGGTCGTGGATGAGGGCAAGGAAGACGACACGAACCTCGACACCGCCGCCGAAGACGCCTCGATCATCCGCTTCGTGAACCAGGTTTTGCGCGACGCCATCGAGCTGCGCTCGTCGGACATCCACCTCGAACCGTTCGAGGACGAATTGCGGATTCGTTACCGCATTGACGGCGTGTTGCAGGAAGTTCCCGTTCCGACGCAGATCAAACGCTTCCAACCCGCGATTGTCTCACGCGTCAAAATCCTCAGCCATTTGAACATCGCCGAAAAACGCCTGCCCCAGGACGGCCGCATCAAAATCCGGATTGACGAAGGCGAAGTGGACATCCGGGTTTCAGTGATCCCGATGCTGCACGGCGAAGCAGTGGTGATGCGCCTGTTGCGGCAGAACGCCATGCTGCGCGGCATGCGCCAACTGGGCATGGATCGCCGCGAGTTGGAGTGCTTTCAACGCGTGCTCCAACTGCCGCACGGCATCATCCTCGTGACCGGCCCGACCGGCAGCGGCAAGACCTCGACGCTCTACACCGCGCTCAACGAAATCAACGATTCGGTCCGCAAAATCATCACCATCGAAGACCCGGTCGAGTATCAGCTTCGCGGCGTCAACCAGATTCAGGTCAACGAGAAGGCCGGGCTGGTGTTTGCGCGCGGCCTGCGTTCGATCCTGCGCCACGATCCGGACGTCATCCTCATCGGCGAAATCCGCGACCAGGAGACGGCGCAGATCGCCGTGCAGGCGTCGCTCACCGGCCACTTGGTCTTCTCCACGCTGCACACCAATGACGCGCCCGGCGCGGTCACGCGGCTCGTGGACATGGACGTCGAGCCGTATCTGGTCGCCTCGTCACTGGAAGCGGTGCTGGCCCAGCGTCTCGTGCGCGTGCTCTGCAAGCATTGCAAGCAGGTGGACGATTCGCCCGCCGCGCAAGCCTTCAAGGTGCAGGTCGGCATCCCCGCCGGCACCACGATCTACCGCTCGGTGGGTTGCCTGGAGTGCCGGAACACCGGTTTCTACGACCGCCACGCCATCTTCGAGTGGATGGACGCCAACAACGAAATCCGCGAGCTGATTTTGAAGAACGCTTCGACCGACCAGATTCGGGATGCCGCCCGCCGCGACGGCATGAAAACGCTGGCGGAAGACGGCTGGCGGCTCGTGCGGTTGGGCGTCACCACCGTCGAGGAAGTCTTGAGCGTCACCACCGCGAAGGAAGTGGCGCGCACCACGCGGAATGAGTCCATTGACGGCACAACCGCCGAAAACCCGCCGGCACTGAACGCCCTCAACGAGGCCGGATGACCTCGATGCCCATGCCTGTTTTTCAATACAAAGCGTTGCAATTCGACGGCGCCATCACCGAAGGCGAAATCGAGGCCGGCGGCCGGCAGGAAGCCTTCCGGCAGATGGAGGCGCGCCGGTTGCGGCCCATCAGCCTCTCGGAGCGCGCCAATGGCAAGGCCGCCGCGACGAACGGCTCAGCCGACAGTTCAAACGCGTCGTTCAAACTCTCGCTGGGAGGCCTGAAAAAAATCACCGCGCGGATGCTGGAGAATTTCACGCGGCTGCTTTCGAGCCTGCTGGCGGCGGGTGTGCCGCTCAGCCGCGCGCTGGTGATCCTGCACAGAGAGGCGGCGGCGCCGGTGGCGCAAGCCAAGTGGAAAGAGGTTCACGACCTTGTCGTGGACGGCATGTCGCTCGCCGGCGCGATGGCGAAATCGCCGGACACGTTTCCGCGCGTTTACGTGGCGATGGTGGAAGCCGGCGAAACGGGCGGTTTCCTCGACGTGGTGCTCGGCCAAATCGCCGACTTCCAGGCGGGTGAAAAGGAAATGCGCTCCAAAGTCCTCACGGCGCTGCTTTACCCGTCAATTCTTTTGGTCCTGGCCCTGTGCGTGTTGACGTTCCTGCTGACGTTCTTCATCCCGCGCTTCCAAGGCATTTTTGCCGGGTTCGGCGCGAAACTGCCGCTGCTCACGCGAATCATTGTCTCGCTCAGCGACGTGCTCCGCTCGTACGGGCTGTTGCTGGTCTTGGGCCTGATTATCACCGGCTATCTGGTCCGGAGCTGGCTGGTCTCAGAAAAGGGCCGCCGCACGTGGGAAGGCTTGATTCTTCGCATTCCGGCGGTGGGGTCACTGGTGGCGCAGTATGCCATGGCACGATTCTGTCGGATGCTGGGCACGCTCCTAGGCGCGGGCGTGCCGCTGATCAACGGACTGAACGTGGCGCGGCGTTCCATTGGCAACCAGATTCTGGTGGACGCGGTTTCCAACTCGATTGAACGTGTGAAGGAAGGCAAGGCCCTCGGCGTGAGCCTGGCGGAATGTCGCGCGCTTTTCCCCGGCTCGGTGCTGGAGATGATTTCCGTCGCGGAGGAGAGCGGGCGGCTGGACCGGGAACTGGTGCGCATCGCCGAAGTTACGGAAAGCGACCTCGACCGCCGGCTCAAAACCGCCGTCGCGATGGCCGAGCCGCTCATGCTTTTCTGCATCGCCGCGTTCATCGGCACCATTTTTATCGGCATGGTCATCCCCATCTTCACTTTGCAGGACTACATCAAGTAACCCTCAACCGGCGACTGGTTATGAAACTGAAATCTGAAACACGAAACACGAAACACGAAACACGAAACCGCCGCGGCGGCTTCACCCTCATCGAGCTTCTGCTCGTGCTGGTCATTCTCGGCACCCTCGCGGCGATTGTCGTGCCGAAGTTTGCCGGCCGCACCGAGCAGGCGCGTGTCGCGGCAGCACAGTCGCAGATCAGCATATTTGGCACGGCGCTCGACGCCTTCGAGGTGGACAACGGTTATTATCCCAAAACTCTTCAGGACCTCGTGGTGCAGCCCAGCGACGCGCAAAACTGGAAGGGTCCCTATCTCAAGAATGATATTCCGCTGGACCCGTGGGGCAGCCCTTACATTTATGAATGTCCCGGAAAACACAATGCCAGCGGCTACGACCTCTATTCCATCGGGCCGGACAAACGCGAGGGAAACGAAGACGACATTACCAGTTGGCAACTGGGAACCCAAAAGAAGCAGTGACGTGATTGCAGACGAAGTGCCAGCAATGAGACCAACGCCGCCAGCGCATTTTCAGGAGCGCGGACAGCCATGTCCGCGTCGGCTCCCGTTTGAAGCTGCGCGCACGCGGACGAAGCCGTCCGCGCTCCGCTCTCGCGGCTTTACGCTGATTGAGTTGATCCTCGTGATGGCGTTGCTGGCCATCGTGCTCGCCGTGGGCGCGCCCTCGTTGGCGCGGTTCTTCCGCGGCCGGACGCTCGACTCGGAAGCCAAGCGCTTTCTGGCGTTGACGCGCTACGGCCAGAGCCGCGCGGTGTCTGAAGGCGTGCCGATGGTGCTGTGGATTGACGCGAAGCAAGGCACTTACGGCCTGACGGCCGAAAGCACCTACGCCGAGCAGGACGGCAAAGCGGTGCAGTTCACGCTGGACGGCAATTTGAAGGTCGAGGTGGAAATGCCGCCGGCGGGAGTGGTCCAGTCCAATCAATGGAATCCTCCCTCGCAGATTGCCGGCGACGCGCAAACGATCCGCTTCATGCCCGACGGTTTCATCAGCGACGCCAGCCCTGGGCGCGTTTTGATCCGCGAAGGCGACGACGGCGGGCTTTGGATCGCACAAAGCCGCAACCGGCTCAACTATGAAATTCAAACAGACAACTCGCCCGGCCTCCGCCGCTAAGCGCGTGTTTGGAAACTCCTGTTTGGTGTCCAGCCTTCAGGCTGTCGGGGGCCAAACACACGCTAAAGCGTGGACACCAAACGCTCGGTTGCTCCATCCTGGTGCGTCGCAGCAGAGTTTTCAAACACGCTCTAAGCGCGCCTGTGCCGGTTTCACGCTGGCCGAGGTGCTGGCGGCGCTGGTGTTCATGGCCATCGTGATTCCGGTGGCCGTGCAAGGCGTGCGGATTGCGAATCTGGCCGGGCAGGTGGGCGAGCGCAAGGCGGTGGCCATCCGCATTGCCGAGCGCGTGCTCAATGAAATGGTCGTCACCCGGCAGTGGCAACAGGCCGTCCAGACCGGCAGCGTCCGGGAAGGCCCGCAGGAATATCGCTGGCTCACACGTCTCGACACCTGGCCCGAAGGCACGCTGCGCCTGTTGACCGTGCAGGTGACGTTTCCGGTGCAGGGCAAGGATTATGACGTGCGGCTGAGCACGTTGGCGGACACGACACAGTGATGAAACCCGAAACTCGAAACTCGAAACTCGAAAGCGCAAGGCGTATTGCGTGTTGCGTGTTCCGTGAAATCCATGGCAAGGCGTCGCAGGAATTCACGAAACACGGAACACGGAACACGGCATTTTCGGATTTCGGATTTCGCGCAGGCGGCTTCACCTTGCTCGAGGTGCTCCTTGCCGTGGTGATTTTTGCGATCGTGCTGGTGGCGATTCACGGCGTGTTCTACGGCGCCATCCGGCTGCGGAACAAGACAACCGACGCGCTGGAAGAGGCGGTGCCTTTGCAGCACGCGGTGGCGATCATCAAGCGCGACCTCGCCAGCATCGTCGCGCCGGGCGGGACGCTTTCGGGCCAATTACAAACCACGCCAGTTGCCAACACGCTGACCCCGAGCGCCACGACAGGCCAGCAGGTCAGCCCGGACTTTTACACTGCCACAGGCGCGATTAACGACGCGACGCCTTGGGGGGACATCCAGAAAGTGACTTACTATTTGGCCGAGCCGACCAACAACGCCGCCGGCAAAGACCTTCTTCGCTCCGTCTCGCGGAACTTGCTGCCGGTGCTGACCGAACAGCCGGAACAACAATGGCTGATGAGTGGCGTGCAGGATGTCACCTTCCTCTTTTACGACGGCACGGAGTGGGTGAATTCCTGGGATTCGACCACACAGGAAACCCCGCTGCCTCAGGCCATCAAGGTTCAGATTCAACTGGTTACCGGGCAAACGCAGCCGGTCCAGAACTCGCCGATTGAAATCGTTGTCCCGGTCGACGTGCAGGCGCGCACGAACCAAACACAGCAAGCTTCGCAATGAACATCCGCGTTGTCATGAGCCCTGTAGCCGCCGAGGTAACGAGGCGGAGTGCGTGGGTTCGTTCCAGTCCGCCTCCTCACGTCGGCGGCTACGAACGAGCGTCCGTGCTGATCATCGTGCTTTGGGTCGCGTTCGGCCTGGTGAGCTTGGCGCTGTATTTCGCGCACTCGATGTCCTTCGAGCTGCGGGCGGCAGACAATCGGGTCGCCGGCGTGGAAGCCCAGCAGGCCATCGAGGGCGCAGCGCGTTACGTGAGCAATATTCTCGCGACGGCGGAAACGCCGGGGGCGTCGCCGGACACGCAGGTTTACGAACAGGAAGCCGTGCCGGTGGGCGACGCGAAGTTCTGGTTGATCGGGCGCGACACCAATGACTGGCAAACCGGCCCCGCCCAGCCCGTGTTCGGCCTCGTGGACGAAGCGTCAAAGTTGAACTTGAACACCGCCACGCTAGAGATGCTTGAAATGTTGCCCGGCATGACGCCGGACCTGGCCGCGTCCATCGTGGCGTGGCGGAGTACCGGCACCGCGCCGCAAGGTGGCGCCGCCGACACCACCTACCAGCAACTCAATCCTGCCTACCGATGCAAGCATGCGCCGTTTGAAACCGTTGACGAACTGCGCCTCGTTCACGGCATGACGCTCGACATACTTTACGGCGAAGACGCGAATCTGAACGGGATTCTCGATCCGAATGAAAATGATGGCGATTTGTCGCCCCCTTCCGATAATCGTGACGGCAAGTTGGACCCGGGCATCCTTGAATACCTCACCGTTTATAGCCGCGAACTTAACAACAACCGCACAAATGTCACCGACCGGGCGCAACTGTCCAACCTGCTCCAGGGAAAATTCGGCGCGGCCCGCGCGAATCAAGTCCTCCTCCAATTCAGCGTGCCGGGCGGCGGTCAAAGCAACACCAACCGCTCTGCTAGAGGAGCAAACGCACCGCTGCAAATCGGCAGCGTGCTGGAATTCTACGTCCGCAGCGGGTTGACTGAAGATGAGTTCGCGCAAATCGCCAACGACATCACCACGACCAACAGCGCCTACGTCGAAGGCTTGGTCAACGTGAACACCGCCGGCGAAGCCGTGCTGGCCTGCATCCCCGGCATCGGCGCTGACAACGCTCCGACAATGGTGGCTTACCGGCAAAGCAACCCCGGCAAGCTCGCCTCCATCGCCTGGGTCGTTGACGTGCTGGGCCGGGAAAACGCGCTCCGCGCGGCGCCCCGCGTGACGACGCACAGCTATCAATTCACGGCGGACATTGCGGCCGTCGGCCACCACAGCCGGGGATATCAGCGGGTGAAGTTTGTCTTCGACACCAGCGAAGGGTCGCCCAAGGTCATTTACCGGCAGGACTTGACCCGGCTCGGCTGGGCTTTGGGCAAAGAGACGCGAAATAATCTGTTGCTTGCAAAGGAGTCTTCATGAACCTTGTTCTCCCGGCAGGATGGAAATTTAGCCTGGTTGTTTGGTGTCCACGCTTTAGCGTGCTCGGCGCCCGACACCCTGAAGGGTGGACACCAAACACATTTGCGAAGGAGACACGATGATGGATTTGCTCAAATTGGATTTCCGAAAACTGGATTTGCGCAGGTTTGGCGTGCGGAACCTGGCCCAGCGCAACCGCCAGCCGGGCGCCGCGCTGCTGGGGCTGGCGTTCGACGCGGGCCGGTTGGAAGGCGTCGCGCTCCGGCGGACCAACGGCGCGGTGGAGGTCAAAAAGACCTTTTCAGTTTCCCTGTCACTCGATCCGCTGACTGACGATCCGGTGCTTGTTGGCCGCGAGATTCGGAAAAACCTCGATGCGGCCGAAATCCGCGAACGCCGCTGCGCCGTCTGCGTGCCGTTGAGTTGGGCGCTCACGCTGACCGCCAAGCTGCCCGATCTGCCGGAGGCGGACCTGAACAGCTTTCTCCAGATCGAGGCCGAGCGGGGCTTCCCGTACGGCCCGGACGCGCTGATGTTCTCGCATTCGCGTTACCGCACGCCGGGCGGCGAGCAATACGCCACACTGGTGGCGATTCCACGCGACCACGTGACCCGGCTGGAAGCGGCGTTGGAGGCGGCGCAACTCCGGCCCGCGAGCTTCTCGCTTGGCGTTGCCGCTTTGCAACGCGCGGAGGCGGAATCGTCCGACGGCGTGCTCGCCCTGGCGCCGGGCGAAAGCAGCATCGGCCTGCAAATCTCCTGCGGCGGCGGCGTGGCGGTCCTGCGCACGGTGGAAGGCGCGTTCGAAGTGGAAGGCGGCGAAAGCCGGCTTCAGGCCGACCAGGTCGCGCGCGAGGTGCGGATCACGCTGGGGCAGTTGCCGCAAGACGTGCGGGACGTGGTGCGCCGGGTGCGGATTTTCGGCCAAGGCGACGCGGCGGACGAACTGGCGGAGCAACTCGGCCCGCGCCTCGAATCACTCGGCATCAAGGTCGAGCAGGTCAAACAATATCCGCCGGCCGAGTTCGGCCTTCAGATCCCGGCGGACACGGCAGTGTCGCCCGCGCTTAGTCTGGCGGTGCGGCACCTGACCGGGCAGGTCCCGACCTTCGAATTTCTCCCGCCGAAAGTCAGCGCGTGGCAGCAGCTTGCCGGGCGGTATTCCTCGGGGAAGCTGGCGCGGGCGGGCGTGGCGGCGGGCGGGATTGCGCTCCTGGTTGTGCTGGCTTTTTTGGTGCAGCAGGTGCAGCTTTTCTATTGGCACGCAAAGTGGTCCGGCATGAAGACGCGCGTCACCGAGCTTGAAAACATGCAGCAGCAGATCAAAAAATTCCGTCCGTGGTTTGACGATTCCTGCCGGTCGCTGAGCATCCTGCGGCGGCTGACCGAGGCGTTCCCGGAGGACGGCACTGTCTCCGCCAAGTCCGTGGAAATCCGCGAGCCGGCGAACGTCATCTGCTCCGGCACGGCCCGGGACAACGCGGCGTTGCTCAGGACGACCGACAAATTGCGCGGGACGAAGGAGGTCGCCAACGTCCACATCGAGCAGACGCGCGGCGCGGCGCCGTTGCAGTTCACGCTCAACTTTCAATGGGCACAACGAGGCGGCAAATGAACCTGAGCAAGCGACAACAACTTTTTGGCGTGGTCGCCGTTGCCGCGGTGGCGCTGCTGGCGGGCGACCGGCTGGTTTTCACGCCGCTGGCGCGGAGCTTGAAGGCGCGCTCCGAGCGCATCGCCGAGTTGAAGAAGTCCGTTGCCCAAGGCACGCTGTTGCTGGATCGGGAGCAGTCCATCCGCGAACGCTGGGGGAACATGCGCACCAATACGTTGACAGGCGAGGCGTCCGTGGCGGAGAATCAGGTGCTCAAGGCGTTCGACCGCTGGGCGCAGGACAGCCGCGTCGCCATCAACTCCATCAAGCCGCAGTGGAAACGCGGCGCCGACGATTACATGACGCTGGAATGTGGCGTCGAGGCGTTTGGCAGTCTGCCGGCCCTGACCCGCTTTCTTTATGACGTTGAACAAGACTCGCTTGCCCTGAAGGTGTCCGCCGTGCAAATCACGACGCGGGACGATAACGGAGCACAACTCACGTTGGGTCTCCAAGTCAACGGTCTGCTGCTCACTCCTCTAAAAACCCGATGAACGCCACGCAAACAAGAACTGAAAGGCAACACGCCAGCCGCAGAGCCTCTTTGGAAAAACGTTTTGCGGCATTACGGCAAGAGTCCGCGCTGTTTGGTGTCCACGCTTCAGCGTGTTCCTTAACCCGGAAATTTCACACGCCGATTGGATCGCTGACAGACTGTAGGCGCCGACGTAAGGAGGCGTACCGTTGCGGGTCAATTGCACCTCCGCCTCCTTACGTCGGCGGCTACGAAGTTTGTGAAATATGCGGGTTAAGGGCTGACAGCCTGAAGGCTGGACACCAAACGCGCTTGCCTGAGCGCGTCCTGAAACTTTGTGCCGATGACATGGCTCTGGCGCGACGGCGTGCGGCCAGATTGCTTTGGCGGGCGTGGTTTTTGTGGGCCTTGGCGGTCATGGGCGGATTCAGCGTTTCCGCCCAGGAGACTAACAGCCCCGCGCGGCTCGACAACAAACCCAGGCAGCTTGATTATTCGTCTTTCAGAATCATTGCCGAGCGGAACATTTTCGCCGCGCGTCGGTCCGGTCGGACGGGCCGACCGAGCGTGGGATCCCAGCGGCAGGCGGAAACCTTCACCCTCGTCGGCACTCTCGACTCTGACAGAGGGCCGGTCGCCTTTTTCGACGGCACGAGTTCGGAATACCGAAAAGCCCTCAAGGCCGAGGGCACAATCGCCGGCTTCAAGATCATGGACATTGCCTTGAAAGGCGTGAAGCTGGCGGTCGGCAGCAACACGGTGGAACTGCGCGTGGGCATGCAGGTGCGCCGGCAGGACGACGGCGAGTGGCGACCGGCGGCCTACGGCGAGGTTTACACCGGCCCGGACGGAGGCGCGTCTTCGGGCAGCGCCCATTCAAGCGGAGCGGGCAGAGACGCAAGCGATGTCCTCAAGAGATTAATGCAACAGCGAGAACAGGAGATAAGATGAAAACATTCAAGTTGACTACACTATCGTGGGGTTGCGTGCTGGCCATGCTGGTCACGACAACCGCCCAGCCAACAGACACCACAACGAGCAAAGGGCCGGCAACTGCGACGAATGCCGCCCCGGCGGCCAGCCGCGACCCGGCGGCGCCGGCCCAAGCCCCAGCCCCAAATTCAATCATGGGAGGGACGGCGTCCTCGCCGTCCGAATTGGCGCCGCCCAAAGACCAGCCGCCCGCCATGAATTCAACACAGGCCGAGGGCGCCAAGCCGGCTGAAAACACATCGGCCCCTTCCGCGCCGACCCGCGTGGTTGCCGAAGGCGAAAAGGGTTTGCGGTTGAACTTCCGAGGCGCGCCGTTGGAACTGGTGCTGGACTATCTGAGCGAGGCGGCCGGGTTCATCATTCGCCCGGAGGTGGACGTGAAGGGCAAGATTAACGTGTGGAGCAACCAGCCGCTCACCAAGGATGAAGCCGTGGAACTGCTGAACTCCGCCCTGAACAAGAACGGCTACGCCGCATTACGTGACGGACGCACGCTGACCATCGTCACGCGGGACGAGGCCAAGCGGCGCGGCGGCACCCCCGTCAAAAGCGGCAACGATCCCGCCGCCATTCCGAAGGATGACGAAATCGTCACGCAGATCATACCCGTCCGCTTCATCAACGCCGTCCAGTTGACCAAGGACTTGCAGCCGTTGCTGCCGGCGCAGGCAACCCTGACGGCAAATGAAGGCGGCAACGCAATGGTGATCACAGACACACAAATCAACATCCGCCGCATGGCCGAGATCATCAAGGCGCTCGACACATCGGTCGCCAGCATCTCCACCGTCCGCGTCTTCCCGTTGAGGTATGCGGATGCCAAATCACTGGCCAACATCATCAAGGAAGTTTTCCAGACGCCGGGCACATCAGCCAACAATTTACAGGCGCGTTTCCTGCAGC
>Ga0315289_10008390_pt1 | contig 14951 bp, 5 predicted proteins | sample YL17G11_40_MG_FD_203452 | JGI IMG/M metagenome (GOLD analysis project Ga0315289, IMG submission 203452) | Sediment microbial communities from Yellowstone Lake, YNP, Wyoming, USA - YL17G11_40 | ecosystem: Environmental > Aquatic > Freshwater > Lake > Sediment | place: USA: Wyoming | collected...
TTCTTCTTCTTCTTCTTCTTCTTCTTCTTCTTCTTCTTCTTCTTCTTCTTCTTCTTCTTCTTCTTCTTCTTCTTCTTCTTCTTCTTCTTCTTCTTCTTCTTCTTCTTCTTCTTCTTCTTCTTCTTCAAATCCCACTCACAGAGGAGGAAACCGGCGCCGGCGACGACTTCTTCGACTTCCAGGACGTGGCGGACATCTAGGAGGGCAGCAGAGAGTTAGTTGGCTTTGTTTTTTCTTGCTTTGTTCGGGGCGAGCGAGCGAGAGAAGAGAGGGGAAAGAGAGAGGGAGACAGAGAGAGAAACAGGTTTTCGTTTGTTTGTCGTTTTCTTCGTCCGTGTTTTTGTCCAAAAAATCAAAAGAAAACAACGAATTTCGAGAGACACAGCGGCGCTAGCCTCTCCCCTCGCTGGCGCGCTCGTGGGGTCCCCTTGCCGGAGGGAAAAAAAGGGAAAGGAGCGAGACGAAGAAGAAGAGAGTCCAGGAAGAATATCGAGGTTGATTTTTTTTCCTCCCCCTTTTTTGTGGGGCTCACAGCTGCTGGTTTCACTTTCCCCCGAATTTCTTCCTCCTGTTCCCCCCGCGCGCTCCCATTCCGCAGCTCCGCGAGCCCTCGTGCCCCTTCCGTATTGCCTTCGACATGAACGCTCTCGGTCGTAGCTCCCTTGCGCGGGCGGCGCCCGCGACGCGACCCGCGCTGGCCCCCAGGCGAGCGTCGCCGCCGAGCGGCGGGCGACCAGCGGCGCAGAGCCAGAGCCGGAGGGTCGCGGCTGCAGGCCGAATTGAGCCCGTCGCCCCGTCCTCTTCCCCGTCGAGCGACAGCGGCGGCGCGTCGACGTCGGCCCCGTCGCCGCGCGTGGCAGCCGGACGCGCGTCGCGCGACACGTCTGCAAAGTGAGCGAGCTCGGTTGGAGGGCGCTGGGAGAGCGCGCGGAGGGCGAGTGCGGACGAGTGCTGGCAAGAGCACCTTCTTTCGACACGACGACGAGCGACCGACGACCGACACCGGCGGAATCAAAAACTCACCTCCCCCTCCTCTCTCGCTCTCTCTACACACACACCACTCGTCCAGCGCCCTCGCCGTCGACATCGGGAACGCCACCTCTTCCGCGAGCTCGTGGGAGGAGCAGGTCATGAGCAGCGACGCGCAGTCGTACAGCCAGCAGTACGATCGACTCTTTTCTGCGTTGCCCCTCGACGTGAAAAAGGTAAGGGGGAGCGACAAAAGGAGCGCATGAGCGGCTTGATTAATCTCTCCTTGCGTCACTGCATGGAGTTGCGGCGGCGAATTGGGCTCCTCTGCACGATGGGCGGCAGGGAATCGGCGGAGAAAACCGCAGGGAGGGAGAAGCGCGACGCGAAATGTCGCGTCGTCGCCGTCCGCTACCGGCGCCGCGACCGTTGGCGTCGTCGCTCGTCCGCCTCTCGCTGCTCTCTCTCGCAACTCCCTGCTTCCCTGTGGCTTCTTCCTGTCTCTGCTTCTCTTTCCCACTTCCTCTCGGGACCGGTTTTGAAGCAGGTGTTCTCTTCGGCGACTGCTGAAGCAAGAGACCATTAGCGGCGGTTCCAAGCTCGCACCAGCCTTGAAGAAAACTCTTCGACTCCTCCCGCCCCCTCTGTTCTCAGCCCCGCCCCCCCCCCCCGACTCAAAAACCTCGAATGAAAACAAAACTCTTCAAAAAAAACAGCCCGTCGCCAAGCCCGACCGCTCCCTCCAGGCCCGCGAGCCTGGGGCCGCCCGCGTGCCCCTCTCCGACGTCTTCACGGTCCCCAAGACCAACTCGTTCTTCGGGCGCAGCTGGCAGAAGACGGACGTCGTCTACGGCCTCTTCATGCTTGCGATGCACGTGCTGTGCCTGCTCGCGCCCGCGACCTACTCCCCGGCTGCGGTCGCCTGGTTCTTCGCGTCCTACTTCGTCACGGGCTGCCTCGGCATCACGCTCAGCTTCCACCGCCAGCTCAGCCACCGCGCCTTCCAGACGCCCAAATGGCTCGAGTACGCGTTCGCCTACTGCGGCGTGCTCGCCGTGCAGGGAGACCCGATCGAGTGGGCCTCGTCGCACCGGTTCCACCACCTGCACTGCGACACGCCGCTCGACCCGCACTCGCCCTATGAGGGCTTCTGGTGGAGCCACGCCGGGTGGCTGCTCGACCACGGGGCCACGATGGAGCGCGTCGGGGCTCGCGGCAACACGTCGGACCTCGACGCGCAGCCCTTTTACCGGTGGGTGCAGAAGACCTACGCGCTGCACGTCGCGGCGCAGTTTGCCGCGCTGTGGGCGCTGGGCGGGCTCCCCGCGGTCGTGTGGGCGGGGGCGCTGAGGATCTGCTGGGTGTACCACGTGAGTTTGGTTAGGGGTTGCGATGGGGTTTTTCCCTTTTTTTTCATATTTTTGTCTTCCTCGTTCGCGCGCTGCTCTTTCTCTCCTCTCGTTCTCTCTTTCAAACTCACCCCCCCCCCCCCCTCCTCGCTCCCCTCCCCCCTCTCTCTATCTATCTCCTTCTCTTTCCTCCTCTTTCCTTCTCTCCAGGTGACGTGGTTCGTCAACAGCGTCTGCCACGTTTGGGGCTCGCAGACCTACGACGCCGGGGACCTGTCGCGCAACAACTGGTGGGTCGGCATCCTCGCGTTTGGCGAGGGCTGGCACAACAACCACCACGCGTTCGAGTTCTCGGCACGCCACGGGCTCGAGCGCTTCCAGGTCGACATGACGTGGATGGTGATCCGCGCGCTCGAGGTGGTGGGCCTGGCGACCAATGTGAAGCTGCCGACGGAGAGGCAGAAGGCGAGGCTGCTGATCAAGAAGAGCCAGAGAGGGGGTGCGGCGCCGGCTGCTGCCTAGAGAGGAAAAACGAAGAGTGTTTCGTCATTCCTGCTCTCCGCCTTTCCCCCTCCGCTCCTCTTTCTCTCTCTCTCTCTCTCTCTCACTCGCTCCCCCCATTCGGAGGAAAAACGAGAGGGGGAAGCGAGTGTCACTTTTTCAACACCATCTGTCCTTTTTCCTCTGCTCTTTTTCAAAAAAAGAGACAACCAAAAACAACCACACTTGCCGTCCCAAACAAAAAAGCAAAAAAAAAACATTAATTCTTTCTGATGATTCTTTTCCGACAAATCCAACATTCTTTTGAAAGCGAGCGAGCATTAGCAAGAGCGAGGTCTTTTGATCGAACAACAACAGAGAGCGAGTGGAGGGAAAAGGAGAGCCGCGTCGGACATAACAAATAAAGAACGCTCGCGTGCTTTCCCTCCCTTCCACGAAACCCAAAGCAGCGATTCCCTTTGTTCTTTACCGTTGCCTTTCCAGTTGATTCCGCGTGTGTAACGAGAGAGACAGAAAGCCAGAGAAAGGAACACAACAAAAAAAAAAAGAAGAAAAAAAGAGAAGGGAACGAGGCGACGACGACGCTGAAAGAAGCACGCTCTCTCTTTCTTCCCGTGCCGCCGCCGCCGCTGCCGCCCTTACCCCTTCCACCCACGGCTGCCGAAGAATCTATAGATATGATGAAATCCGGATATCAAGTCACAGAGCGCAGAGGGGGATGAAATGGTGCGATGAAAGTTGAAAGAACAAAAACAAACAGAAAAAAACAAACACGGAATCAAGCTGCTTGCCCCAGGTCAAAGCACCACCCTCCTCCTTTCCTCGGCCTGCCCGGCCTCGCCATGAACCTCCTCGGGTCCAGCTCCAGCACGACCCTCTCTTCGGGGTCGGCCTTCGAGAGCCAGTCTGCCTCGGTGCGGGCCTCGGTCGTGAGCTCCTTCGCCCGGAAGGTCCTCGGCTCGCCCTGGCCAAAGCGGTCCCCGCCGCCGCTGCCGTCGGCGGCGCCGGCCGCCGCGGCGCCGGCCCTCGAGCTGCTCGCCCTCCGCCTCTCCTCCGCCGCCGAGGCCGCCCCGCCGCCGCTCCCGCCGCTGCCGGGACGCAGGGGATGCATGATCTGGTAGACCCGCGGCGGCTCGCCGGGGTCGGCCGAGCGGACGAGGACCCTGTCTCCCGGGCCCGGGAGCGCCGGCGCGCCCCCGGCCTCGGCCGCGCCCCGCCGCGCCGGGCCGCCGCCGCCGCCGCGCCTGCGCTTGCGCTTGGCCCCTGCGGTCCTCGGAGGCGCCCCGCGGGCCGGGGAGGAGGTTTCTCCTCCCTCCTCTCCTCTTCCTCCTTCTCCCCCCTCTCCTCCTCCTCCTTCTTCTTCTTCTCCTTCTCGGGAGTCGGAGGGCAGGAGCGAGCCCCACAGGCTGTCGTCGAGCGTGAGCGTGCGGGAGGCCTCGGCGGCGCCGCCGTTGTCGGCGGCATCCGCGGCCGCTGCTGCCGCGGCGGCGGCGGCGGCGGAGGCCGCCGCGGTCGCGAGCGGCGGGGGCAGCCGCGCTCCGTAAAAGGCAGCGGAGGAGGGCCTCGCCTTCGCTGCCGCTGCCGCTGCCTCCGCCGCCGCCGCTGCTGCCGCTGCAGCTGCTTGCGAAGGACCAGAAGCAGCAGCAGCGGCAGTTCCGACCAGGGGCCTCCCGGAGAAGCCGAGCGCCGCGGGGGGGACCGCGAAGAGGTGCCGCGGGTAGCTGCTCTCTGGCGAAGAATCGCCCTCGACCGCGAAGTCCGAGGCGCGGAGGTCCTTCGCGACCTTGGGGGGGCGCGCAGGGAGTGGCTGCTTTTGCTGTATCTGCTGCTGCTGCTGCTTTTGCTGCTTCTGCTGCTGCTTCTGCTGCGCCCAGGAGTCGTCGCGGCCGGTGGTGACGGCGGCAGGGGGAGGAGCGGCGGCAGCGGCGAGAGCGTCGGCGGCCTCCCCGACGACCCTGCGGAGAGCCGGGGCCTCCGCCGCCGCGGCCGCCGTCGCCGCTCCTCCTTTTCCGCTTCCGCCCTCGTGAGCGGCGTCGTTGAGCATCGCGTCGAGCGCATCGAGCCTCGTCGAGGAGGGGATCTTCCGAAAAGCTGCTCGAGCGGGAGCAGGGGCAGCGGGAGCGGCGTCCGCTGCTCCTGCGGGGCGCCTCGTCGCGACTCCGGCTCCTCCAGCGCGCCTCGCCGCCCCGCTCTTGTTCGCCGCTCCTCCCTTGCCCGCCATGGCCGCGCCCCCCACGCCGGCCGGCTCGTGCGCCTGCTGCTGCGTCAGCCACGCCGCGCCGACGGGGGCCTGCGAGAAGAGGTTGAACTCGTCCCGGCGCCCCTGCTGCTGCTGCAGCCGCCTTCGCTTGCCTCCTCCTCCGTCTCTTCCCCTCCTCGCCTCGTCGGCCTCCGAGTCGCTCGTCGCGGCCGACGACGACGACGGCATCTCGCTGCTCTCGGCCTCGTCCTCGGCTCCTTCCTCGCGCTCGTCGTCGCCGTCGTGGAGCATCGACTCGTCGCTGTGCTCCTCCGGGTGGCCGGCGAGCTCGGGGGCGGCGACGCGCGGGGCGGAAAGTTTCCTTCTCTTCCCCCTCGCGCGAGCGGCGGCTGCAGCTTCGGCGGCTTCGGCGGCCTCGGCCTCGGCGTTTGCCGCCGTCGTCGCGGCGACGGCGGCGACCGCCGCGGCCATGACGGCGCCGCCGGCTCCGGCGCTCCCGAAGTCGAGGTGCTTGGGTCGGATGCCCGAACCGCCGCGAGGGAGAGCGCCGACGCTCGCACCAGTGGCAGCGGCAGCGGCAGGAGCGGGAACGGCAGCACCAGCAGCAGCGGCTGCTGCTGCTTTGCCGTCGTCGAGCGGCGAAAGCGCGCTGTCGTCTCCCCCTCCGCCTCCTCCGCCGCCGCCTTCGCTCTCCCCGCCCTCCTCGTCGTCGGTCTCGCCGACGCCCCGGGGAGGCGTCGGCTTCCTCCTCGACTCGGGCGTGACCTTGACGCGGTTGGCGAGCGCGCGCCTGCTCGATTGGGAAGGGGAACGGGCGATGCCGACAGCGGCGGGGTCTTTCGCGGCGGCAGGCGCGGCGGCTCCGGCGGCGCCGTCGCCGTTGCTGTTCGCGACTCGCTCCTTCCTCCCCGCGCCTCCTCCTCCGGCAGCAGCGGCCAGCGCCGCGTTCACCGCCGCGGCGTTCCTCCCTTTCACCGCAGCCGCGGCGTTGTACGCCGCGACCTGCGCCGCGGCGCCTCCCCCCAGGCGGGAGCGGCCCTGCTGCCCCTGCTGCTGCTGCTGCTTCCCAGCGGCGTTTGCGCCGCTGCCGCCGCCGCCGCTCCCTCCTCCGACCGAGGGGGCCCTCCCTGCGACGACCCGGATGTTCCTCGACAGCGACACGCGCCTCGCCTGCGCCCTGATCGCTCCGGCGGCGGTGCCCAGCTGGCCCCTGCGGGGGCGGTTGGAGGCGGCGGCGTTGGCCGCCGCCGCCGCCGCGCTGGCCGCGGCGGCGGCGGCCGAGCCGGTGGCTCCCGAGCCGCCCCTGCTGCCCGCTCCGCCGCCGCCGTGCGAGGAGGCGCGGGCCGCTCCGGAGCGGGCCCCGGCGCCGGAGGTGCACGACTGCCCCGACATCGACGAGGCCGCGGGCCTCGCCGAGGAGCCGTGCAGGCCTCCCCTGTTGCCCAGGAGCGGGTGGACAGGAGCAGCCGCAGCGGCGGCGGCGGCGGCGGCCGCGGCGGCAGCGGCGTTGGGAGCGGCGTTGGGAGCGGCCCCTCTCCGTCCGCCTTCGACGCCGAGCGTCTCCCCGAGCCCCTCGTCCGCGGCCTCGCCGTCGTCCTCCTCCCCGCAGGCGTCCGCCAGCGCCGCCACCGCCTCGGGCAGGCTCGCCCTGAACCTCGGCCGCAGCACCCGGCTGAAGAACGCGCGGTCGTCGTCGCCGTCGAAGAAGTAGAGGTCCGGCATCAGCAGGTGGAAGAGCGCGGCGGCGTCGCGCGCGGTCGCGCGGGCCAGCGCCGAGGCGCGCGGCGCCCGGGCGCCGGCCTCGAGCCTGAGCAGCAGGGCGAGGGCCGCGTCGGCGCGCCTGCGGGGCGCCGCCGCGTCGGAGGGCCCGTGGGCGCGGCGCACGTCGCTGGACGAGCGGCAGACGACGGCGGCGAGGGCGGCGGCGACGACGTCGGGGCCGGCGGCCAGGGCGGCGTCGCCCGAGGCCGGCGGCGGGAGCGCGCCCGCGACGCCGCCGACGCCGCCGAGCGCGGCGGCGCCTCCCGCCAGGGAGGCCCTGGCGCTTGCCTGCTGCTGCATCTGGTTCTGCTGCTGCTGCTGCTGCTGCTGCTGCCGGGCCTGTGTCTGCGGAGGGGGCGGCGCGGAGAAGGCCGCGAGCGCGGCGGCCGCGGCCGGGCCGCGCATCCCGGCGACGGCGGCCGACGCCGCGGCGAGCACCGCCCTCCGCGAGCAGCGCGAGAGCGCGGCGGCGGCGTCGCCGACGATGGCCGCCGCGGCCGTGGCGGCCTCGTCGAGCGAGAGTTTCTTCCCCGGCGCGGTCCAGCCGTCGACCGCCGCGCCTCGGGCGACGGCCGCGGCGAGCAAAGCCGAAGCGGCATCCGCCTCGCTGTCGTTGAGGCGCGGGCGCTGGGGGACGGGATGAGGGGGTCGTGCCTCGGCGGCGGCGGTGGCGGCGGTCTCGGCGGCGGTCTCGGCGGCGGCGGCGCCATCGGCAGCAGCAGCAGCGGCGGCAGCCTCCGGCTCGACCTTCTTCTCGCCGCCCTCTCCTCCGCCTTCTGTGGGCCGCTTATCGGCAGCAGCGACAGCTGCTGCAGCCTCGGCGTTCGCCTTCCGGCTGGCGGCGGGGACGCGCTTGGCACGGGCCGCGGCGGCGACGGCCTCCGCCGCGGCGGTCAGCGCCGCGCGGCGCCCTCCCCCTCCGGCGCCCGTCGCGGCAGCAGCGGCGGCGGCAGCAGCTGCAGCGGCGGCCGCATCGGCAGCCTCCCTTGCCGTTTCCGCGGCAGCAGCGGCAGCAGCGGCCAGCAGCGAGCGCGAAGGCGGCGGCTCGGAGCCCCCTCGCCTCCTCCTCCTCGCCGACGAGCCAGCGGCGGCCGCGGCGGCGAGCGCCTCCCGCAACGCCGAGGTGAGGAATCCCGCGAGCGTGGGGGGGGCAGGGGCTGCTCCTGCTGCGGATGCTGCTCCTGCTGCTGCAGGGGAAGAGGCAGGAGCGGATGCTGCAGCAGGACTGCGAGCGAGAGCCGCCGAAGAAGAAGGAGGAGGGCGGCTCCCCCAGGCACCTGGGGCGTCGGCTTCGTCGTCGCCGCCGCGGCCGCCGAGGGGGCCGCGCACCCGCGGCTTCCTCCGCCCGCCCTCCGAGGCCGCGGCAGCCGCGGAAACCTCGTCGTCGCCATCCCTGTCATCGCCGTCCCCGTCGCTCTCGTCGCCGTCGAGGCCGCCGAAGAGGTCGGCCGCTCCTCCTCCCGCGCGGCGTCCCGCCCCGCCCCCGCCCGCCCGCGTCCGCGCCCGCGCCGCGGCGGCCAGCGCGGCGCCGGCCCCCCTCGGAGGGCCCAGCAGCCTCCGCACCCCCGCGTCGAGCGCGCGGTCGTCCGCTGCCCTGCTGAGCACGCGCACGTCGAACGCGGCGCCGCGCTCGGTCTCCCTGAGGGCGGCGTCGAGCGCGGCGAGGCGCGGGGGGGGCGACGAGGAGGAGGACGCCGCGGTCGCGCCGGCCCTGCCCGCCTTCCCCCCTTGTCCCCCCACGCCTACTTGGAGCGGCAGCATCGAGGAGCAGTCGAGCCAGACGACGCGGCAGTGCGGCGGGACCGAGCCTGTAAGCTCCGCCGCGGCGGTCCTGGCCTCCGCGGCGAGGGCCTCAGGGGACGACGAGGTCGAGGAGGCGAGGGAGTTTGACGACCGGGGCAGCGGCGCGAGGACGACGGCGACCGAGTGCGGGGCGATGGCCGCGCGCGAGCCAAGCTGTTCAATTGCTTCCTTCGGCTGCTGCTGCTGCTGGTTGGGGTTCCTGTTCTCATCCTTCACGAACGCGAGGGACCGAGACAAAGGGCCCTGTGGCCTGGAGAGCATAGCGATCGAGGTAGACAGGGCCGCGGCGACGGAGGCGAAGGATGTCGATTCGCCGACGGCCTCCCCCTCGCCTTGTTTGCCTCCGCTTTTCTTCTTCGCATTGGCGGCGGCCTCGGAGCTCAGCGCGGCGAGCTCCGCGAACGCCGCGAACGACGTCCCCGAGACTCGACCGGCCACGCCGCACCCGGGCCGTCGCTTCTTCGGGTCGGCTGCGGAGTGTTCGAATTCAAACAGGGAGAGAGAGAGCGAGAGAGAGCGGGAAAGAGAGAGGAGGCGGAAGGTGAGCGAGAGAGCGAGAGAGCGAGAGAGCGCATCAAATTCGAAAAAACGTCGGGGCTGTCGGCGATAGGTGCCCGGTCGATGGAAGGAAGAAGAAAGAGGAGGCGAAAGAATGCGTCTTCTCTTCGCTCTCTCCGCTTGCATTCCACCTCAACGCACCTGAGGCAGACTTCCACGCTTCAGCGACCGCGCGGCCAGAGGCAGCAGCAGCAGCGCAGGACGACGCGCGCCTCTGTTTCTCGGCGTCGTTGTTGTCGGCGCCGTCGTCGACTTCGCCCGTCGCCGCCATCGCCGACGTCGACGTCAACGCCGGATCGGGCAGCAGCAGGTCGTAGGCCCACTCGGCGCTGCCTCCTCCCAGGTCCCTCCCGCGGGTGGCGACGCCCCGCAGCAGGCGCGCCACAGCGAGCAAGAGGTCCTCCCCTCCGTGCTCCACGACCCCGGGAGACGCGAGCAAGAGCACCGCCGCTCGCCGGGCTGCGGAAGCCACTGACGACGAATTGGGCAGCAAGGTGTTGCAGCCCTTGGCGAGAGCAGCGTTGGCTTTGTTGGCGTTTGCGTTCCCTCCTGTCGCGGGCAGGGCTCGCAGGGGCATCATCGAAGCTGCGCCCGGTGCCGCCATGATTGGAAAAACAGAACGGAGAGAGAGAAAGAGATAAAGAGAAAAACTTTCTCTTTTTTCCTCTCCTCCCCCTTTTTTTCTTTCGCCGCAATCGAAATTGTGAATAGAAAGACCGCGGTTTCGTTTCCTCTTTTCGACCTCCTCCGCCTCCTTCAAAGAGTTCCGACCGCGGCTCTTCCCACATTCCTTTGGTGTACACTCTTTCTCGTTTTTACAATGCAAGTTTTGTTCCATCCACGGAAAAAATCAATTCAGCTCAGTGCTGGAGAGGGAGGGGCGGCAGCAGTAGCAGCAGCGCCTTTTTGCCCCGCCCCTTTCCCGTCCTCGCCCTTCCCCGCCGCCACCGCCGCCGCCTCTTTCAGCCTCAGCAGCCTCTCGCCTCGCGTCTCGAGCAGCAGCGGCGCGCCGAAGCACTCGACGGCCGCCTCCTGGACCCTCACGAGGGACGACCTCGCCGCCTCCGCCGCCGCCGAGGCGGAGGCCGGAGCGCGGTCGGAGAGACCGGGGCGGGAGGCCCTCAGCAGCGCACGCGCGACCCGGAGCGCGCCCTCTGCGTCGCAGCGCGCCGGCTGCAGTAGCGCGCCGCGGGCCCACTCTGCCGCGATCGCGAAGGCCGGGGCGGCGGCCCCGCCCTCGGCCGCGGCGACGGCGAGGACGGCGTCGGCGACGGCGACGCCGCCAAAGTCGGGATCGTCTTCTTCTTCTTCGCTGCCTCTTTCTCTCCCTCCTCGTTCGTCTCCCTCTTCGACGACGGCGGGGAGGGGACGAGCGGCCCCGGGGCCGGCCCCGCGCCCCCTCCTCCTCGCCGCCGAGCCCGGGGTCGTCCAGCCCCCTCCTCCTCCCCGCCCTCCCCGCCCGCCCCCGCCCCTCTTCGCGGAGGAGGGGCTCGGAGAGGGCGTCGCGGTCCGCGAGGAGGGAGGGCGGCGAGGGGCGGAAGAGCCCGGGTCTTTCCTCTCCTGTGCTTTCTTCTCGGCGGAGGCGAGGGGAGGGGAGAGGAAGCCGCTCCTGTCGAGCCGCGCCTGCCGCAGCTGCGGAGGAGGGGGAGGAAAAGGCGCGCCTTCCCTCTTGCCTCCTCGCTCTTCCTCCTCCCTCAGGGCTCGCTCGATCTCCCACCGCAGGGGCAGCGGCAGAGCATCCAAGACCTCCCTGTCGAGCTCCTCGGGGCGAGGGAGGGGGACGATCGCGCTCCTCCTCCGCCGGCCGCGGCGCTGCGTCTCTTTCTTCTTGTCGCCTTGCTTCTTCTCCTTCGCCTCCTTCACCTTTGGCGCGGCGTTCTCCCTCCTCCCGTCGCAGGCAGCTGCCCCTCCGCTCTTCGACTTTCTCCCCCTCTCCCTCTCTCTGCTGCTGCTTTTGGGCAGGCCCGCCAGGAGCTCGCGCTGCAGTCTGAGAGGCAGGGCGTCGAAGACCGAAGCGTCGACCTGAGAGAGGGCGACGACGTCGTTGAGCGCCTGAGAAGACGAAGAGACGATTTTCTCTCCGTCGTCGTCTTCGCCTCCTAGGCTCTCACTGCTGCTCTCGCTGTCGCCGTCGTCGTAGTCGTCGTCGTCTTCGTCGGAAGAAGAAGAGGACGACGAATCGGAAGAAGAAGAGGAATCGGAATCAAAGGTCCAGCCCTCGCAGGGTAGGGGGACGGAAGGTGCACGACGAGGAGTCTTTCGTTCCTCTTCCTCGTCGTGCTTCCGCTGCTGCTGCTGCGGGAGCTTCTGGGGCGTCTTCGCAGTCGTCGTCGCCGCAGCGGCCGGGTCATTCCCGCCTCGCCCGGCCGCTGCTGCTGCGCCGGGAGCTGGAAGCGGAGCGGGAGGCAGGTCCCCGGGTCGCCGGGGGACGAGGAGGGCGTCGAGGCCCGTCTGCCGCCGCCGCCCCTTCCCCCCCCCCGCGGCCGAGCCCGGGGACGCCGCCGTCGCGGTCGCTGCCCTCGCCGCGCCGCCGACGGGGACCAGCTTGCTCGCCACGAGGCCGATCCCGCGGATGTCCTCCGGCTTCGGGTTGAGGGACTGGAGCAGCCCCCGGCCGACGGAGGCGAGGCGGGACGCGAGGGCGTCGTCGGCGTCCTTGCCGTCGCCAGCCTCCCCGCCGCCGGCCTTGCCGCCGCCGCCCTTCTCGCAGGCCGCCGCCATCGCCACCGCCGCCGTCTTCGAGAAGGCGTCGCACACCCCGTGGCCCAGGTACTTCCTCGGCAGGCCCGCCCCAGCCCTCCTGACCTTCACCTTCAGAGTGAGAGCGCCGGGCAGGGCGCCGGCACACCGGAGCCTCCGGGCGAGGTCCAGGGACAGCCGCAGGAGGAACCCGGCGGCGTCGGCGCGGCCCCCGCCGGCGGCGTCACGGAAGCGGACGCCCCAGTTGCACTCTGCGCCGACGGAGCGCCGCGGCTGCAGGGGAACGACGGCGCGGGCGTCCCTGCCGTGGGCGGCGTCCCAGAGCGCTTGGACGGTGGCGTTGAGGTGGCTGTTGCAGTTGCTGCTGTTGCTGCTGCTGCTCGAGGTGCCGGCGCCGCTCGAAGAGGCCCCGGCGAGCGCGGCGGCGAGGGCTTCCTTCCCGGCGGCCCGGACCTCCGCCACGCTCCGCAGGCCCGCCGCCTCCAGCCTCGCCCTCGAGATCCACCCCACGCCGGGAAGCGCGTCGCAGGGCAGCGTCAGCAGCAGCTCCTCGGCCTCGCGGAAAGAGCTCAAAACCTTGAGCCCGTCGGGCTTGGCCTGCCTGGTGGCCAGCCGCGCCAGCAGCGGATTGGGGCCCACGCCGCAGGACGCGGCGCAGCCGCCCGTCGCCTCGAACACGGCCCGCCGCAGCGCCGCCGCCAGCGCCGCGGCCTGCTCTGCGCTCGTCCCGCTCGCGTCGACCAGGGCCTCGTCGACCGACAGCGGCTGCACGCGCCGGCCGCAGCGGAGCAAGACGCTGTACATTGCGTCCGACGCGCGAGCGTAGCCTTCGAAATCGTACGGGAGGGTGACGAGGCGGGGGCAGAGCCTGCGGGCGGCGGCGACGCCCATGCCGGCGCGGATGCCGAAGGAGCGGGCGAGGTAGCAGGGGCAGGCGACCTCCCCGCCGGCGAACTGGTCGTCTTCGCCGCCGCCTCGGTCGCCTCCGCCGCTGGCGCCGCCGCTGCCGCCGTCTCCGCCGCCCCTCCTCTCCGCCCTCCCCTTCGGCCTCTCTCCCGCCCCCGGGGAAGAATGGCAGACGACGATCGGGCGGCCCCTGAAGGCCGGGGCCCTGGAGAGGCTCACCGAGGCGAAGAAGCAGTCCATGTCGAGGTGGACGACGAAGCGCTCGGCCCGCCCCCCGCCGGCGGCCGGCGGCGGCGGGGGCGGGGCAGAGGCGGCGGCGACGGGGTGCCTCCCGAGCTCCCCGACGCCCCCACCTCGCTCGTCGTCCTCGATATGCAGCCTCGCGGCCAGGGCCTCGAACCGCGTCCTCCACGAGCCGATGAAGTGCAGCCGCGACGCGCGGTAGAAGCCGCCGACGAAGGCGGCGGCGGAGTCCGCCGCCGCCGCCGGCTTTGGCGGGCCTCGCAGGTCGTAGGCGGCCCGGGCCCGCTCGGCCGCCGCGAGGGCCTCTGCTGCTGCTGCTGATTCTGAAGATGGGTACGGCAGAGAGGCTGTCAAGGGAGCGGCGGGAGCGGCGGCTGGAACAGCGGCGGCGGGAGCGGCGGCGGCGGGAGCGGCGGCGGCGGGAGCGGGCCAGACCCCCCTGGCCGCCGCCGCCCTCCCCGCGGCCGCGCCGCGGTCCGGGTCCCTGCGAGCGAGAGGGATCCCCGTCTCCCCCCCCTCCTCCCCGGCGCGCGCCTGCGCGAAGAGCCGCCTCTGCCCCGGGAGGTTCATCCCGGGCGGGCGCAGCAGGAAGGGGGCGACCGGGAGCAGCCTCCCCGCGGCGAGCGAGGCAGTGACCCACTCTGGCCTCACAAAGGCCGAGCCGCCCGCTTTCGACCTCGCGAGGGTGATCGCCTTCGTGTCGGCCAGGTTCGCCGCCACGGTGTGCGTGATCCGCGGGTCCATCGGCCTGTACTCGTAGCCGCCGCCGTGCCTCAGCATGATCTCCTTGAGGTCCTGAAACGTTTTTTTTTAGTTTTTTTGTTTCGAGTTGGTTGGAGGTTGGAGGAGGATAGGGCGGGGCGTCGGGCAAAGCGTGAGCGATTTTTTCTTTCTTTTCGCAAAATCTGTGCCCATTTTCTCCACGAAGACGTATACTCTGCACTGCGAAACCGCGCTAAGAGCTTGCTCTCGTCGTTCTCTGTACAACACATACCAGTGCGCAGGGAACCGTGATGCCGTTGACGTGGATGACAACGCCGCTGAAGATGTCGGACGTCGCCGCCGACGTCGATGGCGAAGCCAAAGAAGGCTCGTCGCCGTTCGCCCCTAGTGCTGCTCGCCGCCTCTTCTCGGCGCGCTGCTCGTCGAATTGCACCCGAAGCTTGGCGCTCTTGACGGCCATGTACGTGCCAAAGTCCGAAGAAGGAGGAGGAGGAGGAGGAGGACGAGGAGCGTGCTGAGGAGCAGGAGAAGGCTCGTCCCCCTCGTCTTCGACACCAGCATCGTCGCTGCTAAACCGCCTCTTGCCGCGGCCGGCGCTTTTTTTTGGGCCTTCCGGCATCGCTGGGGCTCGTTTTTTTACGAGATCAGGCCTGCTTCAAGGTTCTAGAGAGAGCCTCTCTCGGAGGAGGTGCATGGCCAAAAAAAGGAAAGAAGACGAAGCGAAGAGAGAAGAGAAGGGTGAAAAAAAGTGAGAGCAAATCTCGATCGCATTCTCACTCGCTCTCTTTTGCTCCTTGGCTCTCTCTCTCTCTCTCTCTCTCGTCTCCCTGTCTCTTCGTACTTGCGGCACGCGCACGAACGTTTCACTTCCCCCTAGTTACCATGTTACAAACTCCCTCTCTATGACCAGCAATCTATCTACCTCTATGTCTTTTTGTTCCCGACGCTCAGACCTCCTATCTGCGGGTCTGGCGTCGGGGAAGCGCGGTCGTTCTCTCTGCTGCTGCCCCCTCGCTTCCTCAGGCTCGGCGCGCTCGCCGCCGCTTCCAGCCTCGCCTGCACCCTGGCCTCCTCCCTCTCCCGGGCCCTCTGCTGCTCGGGCCGTATCCACGCGACGTAGGCGATGGCGCCGGCGGTGGCCCAAGCGGCGAAGTTCTGAGTAAAAGAGAGAGAAAGAGAGAGAGAGAGAGAGAGAGAGAGAGAGAGAGAGAGAGAGAGAGAGAGAGAGAGAGAGAGAG
>Ga0315289_10008391_pt1 | contig 14951 bp, 16 predicted proteins | sample YL17G11_40_MG_FD_203452 | JGI IMG/M metagenome (GOLD analysis project Ga0315289, IMG submission 203452) | Sediment microbial communities from Yellowstone Lake, YNP, Wyoming, USA - YL17G11_40 | ecosystem: Environmental > Aquatic > Freshwater > Lake > Sediment | place: USA: Wyoming | collected...
TTTTAGAAAGAACAGTAAATTCTATAGGAACATCTGGTAAAGTAGACGTACCAAAAAGATTTATTGGAAAAAGAGCTTATGTAATTATCGTTGATGAATGAGAGTTGCTTTTTTCTGTCCCACACCCGGTTCTTGGAGAGTATGGTACCACAACATGGTGTGTCTATTGTCCATACGCGCATGCTGCATTAAAGCAGATATACGCTGAGGGATCATACCCCTTTTACTATGTCTCATTAATACAAGACAAAAACACGCATGCGTCTACCAGAGTACTCACTGATTATAACTGTGCTGGTTATCCAACCGTGTGGTTCGATGGCGGCTATAGAGTAGATGTCGGCGCTTATACGAGTGTACCCCAAATGGTGAGTTGGTATAGATCAACGATTATTAGCTGTGGGAACAGAGCAGTGCCTAATATCAATGCAAGTCTATCAGTTCAATGGTTGGGGAACGCACAAATGAATATTACAGTTACAGTTAAAAACAATGAGGCAAGCACATATAATGGGCGCATACGGGTCTATGTAACAGAAAAAACCTCATCCATGGGATGGAATGACCACAACGGTAATCCCTACACCTTCCCGTTTTTAGATTATGCTTTTAATGAGGTCATTTCTGTAACCGCTGGGGGTACATGGCAGGACTCCATCATATGGGATGGGCACAACTACAACGACGGGCATGGGCATAATTTCGGCAGTATAACTATGAATAACATCATGGTTATTGCAGCTGTTTTCAATGCACAATGGCATCAGGGATATTCGGACACACCCCCAAACAATCCGTTCGATGCTTACTATGTAGATGAGACAACAGCAGCTACACCTACAATACCTTGGATCCGTGGTGATGTCAACAATGATGGGACGATAAATAGTGCAGATGTAGTGTATCTGATCAACTACCTGTTCATCGGTGGCCCAGAGCCACAACCCGTGGTGGATAGTGGTGATTGTAACCACGATGGAATTGTAAACTCTTCAGATGTTGTCTACCTCATCAACTACTTGTTCATCAATGGACCAGCACCACCACCTTGATGTGGTGAGTAAAAGAATCGTTAAAACAATGATACTGACAACGATTAACACGAAATATCAAGAAGGATAATAAATATAACTCTTACTATGACTAACATGAAAACATGAGTTAGAGTTATTTACTAAAAAATGGTGAAAGTGCATTGAAGGAACTAATTTTTCATTTTTTCTCGCTTAGATAATGTTAAAAAAACTTAAAAAAGATTTTTCAATTCTAAATAAAGAAAAAGAAAAAATGGGGGGACGATTAAACGTCCTTACCAAGATCCCAGATCGCTTTTATTGCCAAAATAGCAACTGCTGGAGCAATAAATAATGCTAGGCTAAGTGACACCCCGATTAAAAGAGAACCGATGTAATAGGGTATGTTGAAACCAAAGCCACTAAATACTGCATACATGACGAGTAAAGCAATACCCGCAGTAAGGAATCCAGGCACTTCTGTTTTTGTGATTGTTCCTTTTCCCAGCATTGCTAACAAACCAACTAGTGCACCGATTATTACCAATATCCAGGCGACAATTCCACCCAGATCGGTCTGGAAGAAGGTTTTAGTCATGTCTATGGGTTTTTCAATAGTATAGGCCTGGTATAAACCAAAGATAGCTGCGAGAGCTATTCCGCCTATGAACGTATAGATTGCTAGCTTACCTATCATTTCTTTTGCCATAATTCATACTCTCCTCTAACACAAGTTCATGTGTTTCGTTGAAAAGATAAAACAACAGACTTCTATATAAAAACTTCGTTTTTTTCAATAAGGAGAAAATAAGGAGAAGAATGAAGACGGTCTACTCGGAGAGCCAGCCCTCATCAATTCTCTTATACGATGCGATGTCATCTTTGGTAAACCAGAGGTTAATTTCAAACTGAGCGGTCTCTTTACTATCTGATGCGTGAATAATGTTTCTGCCGATACACTGCCCATAGTCTCCTCTGATAGTCCCCATTGCTGCTTTCTGAGGGTCGGTCGCCCCGGTCATACTGCGAACCATCTCAATGACATTGATGCCTTCAAGAACCACCGCAACTACAGGGGATGAAGTAATGTATTTCACGGTTGGTTCAAAAAACGTTTTTCCCTTATGAACACCGTAAAGTTTCTCCGCAAGTTTACGATCAACCGCTACAAGTTTCATGGCGACGATTTTGATTCCTTTTTTTTCAAACCGACTGATGATTTCTCCGATGAATCCTCGTTGGACTGCATCAGGTTTGATCATTGCAAATGTTTGTTCTTTCTGCATACCTTTTTCACCTTCTTATGAAAAAGTGATACATCGCCTGTTTATAGAATTAACGTTTAATACCCAAGAGATTTCCCGAAAAAATACAGGGTGAGACTGGCAACGTTAATGATAGTATGGGCAAAAATCGCTGAATAAAGGTTTTTTGTTTTCACAACAACAAGTGCAAAAATCAACCCAAGGATCACTGCCACGATTGCGGTGTATGCATAGGTATAGGTGAGATGGGATATCCCAAAAAGAAGAGAGGTAGAAAGAATAGCAATTTTTGTTCCACCAATTGTTGTGATTTTATCAAGCAGGAATCCCCGGAAGAAAAACTCTTCGCAGAATGGTTGAATAGCCACGATAAGATAGAGTGAGGGGATTGAGAAGAGCTTTATGAGATCAGGAATATTGCCTACATTATCGGAATTTGTTCCTGTTATGATCGTATACATAAAACCCATTGCTATGGTGATAGCAAACGCAGTGATGATTGCGAATATCCCCCAAAGGATCGCTTTATCAAGACCGTCTCTGCGAAGATAGAGCCTTGAGAACATTTCTTTTAAAGAAATTTTATTCACCAGTTTATACCAAAGCAATGGAACAATGATCATACCACAGAATACAAGGAGAAATTGTACGACTAACAATGTTATTTCCAAAGTGATTTTTTGAGATGGTGTCATTGATGACGTGAAAATTGAGGGAATTTCTGAAGATGAATACATAGAAATCAGTGGGTAGATGACAAAGAGAAATAAGGCTACTATAACCCCCAGAAGCGCAAAAAGATGCGTCGGTTTTTTAAAATTAAAGTCCATGACAAGTTGAAAACCGCTGAGACTAGATAAATATTTTTAAATAGAGTATGATGTTTCTCCGTCAGTGTTGGGCCTGTAGGGTAGCTTGGTCCATCCTTTTAGCTTTGGGAGCTAGAGACTCCGATTCAAATTCGGACAGGCCCATTCAACACCTTACCCTACCAATCACACCAGAAACTTTTTTTTCATCTAAGTAAAAACAGTTACTCCTTTCCATCCGCATGTGACTTTATCTTTGGGGAAAATTCAATCAATGATTTCTTCCTATTTACTGCTGCTCGATCATTGCCTTATAATAGGATAAAAAATCGTTGAGCTGTTCAAGTTCATACAGCTGATGCCCAAAATCATTTTCCCCTTCATCGATTTCTATTTCCTTCCCATCGATCATCATTTCATTCAGCTCTTCCGGTTTCTTTTTAAAAAAACCGTATACTATTGTTTGTCACATCTAGTATATATAGTTTTGTTCCCTCAAAAATTTTTGTCTTTTCCCGAAATTACTTCCTCCTAGAAAAAAACAAAGATGATTCAGCACCCATGAGAAAGCTGAATCAACAGAAAATACGATGGATCATCAAAGAAATAGACAAAAGAGAACGATCCACCTACCGCATCGCCAAAACCCAAGATATTACCCCACGATGGGCGAGATCACTCCACAAAAACTTCCATACAGCACATCAATATCCCTATCCCAGAAAATCTGGGAGAAAACCTAAACCAATCCTCGAGGAGGAGAAAAGAATAGTGCTAGAGATACGAAAACAACATCCGCTTAATGCAGTCACACTAGAAAAGATCCTTGCTGAACAAGGAATCCACATCGGTCATAACCGGATCCATCAAATCCTCAAACAAGAAGGACTGGTGAAAGATGAACCACATAAACAACGACGACGCAAATGGGTTCGCTACGAACGACGATATAGCAACAGCCTCTGGCATGCAGACTGGTTTGAAGAACCACATGAACAGATCATCCTCTTCGAAGATGATGCCTCCAGGTTCATCACAGGATATGGTGTGTTTTCCAACGCCAATGTGGAGAACTCAAACCAAGTTCTCAAACAAGCCATCTCCAGCTATGGCATCCCCAAACAAATGATGACTGACCATGGAACACAATTCACCTCACTGCCAAGAGAAACCTGCCCAGATCCACAACAGAATAAGTTCCAACAACTGCTCAAACACCATGGCATCACCCATATCAAAGCACGGGTGAAACACCCACAATCCAATGGAAAAGTAGAACGAGCTGGACAAACCATTGAACAACTAAGGAAACACTTCTCAAGCTGGGAAGATACTGTGTATTATTATAACTTTGAACGGCCTCATAGCAGTCTTGAAAATGGTCACCTGAGAACGCCTTATAATGCATTCCAGGATAAAATAAGAGAAAAGAAGAAAAGAGGGTGTTGAGATGACATTATTAAAAAATCAGAAGGAAGTTAATTCAGGAAACCACATCCCTCAAAAATTTTACGCAACAAAAGTTACAAACGGTATCTCTTGTTATGAGGTACAATCATGGTTTACCTAAGAAGCAATTCAGTGAAAAAATCCTGTCCTTTCTTCTTTTGCTCAACCGAAATATCTTCTGTAATCTGTGCAAGACGCTTGGCAAGGTTGATATTTCTCGTAATATCAGTATGTGCGGCAATCACCAGTTTCGCACCATCCGGAGAGCCACCACCATGCATACATCCAGGCACACCACCACCGATCGTCAGCCATTCAATAAGCCGAGCAATTTTAGCACGAGACTCACCAGAGCAATTCGCTTGCCCGTGAGATGCAAGAGGGTCGTAAGAATATCCTTCTATTCTGGGCTGCATGAAGCATTAAAAATCTGCGTGTGTCCCTCAATTGCTCGTTTCGTTGCAGGATGCGTGGTCACATCGTTAATGAGTTCCCCAAACTTGTAGATAGTCGGCGCATTTTTCTACAGACTTTCTTTATACTCCTTTGAACTTATTATTCCCTATTTTCCTTTAACGTGAACTCCCACTGGCACCACAGATTCTCCGGGTGTTTATCAGGCGGACATACTGTACATTTCACAACAATATCTGGGTTAAATTCTTTTGCAAATGCTTTCAGGAACCCCAAGCGTACTGGTTTACAGCCAAACTTAGATAATCCTTTACTGATTCGCATGTTTTGTACCCGACAGCGGACATTTCTGATCACGGCATGGTCTTTCTTGATTGTGACTTCTTTGTCTTCCAGATCCAACGCCCAGCTAGAGTACTGCAACGCGGTCATCATGGACGAAATATCCTCTCCCGTAATGTTCAGGAACTCTTTGAGTTTTTTCGCCTCAATCTTTCCCATAACTTCCCAGACGTTCTGATCAATTCTCGTTGCAGCTTCTGTGCCACTGACTTGTTCAATACCAAGGAAATACAATCCATCGACAGCCCAAAGGTTCCGAAGTTGAAGAAAAATAAAATCAGGGATTTTTTCCTTTGGAAGTTTTAAAAGAAGGTCTACATCATTGGCTCGACTCATACATACCACGTTTGAGAATCTCAATTCCTATAGTATATTTTGTACAAAGAACTATGGTTGCTACCCCATTTTTCCTTTGATAGCGTTCGTCAACTTAGGCAAAACCTCATACAAATCCCCAACAATGCCATAATCCGCTGATTTGAAGATCAATGCTTCAGGATCTTTATTGATGGCGACAATTACACTTGAGTCCCGCATCCCTGCGATATGCTGAATCTGACCAGAAATCCCACACGCGATGTACAACTTGGGTTTTACCTTATGACCAGAGAGCCCAATCCAATGATCCTCAGACAACCATTTCAGATCAGCAGCAATAGGCCTGGAACATCCAACAGTCCTTCCCTTGAGAACATCAGCTAGATCACTGACAAGCTTGATATCATCCTTCTTTTTAAAACCCCTGCCGCAGGAGACAATGATCTCAGCATCTTCGACATTCACGCCCTCGGATTTCATCTCTTGAACATTGATGATTTTTGAGGGAGAATGCTCTACTTCTATTTTCTTTTTCACAATTTCTCCTTTATGGTTTTCATTCTTTGGTAAAGGCTCAAACATTTTTGAGGGAATCGTTACAATCTGAGGATGACTCGTGAACTGCTCAACAGCCACCGCATTACCACTATAAACAATACGCTCCGTTGTCAAATGTTTATCTTTCAAGTAGAGCTTGGTTGCGTCCATGACACAGCCGGTATCGAAAATTCCTGCGAGACGCGCAGCCAGTTCTTTACCGTTTTTATTCGAACCTATCAGAACGATCTCTGCATGGTGTTCTTTAATGATGTTTGCAAGGATGTCTGTATATTCCTCTGCTTTGAACTGATGCTGTGTTGATTCAGCAACAACAACCATGTCAGCACCATGCATGAGGTACTCTTTGGCGTGGGTATCATGCCCGACAGTAACTGCTATAACCTTTTTATGAAGCTCTTTAGCTAGTTCACCACCCTTATTGAGCAGCTCCAGAGTCAATTTCTTATCATCAGAATACACGAGAACCATGGAGATCACCTCAACACTCCTGCTTTGGCAAGCTCATCAACAAGTTTACCTATCGATTGATCAAGATCATTTTGATACACAATGTTTTTCCGCTGCATCGGAATCCCTTTGATATCAATGGTTTTCATCTTAGGGATAAGTGCTTCAGAACTCACACCTGTGGCAGGCCATTCATGAATCGGTTTACTAGACGACGCCAGAATAGCCATAAGACTGGGGAGACGTGGCTGATTGGCTTCTTTCGTCACGGTAACAAGAACAGGGAACGATGATTCCATAGTAACTGCTTTATCACCAAGGTTTCGCTCTGCAACCATTTTATCTTTTTCTGTTTTTATGGAATGAGCATACGTAATTTGTGGAATATTTAACAGCCCGGCGATGCGAGGACCCATTTGTCCAGAAAACATATCAATGGATGCCTCACCACACAAAATAATATCATACGCCCCTATTTTTTTAATCGCATCAGCCAACAAATGCGCAACAATGTGGTAATCTGCATGCTCCGGTGGGGGGATTAACACCCCTTCGTCCGCACCCATGGCAAGAAGTTCTTTCATGCGTTCCTTTGCATCAGGAGCACCAACCGTCAGTACCGTGATTTTTCCACCTAATTTTTCTTTTATCTTGATTGCTTCTTCCAGTGCATTCTTATCCATGTCACTAATTTTCTGCGGCACACCAGCAAGAATCGGTTTCTTTGTTGATGAATCAACCTTTATTTCCGCGACATCAACCACTTGTTTTGCACACACAATAATATTCATTTCAACACCCCTTTCTTTTCTTGTTCAAGCTCACGTAATTCCTTTCTTTTGATTTTACCGCTCTGAGTTTTCGGAAGCTCTGTCACAAAATCGATTTCCCTAGGATATTTATACGGGGCAGCGACCTTTTTTGTATGCTCCTGGATTTCTTTGACTAACTCTTCTGACCCCATCTTTTTATCACGCAGCACCACAAAGGCTTTAATGATAGTGCCACGCATCGAATCAGGGCTAGCAACCACTGCGCATTCAAGGACATCCGGATGGGAGATAATCGCTGACTCCACCTCAAACGGTGAGATCCGATACCCGCTTGCTTTGATCAGATCATCGTTTCTGCCGCTGAACCAATAATATCCTTCTTCATCCTGGTACAAGACGTCGCCGGAAAAGAACCACTCGTTCTTAAAGCTCTCCGCGGTCTTCTCTGCTTTATTCCAATACTCCTTAAACAATCCTGGATCTGTTTTCTTTACCGCAAGCACACCAGAGTCACCAAGAAGCACAGGTTTTCCTGCTTCATCAACAAGCGCGCACACATGACCAGGCTGCGGCTTCCCACAAGAACCCAGTTTAATTTTCATATCACGCATGTTAGAAACATACACCATGATCTCAGTCATCCCAATCCCGTCATAAGCATCCAGACCAAACCTGCGTTTCCATTCCTTGATTACCTTAGGGTTCAGAGGTTCCCCAGCAGAAATGCAATGACGCAGCGCAGAGAGATCATAGGTTTTTTCCGCGTCTTTAACCGTCAGAAACATCCGATACGCAGTAGGCACCGATGCAAGATTGGTCACTCGATATTTCTCAAGGAGCTCAAACCAATGCACCGCGTCAAACTTCCCTTCATACACAAACGTGGACACGCCCCAGCGCCAGGCATACAGAAAACCGTTTCCTAACGGATAAATCCAGTTTAAATCACCAGTATGCGCAATAATGTCTGTTTCCAAAGCATTTTGCCAAAAGAGGACACTAGGATCATTACCAGGGACCCACCGATGCAGATGAACCGCTCCTTTTGGATTCCCTGTAGTACCTGAAGTGTAACAAAAAAACGCCATATCGGTACTCTTGGTTGGCTCAACATCTAAATTTTTGGAGGAATCTTTCATCAACGCATCATAGGAGAGCTCGCCTTCTTGTGCATCACCAACGATAATAATATGCTTTAATGTTTTACAGTTCTTTTTTACTGCATGAACCTCTTTTGCATACTTCGGGGTCGTAATCACAGCCACTGCTAAACTATCATTAATCCGATATTCCACCTCATGCTCACGAAACATCACACTCGATGGAATCGGGACTGCACCAATTTTTACTCCGCCAAGAAACGATATTTGAAACGCGGAGATATTTGGAAGACGGATAAGAAAACGGTCTCCTTTTTTCAACCCGAGTTTTTTTAATACGTTCCCAAACTTATTCGTAAGAATCTTCAGGTCGCCAAACGTATACTGAGCAGTCTGCCCTGTGGCATTCTCCCAGTAAAGCGCGACCTTATTGCGGTTTTTAGAAGAAGCATGCTTATCAATAACATCAGTTCCGATGTTGTACTTCTTCGGGATTGTCCATTTCCATTGCGTATATGCTTTCTCATACTCAAACTCCCCCATGACATTTCACCTATTCTACAGTATTCATCAATAAGAGGAACAAAGGATATTATCCAAGGAGATTTGCGGAGATAACCATCCGTTGAACCTCAGAGGTCCCCTCATAAATCTCAGTAATTTTTGCGTCTCTAAATAACCGCTCCACCGTGTATTCCTTCGTATACCCATAGCCGCCATGGATTTGCACAGCTTTAATGACCGCTTCCATCGCGGTCTCCGAGGCAAAAAGTTTTGCCATCGCTGCTTCTTTGGAATATCGTTCCCCTGTATCTTTCAAATACGCTGCATGATACGCCAAGAAGCGTGCTGCTTCAATCCGGGTAGCCATATCCGCAATCATCCATTGAATCGCCTGAAATTTCGCAATAGGTTTACCAAACTGCTCACGCTGTTTCGAATACATGATACTTTCATCAAGAGCTGCTTGAGCGATACCAACAGCTTGACATGCAATACCGATACGCCCGCCATCAAGCGTGCTTAACGCTATCTTAAACCCTTCACCTTCTTTTCCCAGAAGATTTTCCTTGGGGACTTCCATATTTTCAAAGATCAGCTCCGAGGTTTGCGACGCATTAATTCCGAGTTTATCAAAGATACTGCCGACCTTGTATCCCTTCATTGAGCTTTCAACAATAAACGCGCTAAGCCCTTTAGTTCCAGCATTTTTATCGGTCACTGCAAACACAATAATAATCCCTGCTTTCGGGCCACTAGTGATAAATGTTTTATCACCGTTTATCACATAATGATGGCCTTTCAAGACCGCAGTGGTTTTCATCGCACCAAGATCAGAGCCGGCATTTGGTTCCGTTCCTGCAAACGCACCGATTTTCTCCCCTTTCGCCAGAATGGGGAGGTATTTCTTCTTTTGTTCTTCCGTCCCATATTTTATAATCGGCCCGGCTGCAAGGGAGTTATGAACAGATGTTATCACACCAGTTGAGGCACATTTCCTTGAGATTTCTTCAATCACTGTTGCATAGCTTATCGTATCAAGCCCTGAGCCACCATATTCCTGGGGGATGATAATGCCGAGTAACCCTAGTTTAGCCATTTTTTCTAGTGTCTTTGTTGGATACTCCCCGGTTTTATCAAGTTCAGCGGCAAGTGGTGCAACCTCTTTTTCAGCAAATTCTCTCACCATGTTACGAATCATTTTTTGTTGTTCGTTCAGTTCTAGTTTCATGGGGGTTGGAATCAAATCATCAAACATAAAGGTTTCTGTCTATTTCTTCACAAATATCTCTATTAAACAGCCCTTTTTTAAAAGAAAGAAATATAATACAGATTGAAGTTAAAGAATCTCGCTATGACCCTAAAAAAAGGCCTCATTCATGTGTATACCGGTGACGGAAAAGGTAAAACAACCGCTGCAATAGGCTTGGGGATACGGGCCTTGGGAGATGGTCTGAAGGTTTGTATGATCCAGTTCATGAAAGGACGACGATACAGTGAACTTGAAACATTAGAAAAAATCCCTCATTTTACGGTTGTTCAATTTGGGAGAGATGAATTTGTCTCCAAAGAAAAACCAGAGCAAATTGACATCGATCTAGCACAAAAAGGTCTTGCTCATGCAAAAGAGATCATAAAACAAGGTAAGTACGATGTTGTGATTCTTGATGAAATAAACGTTGCTGTTGATTATCATTTACTATCGACTGAAGATGTCATAACACTACTTGAAGAAAAACCAGAACATGTCGAACTGGTGTTAACAGGCCGGTATGCATCCCCAGAAATCATCAAACATGCTGATCTTGTCAGCGAAATATTAGAAATCAAACACCCCTATCAAAAAGGAATTAAAAGCAGAAAAGGTATAGACTGGTAAAAAGAGGGAAGAGGAAACCTCATGGTTGAAAAAGAAACATTGAGACAGATACAACAAAAACGACTCGACTGGGAACGGCAGGTGTACTCAAAAACTCTTAAGGAAAACCCTGAGCGAAAACCAAAATTCAAGAATCTTTCTGATCAGGAAATAAAACCTCTTTTCACCCCGGAAGACATTGCTAACCTGGATTATCTAAAGGATATAGGGTTCCCTGGAGAGTACCCCTTTTTGCGCGGTGTTCACAGTAATATGTATCGTGGACGGCTCTGGACCATGCGGCAGTTCGCTGGATTTGGCAGCGCTGAAGAAACCAACAAACGATATCATTATCTTTTAGAGCATGGAGAAACCGGACTCAGTGTCGCATTTGATTACCCAACCATCTATGGATATGATTCCGATCATCCGCTCTCACGAGGAGAGTTTGGGAAATGCGGAGTAGCGATATCCTCTCTTGTCGATATGGAGTTGCTCTTCCATGGGATTCCACTGGATAAAATAACAACGTCGATGACGATTAACGGCCCTGCCGCCATCATCTGGGCAATGTATATCGCAAACGCGGAAAACCAAGGAATTAAAAATAATGCGATTGGAGGAACTATTCAAAATGATATCCTTAAGGAATATATTGCTCAGAAATCCTATATCTTTCCGCCAGAGCCTTCCATGCGGCTGATTGTCGACACGTTTGAATACGGATTTAAGTCAGTACCCCAGTGGAATACCATAAGCATCAGCGGGTACCATATCCGAGAGGCAGGCTCAACCGCGGTGCAGGAGCTCGCGTTCACCCTCGGCGATGGACTTGAATATGTACGATGGGCTAAAAAGCGTGGTCTTGCTCTTGATGATTTTGCGCCACGACTCAGCTTTTTTTTCAACGCACATAATAATTTCTTTGAAGAAATCGCAAAATATCGGGCAGCTCGTAGAATCTGGGCTAAAGAAATGAAAAGGCTTGGTGCAAAAAAATCTCGCTCACTCTGGATGCGGTTCCATACACAGACCGCGGGATGTTCTTTAACAGCCCAGCAGCCAGAAATCAACATTGTACGAGTAACCATGCAAGCACTTGCTGCGGTGCTGGGAGGCACACAATCCCTGCATACCAACTCCATGGATGAAGCACTCGCACTTCCATCAGAAAAAGCGGTGCGAATCGCACTTCGAACACAGCAGATTATCGCAGAAGAAACAGGTGTTACCGATACCGTTGACCCTCTTGGCGGATCGTATTATGTTGAATGGTTAACAGATAAAATGGAGGAAGAAACCTACAAATATTTTGATAAAGTCGAACAACTTGGCGGCGTGATTCCCGCAATCGAAAAAGGATTTTTCCAACGGGAGATAGCGGAGAGCGCATATCGATATCAGAAAGAAACCGATGAGAATAAACGCGTCATCGTTGGTGTGAACCAATATAAACTTGAAGAAGACATCTCCATTCCAATTTTAAAGATGGATGAACGCGGGGAGGAACGTCAGAATAACCGATTAAAAAAATTACGAAAAGAGCGAGATAACACCAAGGTTCAAAAATATCTCAAGAGTCTACGGAAAGCCGCTGAAGGTAACGAAAACCTCATGCCATACATCCTTACTTGTGTCCATAGCTATGCGACGCTTGGAGAAATCTGTGATGTGTTGCGTGAAGTGTTTGGAGAGTATAAAGAACCAGCGATTTTTTAAGGAGAAACAACCATGGTAAAAAAAATTCGGGTATTGATAGCAAAACCAGGGCTTGATGGTCATGATCGTGGAGCAAAAATTGTTGCTCGGGCGCTGCGTGATGCGGGAATGGAAGTTATATATTCTGGTCTGCATCAGACCGCGAAACAAATAGTCAACACCGCTATCCAAGAGGATGTCGACGTGGTGGGATTAAGTCTTCTGTCGGGTGCTCATATGACGCTTTTTCTTGATATCGTACAGATGTTAAAAGAAAAACAGATGGATGACGTGTTGATTGTGGTTGGTGGGATTATTCCTCAAGAGGATGTTGCCTCAAAAATCTTGAGTGGAGATGCACGATCTATCGCCCGGTTAATCACTCAGGTTGAAAACGATTCACTTGAAGCAGTAGAGGTAATGAAACAGCTCCATAGCCATGCAGGAAATGCCCATATCATTGGTGTTACTGGTGTGATGGGGGGTGGAAAAAGCTCACTTATCTTTGAGCTAGCGCTTGCTATGCGTGCTCAAGGAAAAAAGGTTGGTATTATCGCGATTGACCCGACAAGTCCTTTCACCGGTGGAGCCTTGCTTGGGGATCGAATTAGGATGAATGATCTCTCCACCGATAACGGGGTTTTTATCAGAAGCATGGGTACAAGAGGAATGATTGGGGGGCTTACAAGCTCAGTGTATGATGTCGTAGAAATCCTTGATGCTGCAGGAATGAACGTTATCCTTATTGAAACTGTTGGCGTCGGACAGGATGAAGTTGATATTGTGAAAATAGCGGATACCACGCTTGTCGTTCTCATCCCAGGGCTAGGTGATTCTGTACAAACCATCAAAGCCGGTCTTATGGAAATCGCAGATATCTTTGTCGTAAACAAAGCAGATAAACCAGGAGTAGAACAGACAGTAGCAGAGCTTGAATCCATGCTTGACCTTGCCACCAAAAGTGAGCGACGAACGCCAATTGTTGCGACCTCAGCGAAGGAAAAAAAAGGAATTCAGCTCTTGATGAAAAAGATAGCGGAGCACCATGAGTATTTGAAAAAAAGCAAAATATTTGATGCTCGAAGAAGACAACGTTATGAAGCAGAACTCATTGAGATTATTCGGAAACGTCTCCTAAGTTTTATTTTTGATGAAAACAAATTGAAAGGAAAAGTGGATAGCTGTATTGATCAAATCTCAAAAAAACAGCTTGATCCGTACACAGCCGCAGATGAAATCCTTGGGACGATGTTAAAATAAAAAAGGAAGAACGGTTAGCTTTCGTAGCCACCGATTTTTAAACTGGGATCCCCAAGAAGCGCCCACTCCTGGACTGTTTTACAATCGATTTTATCTATCATCCCCGGGTATGTTTTGAGGTAGGATGTGATCGCCTGCCCCCAGGTTTGCCCAAGGATGTCAGTATGGTTCACCCCATAGGCTTTAAAGAACTGGATTTCAAGATAACCACCAAGTACTTCAATGCAATCAGGGTCGTCAACTCCATCGCCATCCTGATCACCGTTATTTCCCACGGCACCATACCCTAAACCCGTGTTTCCCATGGTTGCGATAGCGCCACCATGCGTGTTGCGACAAAAAAGCCAGCTGAAACACTCAGGAACCGGGCTATACACCCAAGGAGTTCCAGTAAGAAAACCAGTAGCGGTCACGTTGAACTGGCTGTTATGACAGCCACCGATGACACACACCGGGAGTTTTTCTTTATTGTTGATAAAGGGAATGTTGTAAAACCATAGTCCTCGTGCGCGTTTCTCCTCAAAGGACCCTGGCCAATACGTGTTCCATCGCTCTGGGCTCCCATGACCAGCAAACGCTAAAAACCCGCATCCCTGCGAAATTGTTTTTACAATATCTTTCGGGACCGGTACTAAGCCACTGGTGTTACGATGTGAACCCCAGATTTTTACGGCTTCAAAACCTGTCATGTAATCCAATGCCTTCTGGTTCTCCACCTCGCCTTCGCGGTAGTTGGTGCCGGTGTCGTTGAAGGTGTCACTGCCGATAACCACCATTGTCTTAAACCATGCTGGGTCAGCTGGCGTACTTTCATAGGTGATGATTTTATCAACCATGGTCTTTACTTCTTTTGCATTAACGCAAGCAAGCCTGCCCACATACACATCCGGGTACAAATCAATGATGTCTTTCCCGGCTTGCTTCCATTCCGCAAACACGTTATCGCCATCAGAATCCCAGGATGAAAAAGCGCCTGTCCCATTGTAAAGATCTGCATAATATAAATCACTTAGACATCCAGGATCCTGTGTACCTCCCCCGTCATAAAGGTTGGTGTACCGCACAGGGACATTCCAGTCTTTTGTTCCTTGATTGGCATCATCCCGTGGTGTTGCAGAAATAAAGGAGTTAATACCACCTATA
>Ga0315289_10008392_pt1 | contig 14950 bp, 13 predicted proteins | sample YL17G11_40_MG_FD_203452 | JGI IMG/M metagenome (GOLD analysis project Ga0315289, IMG submission 203452) | Sediment microbial communities from Yellowstone Lake, YNP, Wyoming, USA - YL17G11_40 | ecosystem: Environmental > Aquatic > Freshwater > Lake > Sediment | place: USA: Wyoming | collected...
CGCCGCGGCTGCCGAGGCCCCGCCTTTCTTCACAGCCTCTACCAAGTGCTGCACCGTTGCTGCTCCCCCGCAAGCTACGACTGGAACCTGAACGGCTCCGGAGACCAGCCTAATCAGCTCTAGATCGTATCCTTGCATCATTCCGTCCCGATCAATGGAGGTCAGTAGCAGTTCGCCGGCTCCCTGCTTCTCCATCTCCACCGCATGCTTGACTGGATCCCTGCCTGTAGGCTCCGTTCCAGATCTGGTATGGACCTCGTACTTGCCATTAGGGTTCCTCTTCACGTCAATCGAGACTACCACGTTCGCGCTACCGACGATGTCCGATACTGCTCTAATGAAGGGCGGGTTTTCAACCGCATGCGTGTTGATGATGGCCTTTTCGATTCCCATGTTCAGGAGCGTCTTGACATCCTCTAAACGGCGAATCCCACCGCCGTAACCCAGTGGCATGAAACATTCGCTTGTGATCTTTGCCAGCAGGTCGAAAGGCGGCCCCTTGTTTGTGAGCGTCGCCGCGATATCCAAGAAGACTAGTTCATCCACTTCCTTGTCGTTGAAGATCCTCACAATATTGATCGGATCTCCCAGATACTTGGGGTCCTGGAATCTGACGGTCTTGACTAAGCCCGCGTTCTTCAGCAGCAGACAAGGGATCACCCGAGTTCCGAGCATCTAGACACACTCTGCGAAGTTCTTGAGAAGAGCCATCCCGAACTTGTGACTCTTCTCCGGGTGGAACTGTGCACCCATGATGTTTTCCCGCGATATCACTGATGCAAAATCGAACCCATAGTGAGTTTTTGCTAAGATGTTGCGATTGTCAGCACAGGATACGTAGTATGAATGGGCAAAGTAGAACCGGGAATTGGCATCGACCGACGCCAAGAGCGGATGGGGCTGGCACACATCTAGTGTGTTCCAACCCATGTGAGGGACCTTGAGTCCGGAATTCGCTCCATCAAACTTGAAACGGGCGGTCTGAGCGTCGATCCAGCCTAGCCCGGGCATTCGGCCTTCCTCACTGCCCTTCGTGAACAGCTGCATCCCTAAGCAGAGACCAAGGATCGGTTTCTTGCGCTGCAGGACTTGTGCGTTCAGCAAAGAGACCAGATCGCGCTCAGCCATGTTCTTCATGCCGTTGTCGAATGCTCCGACCCCGGGCAGGATTAGCTTCTCAGCTTTCTCGATGATTGCCGCATCTGAAGAGACGAGTGCATCTGCACCTGCTTTCTTGAGCATGTTGGCGATGGACCCGAGGTTCCCCATGCCATAGTCGACTATGCAGATCATACAACCGCCCAGAGCTATCCACGCTTTCTCAGGAGCCTGTCATCACGATTCATTAAAGATAGCGAGGAGAAAGGCACAACCTGACGCGGAATCAAGCTGACGGCGTTCGTCCCCATTTGCGATATGTCTTGTAGGCCCGTCTGAGAACCCGATTCAGCAAGCCGCGATCGTCTCTCGTGTAGGAAGGATAGTCAAAGATCGTTTTCTTTGGGAGCTTCATTATTCGCTCGAACTCTTCTTCGGTCAGTCCCAGTTTCTTGATGACGTAGACTCTGTCCGCCTCTTGCATTTCCAAAGGATACGGTGGCTTCTCTAGCTCCTGCAACGCCTCCTCCCGCGTCATCTCTCCGGAGCAGATTAGGCTTGAGAGATGCCCTTTGCGTTTGTCATAACCGAACTTCCTAGGGAGGATGTATCCCTGGAAGAATCGTGTGTAAATCGACTCGTAGTGCTTACTGCCGTAGTAGGCGAATCCGATCTCTCGTTGCAGAATATCCATCGCATCCTTCTTTACGTAATCAACATAGTTGAGAATGCTGACCCATCGCTGCTTCTCTCTGTACCCCAGTTCTTGTAGCCTAGTTCTATGAGGGAAAGTCTTGAGGGGCACTGTCCCGAACTGCTCGTGGACGCTTCGGATGTATTTCCAGTCAAAATGGCCCATTGACCAAGCAGGGGCCATATGCGTCTCAGTACGAACATTTCTGCCAATGATGACGTACGGCACGTTTGTCTTCTCTGCCATCTGGTACATCAAAGACACAATGGCATGATCGCTGGGGATCTCAGAATCAGGAGTTGAAGCCTTCAGGAACGCCACTTGAAGGTCTCTGAACTCTTCCCAATCAATCACATGAGTATAGAGATCAATGCCAAGAGTCTCGAGCGTCTTGTGGATGTTGTTGACCGCAAGCTCAGAATCCCAGCCATTGTCCAAGTGCACAGCCAGCGGTCTCAGTCCTAGCTGTTTGACCTTGTACGCGACAAAGGTGCTGTCCACTCCCCCGCTGACGCCGATCACGCAGTCATATTGATTCCCGGCACCGTGTCTCTTGATCTTCTCTGCGATCGCCTGCAGTCTTCGTCTTCCGTCCTCCCCCGTGAACACCTCTTCTCTGACGCGCCTATCATACTCGTGGCAGTGATTGCATACGCCGTCTGCATCGAACCGGATGTCAGGGTCAGTCGTGTCCATCACACAACGACTACATAGCCTATAGTTTGCAGACATGTCTTCACTTCCCGCCAATCATCTCGAGACAAGTAAGGTGAAAATCGCTTCTGTCTGTGAGGTTGCCTTGGTTGCGATCCTCTATCCTGCTGATCCGAACTCTACATAAGAATTGCGCGTGCCACACCAATTTGTGTCACCGTCATTCGGAGCCGCGGGTCAGTCTGCCAGATGGAACGCGTTTTCTTGGACTCATCAAGCGCGCTACCAGTTGCACGATTCTCTCGGAGGCTCGTCCGTCAGCTCCATGGAGGTGGTCTTGAACGAATTCGCGCCTTCCCTGATCGAGCCTGCGTCGAGTCTTCTGGTCCTCAAGCGCTGCGTACACTGCGGGGAGCAGGTCCTTCTGCCTGTAGACCCCGATCGCTGCGCCGCTCCCAGCGTACGGATATGGGTCTTTCTCTCCGGTGAGGTTCACGGTCACGACGGGCTTTCCCATGGCGATCGCTTCCATTGCGACCGCCGAATGCATCGTCACGAGCAGGTCACATATCCGGAGCAACTCAACAAGACGCTCCTTCACTATGACCACGTCGCTTAGCCCCATCTGCACAGCCATCGCTCTTTGCAGTGTTCCATCTTCTTTCGGATGCAGCTTGACGACTAGCTGCAATTCAGGTCTTGCGAGTCCGGCAGAGTAGACCGCATCCAGCAGCATACGATCATGGTCAGGATACCCGTATCTTGATTGAAGTGCTCCTGTCGCGACAAGCACTATCCTCTTCTGTGGATCGAGACCGAATTCCTTGCAGATCGCTTCCCGGGTTTTCGTTGAGGTGTCAGAAAGGTAGGATGGAATGTAGTCAAATCGGTGATTTCCAACAGCGACCACGCTGCCGGGCGGATAGTTGCAGGTCTGCTCAAGCGCCTCCTTCGTGTACTTGCCGTATACTGCTGTCAAGTCTGGAATCGGAAACGCTTTGGAGCTATCGCGTGTCTTCTCTTCCGCGTGATAATAGCCGGGATGCGAGGGACCGATGACGCCGTGTTGTATGGCAAGAGTCGGCACGTACATCTTTCTTGCGGCGACAAGAAGAGATCTCTGCCACTCACTGTACTCGTCCTGAAGAATGATGAGTTGCGGATTCTCTCGCTTGATCATCTCCTCCGCCATCATGACGTTGGCAGCTCCCCTTGCGAGCCTAAACACGAACAGCTCCCGAATCACGGTCTCCATAGCCTCCAAGAGGCCCGCGCCACGGTAGCTGAGCAACGTCTCAAAGGAGGGATCTTTCCTCAGATCGTTCCAGACTTTTATGAAGCGTCTTCGCAGGACTACCTCTGCTCGAGAAATGCTCGCAGACCAGAAGGCGTCAAAAGGAACATGCACGAGATCAGGCTGGTGCAGTCGCTTGTCGATCATCACACGTATGCCTGAAAGCGGGTTTCGCAGCGGATACGTGCTTCGCAGGTCGTACATTCCTTTTCTCTTCAACTCTCGGATGATTGGTTCAAAGAATACGTCGATCTTGCGGCCGCTATTCTGCGTGGGTAGACTGGATCGTCTCCAGTCGATGTTCAATGCCGTTATCAAGATCTCCGGGCGGCCGGCGTTCGCGCCCTTTGGATAGAGGCGGGTATTGATCCTAGACACTATCATCATGGAGAGGCTGTACAGTAGCTCAAGCGGCCTCAGGCTGTCCCTCAGAACCACAGATAACGGCCGATGAGCGACCCGTGTGCTCGTGACCTTGGCTGATTGGGAGCACAGGATCACAGCATTGTAGAAACTCAGGTATACGAGCCACCAGAGCGATGCACCGTTGAAGGCCGTCAGTTCAAGAAGCGTCTTGCCTTCCGTAAGCGGCGCTTTTGCAAGCTCATGGACCCATTGAAGGATGCGGGGTGTAGTCGCACGTGCAGTCTTCCTATGGCGCTGCGGAGCCACGTGATTTCCGCGGGAATCACTTGTCATCATACAATCACCCACGCTTCTGAATCTCAGCACTGGATCAAATGCCTGTCCGGTTGATGAATATTGGCTAGGCCTGTGAGCGACACTTTTGCTTTCAAAGGCATCACCTCTCACAGGCGCATCCCCCCACCCTGAGGCACCGAACATGATATCAGAGCCGTCATGCACAAGTTCTTGAGGCCAAATTGGCATGACCGCGTTGAAGCATTTGCCACTGGTGCGGTGGTTCTGGCGCATGGGGAGAGCGTATCCGGTTGAATGGGTACGTCAGAGACGGCGCAAGCGGACTTGTGACTGGCTAATCTCTGCGTTTCCGGATGTGGAAGATCCCATCTACCTGGCGCACGCTGGGGGGAAGGCTCACACAAGGTTTCAAACGCTATTTGATAATCTAGGCGTGCAATTTCAAGGACGCAGTTTTATAGACCTAGGTCCCGGTCGCGGTGATTCGCTAGACATCGCAAGAGAAAACGGAGCAGTAGCCGAATTCGTAGACTACGATCCTTACGTTGTAGCACTCAACACCCTCAAAGGATTCAAAGGCCACATGCTAGACTACACAGTCAAGGGACTGACGCGTCTCCATCCAAGAAAGTATGATTTCATACTCTCAAAAGGCAGCATTAACGCTGACCGTTTCAACCGGAAAGATCCCAGTCTCATCCCGTTTCCAAGATGGGTGTGTCAAGTGGAAGACCTAGCTTCATCCGACGGAGGAATCGTACTCTGCCCGACCTACGACAAGGGAGACGGTAGCTACGCCTGCAAGGACAAGGACGCTTTTCTACAGAGCATGTTCACAAGAACTCTACTTGGGAATGGTTACAGGACTATGTTTGTTGAGGGTTTCAATGACGAGAGGGGTTTCCCATTTACATTCTACAAGAGGTTGAACGAAGGGTGAGATACTCATCCCGCGTGCAAGTCAACCCGGCCCGGAGACTTCGAGACTGCCAGGTTTGACGTCAGTATCGCATCCATTTTCTAGCGAAGTTCGCGCACATCCGAACCTCGTTGTGGTCAAGATCTATGGCAAGCACAGAAGGGCAGAGCGTGCATCCAAGATACTGCGGAAGCTGGGCGTGGATCATCGATCCACTGTATGCGTCTGCCAGGATGACCTGATGCGAGAGGCGCTACAAGCACTTGGCATCACATCCCTGTCCTTCTATGACGTGATTGACCGGGATGCGGAACTCGCCGCTTGGCGTGAAGCGATAGCAGTCAGAAATGAAATGCTGGCACTCTTGTCAAGAGCCCAGTTCAGCGTCAGAGGCTACCAGTGCACTGAAGGCCTTGTCGGGATCGGTGCAGATGAGTTCGCCTTTCTGGCGACACTAGTCTCGCTCAGGGATGACCTGATCAGTGCCGGGTTCAGGAGAGTCGTCTTTCTGCCCTCGGAGAACTGGTTCGGTCGAATCCCCGACAACCCACCAGGCTCCTTCAATGTCACAGCAGATCACGCGGCCATTGAGACTCCAAGAACACTCCTGAAGAAGTTCACGCACATCTTGAGCGTGTCGCCCCTGCCGTTGTATGTGTACCTCCTACCGTTTCTTGCGATGTTCATACTTAGAAGGGCCTTTCAAGAATTCATTGCCTACAACGCGGGGAAGAGTAGCCGGTACGTGGACGGACGTGAGAGAGCGCCAATTCGTGTCCTCGTTGTGGCCAGCGACAGCCCGGATTTCCCTTCATACTATTCTCGCCCTGCGGCATCAATTGCAGCAGCCTCTGTGAAAGAAGGCGACCAGACCCTGATTGTGACCAACCCCATTGCGTCACCAATGGGGTTCTCTAGACAGGGCTTCAAAGGAGTGCGATGCAAGAAGCTCGTGCTTGCTGAGGCGTGGAAGACTTGGAAGAAAGCCTTGCTACTACCTGGGCATGTGGTCCGCTATGCGCGACGAGCGCCGAAGGGAGTGCGCGTTGCCGTTTGGGGGCTAGCTTGTCAACTGTTGAAGGAGAAGCTGATGGCCCGTGCCTATTCTATGGCAGGAGCAATAACGCTGTTCGATGACCTGTTCACGCGATTTCTCCCGAACGTGGTCGTCGTAGTCCCTGATAGCTCGTATTTCGGGATGGCTGCTGTTGCCGTCGCTAGGAGAAATAAGGTGCCTTCTCTCACCACGTTGGCGGGCCAGATCTTCGACCATCCCCAGTACGGATTCCTCAATGCTGACTTCGTCGCGGTGAATAGCGATTCGGCAAAGGAAGTGTACCTTAGGCGCGGGATACCTTCAAGCAAAGTATTCGTCACCGGTATGGCTCACTACGACGACACCTTCAGACTGGCCAAGTTAATACTCAAGTCACGGGAACGAACCGAATCCAAGGTTATCGTGTTTGCCACCGAAAACCTTCCTTTGGCCGACACTTTCGGAATGATTTCTCCGGTCGCAAGCGTCGCGTTGGCAATGCCCCAAGCCAGAGTTGTCATAAGACCACATCCAAGAGAGAACCCAGGCAATTACACAAATTACGTCAAGAGATTCACCTCGGACCACATTACGGTGGACTCCACAACCCCGCTGCTTGAACTCCTATCGAAGGCAGACGTGTGCGTGACAGGTTTCTCAAATGTCGCTGTCGAGGCAATGATAATGAAGTGTCCCGTGATCTGCATGAATCTGACCGGAAAGCCCGACAAGCTTCCCTACGCAGAGGAGGGAGCCGCTCTGGGGGTCCACCACGCTGACGAGGTGGGTCCTGCGATCACGAAGGCGCTCTTCGACGAAGATACCAAGACAAGCTTGGCAGAACGGCAGACCGCCTATCTCAAGAAGCAGTTCTCCACGACAACGGGTGATGCATCGTTAAGAATAGTCGGACTAGTCGAAGAACTCGCAAAGAGATCCATGAATAGCGAGCAAAACAAACCCGCGCAGGTACCAGTGAACCCTGATGACTAACGTTTGCCGCTATGTAGCACCACGTAGTGGGAGACGTACAGCACGGTGACGTTCGCTGCCAGAACTACGTAGACTCTGTCTGGAGGGTTGAAACCACTCATGATCCTAATCGAGAAAGGATACGTTTGCCCTGTGAATGGCATCAGCATGAGAAATCTGTCCGGCCCGGCTCCCAAATAGTTCACGTTCACGCTCGGACCGATGAGGGACGGATAGAACTGCAATTCTACTATGTCAATCGCGACCGGCCATGGTCCACGGTTCTGGAATTCTAGTGTGAAACATGCTGACTCAGTGGGGCAGTCGCTGTTCATGCTGGAGTTGACACTCAACGTGAGAATGTTGTCAGGACTTCCTACAAAGATCGGGGAGATTGCCCACAGGAGTACTGCGCACACAACGATAAGACCTACCACATTTCTCTTCACAGCTGTCACGCCCGGCGCATCGCAATACGTCTTTGTGGCTTTCCCATAATAGATGTATGCAGTATCCGTACGACCTGATGAGAAGGAAACGCGAGTGTGCGTGCTCATCAACACGCACGCATGACAGAACAGCCGAAGAAAGAAGAGATCGAGGGAGCGCTCACGAAACGGGGACCCCCCCCCTGGGGGATGGGGGGTCCATCATGTCTAGGAGACTACTGACCATGGAGAATGTCGGAATATCAGATTCCCAAATCATGGAACACGCAGTGGTACATACCAAGGTTTATGTGGGACTCTCCATCAGCCTCGACTGAGAGGGCATCGAGGATAGGTGATCCGTGCGAGGGCGCCGCTGAGCTGCCTTTGCTTCTCGATTGGTCTACTGCTGACGCTCAGCGCGCTTAGCTTCCCAGTCCACGCTGCATCGTCAGATCTGACGATTGACAGCATCTGGCTTGAGAGAGCCTCAGCCCCCCACGTGCCCGTGGCGGGCACAGACTTGTCACCTAACGAGTCGTTCAACATAGTCGCGAGTATCAAGAACCTCGGACAGGAGACCGCCTCCGGATACTATCTGGATGTGTACTATGACAGCGATTACGGCCGCGGAGGGCCGGACAACATTGCTTCGGGTGAGGCTCAGGAATGGTATGTCGGACCACTCACAGCAACGGCGGGCACGCATACCACGCAGTGGGTCGTTGACCCTGACAATCAGATCGCCGAACTGAACGAACAGAACAACTTGCAACAGCTCGTCTTCACCGTTGGATCCGGCGGTACACAGACAACGAATGGAACCACCGTCACGGCTACAGTGACGCAAACTGCTACTTCACTCGCATACGAGACTACGACAACGATCATCACAAGCTACTCCGCCACGGAGGCCTCCACGAGTACGATCCCGACTGTCACGACTGTTGTCTTGGTTCCGTCCACGGTGGCCGCAACCGTCCAGAGCACCGAGCTGCAAACCTCGATTCTGACAACGACAGTAACCAGTTACACGGGCACCGAGACGTCCACAAGCACGATTGTGGTTCCTACAACCGTCACCTTGGCTCCCTTGGCCGCGACCGCGACAGTCCAAACCACGCAAGCCCTAACCTCGACCGGTACCACGACAGTAATTGGCTACACAACCACCATTGTCACTAGCTACACTGGCACGGAGACATCAGTTAGCACGATCGTAGTTCCAACAACAGTCACTCTGGGTCCTTCAGCTGCGACCGCAACAGTCCAAACCACACAAGTCCTAACCTCGACGGATACCACAACGGTGACCGGCTACACAACCACAACTCTCACCAAGTACACCGGCACCGAGACATCGACTAGCACCAACGTTGTCTACACGACAGCAACCAGCTTGGCCAGTCACGGCGCACCGAGCCCATTGACCTACCTTGGATTCATATCTCTCCTTGCTGTTACGGTTGGCTACGGAGTCACCGTTGACAAAAGCAGGAGTATTCCGAAGCTCCGATCATGGATGCAAAGGAGGTGTTCAACGAGTTCATGAAAATCACAAAAGCGGGTGATTCCGCTTTCGGACGGCGCTCCATCCGGGTGGCCGTGTTGCTGATCCTTGCAGTGTTCCTATCAGCAGGGTCAGGTCTCTATGCTGGCGCCTCGTTCTTCCCCCAGCAAGCCCCAAGCGTTACCATCACCACAACTATCTTCACAACCACGACCAGCTGGACCACCTCGACGATCTGGTCCACTGTGACAAGCGTGGTTCAAGGCATTCTAACGACGGTGCAGTATACAACCAGCACAAGCACGGTAACTATGACTGGAGCCGCGACCACAACCTACACAGCATATGCCGGAGGGGCGACCGGTAGTGGTCAGGCAGGCTCGGGTTATGTCGTCGCATTCCCCGTCACGCTTCCTTCAAGCGGAACTGTCTCAAGCATAGGTGTGAATTGGGCGGGAACTCAGTCCGGCAATGTTAGAGTGGCTCTCTACAGTGCTGGGTCAGGGAAGCCTGGGAGCCTGCTCGCTGAAAGCACTAGCACAGCCATGACCACAGCGGCCGGATGGCAAGACATCCCGGTCACTAGTTACAGCGCAACGGCAGGCACATACTGGATAGCGATTCAGCTGGGTTCAATCAAGGGCGTGCACTATCAATCAGGTAGTCGTAGCTGGTATGTGAGGAGTTTCGGCGCATTCGATTCCAGTTGGAGTGGAAGCTCAAGACAAGACTCGGCAGCGCAATGGAATGTGCGCGTAACGTATGTTGGAGCATTGTACGATACCAACATGAACGTTCCATCAGCAAGCTTCTACGGTCTTGCTACGAGAGACTTCCGTCTCGCAATCTATGGCGACGCTCTAGGACCATCAGGCAAGTTCCTACAGTGCTCTGAGCAACAGCTACTGTGAATGCTTGGACCGCTACGAGCAGTTCCAATTGCATGCCGTTGAGCCTCGTAGTGACCCAGGCATGACTACTGTCATCAGCGGAGCGCTTCACGGCCCGTTGTGCAGCTTGCGACTTTTGCGAACCAGAATGTACGTGGCTGTTGAGCCCAGCACGACACCAGCTGCCAATACTAGGGCATATGATGAAATCACGTACTCTGGTCCGGCAGCTGAAGGATTCGCAGTCTGTGTTCTGTTGCATCCTAACGATGCCGGCGCCTGACCCACTTCTTGAATGGTTATAGTGACCCGATTTGCCACAGCATAGAATACTGAGGGGCCTTGACTTGCCGCGGCGACCGTTAGAGAATAGTTACCCTGTCTTGCATCAGGCAGGGCAGTGGCCTCTAGGCATGTGGTGAACATGGCAAGAGACGCGAGATACACCACTCGATCTTGGAAAACGGTAGTCACACCGGGAGGGGCGCCGAAAACTGAGAGTGAAACGGTGCCGTTGAAACCTTCTCCCGCCATGACCGTCACGTCAAACCAACTTGTAGATCCGTTGACTGTTCCCAAGACTACACGGTCAGGAGACACTGAGAGAGTGAACGGCGTCTGCGCTCGAACCGAAGGAACACCAGGTACCGCGAAAGTTGATGCAACGACCAAGAGAAGCACACAGAGACGCAAGGACCCAGCAGAGGACAACTGAACCGGAGATTTCCTAAGACTCCAAGACTAGAAAAGGCTTGGGAACCCCAAGTGAGTGGAACAATGAAGCATCACGAGTATTCTTGTGCGCTTCTTGCAGGCCGGTTCGTGGCAATCGCAGTGTTGCTAGGTCACTGCTATCTGGGTTTGGCCGAGTGCCGTCGGGTTTGGTGGTATCAGACCCGCGTAGACCTGATAGGTTCCCGTCGTTAGCGACGACGAAGCTTGCCAGACGAACTGGTAACTCTTGGTCTCGCCTGCGTTCACCGTAGCAGTCACAGTGTCGAAGTACTGGTACCCATTCGGGCCAACCACCATAATGTAGAGGGTTCTATCGAGAGTGTAAGAAGCGGGGCACGTGACCTGAACGTCGAAAGTCGCCAAACCGCCTCTCGCGACTGATCCTGACCCGGAAACCAATACGCTGACCGGAGGATAGAATGGCCCGTATGTCCCAGACATTGTCAGATAGGATGCTGTTGCGCCCTCGTATGCTGCGTTTCCGTTCCAGCTTGCCCTCACCCGAAGGTCAGCGTACTGGTAAGGCTGTTGCCAATAGGCCGAGTAGTCCCCGGCGCTGCTGGTCAGTACGGTGATGAAGTTGGTCCATGTGCCTCCGCTGTCGGAACTGTAGCTCAACGTCACTTGGGTACCCGTGGGTATTCCAGGCGATGGCTGCGTGGGCGTTATTGTTCCTGAGATGATCCAGGCAAAACCGTCAGGAGCCACAGACATAGACACCGAAATCGACGATGTACTCCGGAACATTGCTGCTAGGGTATGGGCGGAGTTCATCAGAACAGAGTATGACGGGTTCGTTCCTGCATTCGCGCCATCCAGGCTCCAGTAGTAGAAGGAGTAGCCGGTCGCGGCAGTCGCTGCAACCGCGACCAATGTCCCTATGTTGTACAAGTATGATCCTGCGGCTGGATCGGTTGATCCACCAGGCGACGGGCTGACCGCGATAGTCAACTGATACACGGTTATAATGGTGAGTGTATCGCTCGCAGGGGTTGAGTCCGCTGCTCCCCCTGTATGTACGGCTCGCGCTTGCAATGTATACGTACCGTCTGAGAGGCCAGTTGTCGTGAACGTGAATGCCTCACTGGTTTCATCAAATGCACCATCGCTCGGGACCGCGGAAATCCATGAACCTGAGCCGATTCTATACTGCACATTGGCGATGCGGTTGATTGAGATTGAGTGTCCGTCCCCGTTAGGATTGTTGTTGGGGTAGACGCTCGCAGAGGCAGTTGCTGATCCAGTGTAGGTTGGAGTGTTGTCCTCGGTCGGATCGGGCGAATATACGCCAAGGGTAGTGTCAGGTTCAAAATCAAGGATATCCATGACCGTGTCGGAGTCGGTGTCCCTCCATCCAAGTTGCTGCCTCGCGTATGTATCAACGGCGCCGGAGGTGTAGGGCGCAATTTGACCACGCATGATACTTGCATCATTGCTGGAGCATGCTCCTGGGGAAGGATACTCGCTGTTCTGATTCTCCACGTTTAGGTAGCCTGTCCGAACCGTACACGACACCCCGGCCGACCAGTACTGATCTTCCGCGTAGAAGATATGGCCTGTCTCGTGGGCTGAAACCGCGTCCATGCTGGAGATAGTGTAGCCGTCATTGTCGTAGGTCATCACCATGAAAGGCCCTCCCAAGTAAGCGTACGCGAAGTAATAATCGCTGAAGTAGCCGTCGGCGTCGTTGTTGCTGTCCACGACAAATATGGCGAAGGCCCAGTCAGTTCCCAGAGTGGAGCGAAGGCTATTGAGATATGAATTAACTCTCGCAAAGTAAATACCTGACCCGTATCCAAGATTCGCCATGACTTCCGCGATCCACAGCCCTTCACTACTCCGTGGCAGAGTGATCGGCTCGTAGGTTGTCTGAACAGACAGCCTCACGTCATACACGAAGGTGAGACGCGCGTTTGCCTCCCGGGCGGCCCACCAATCCATGGACGCCTGAATCTCGCTTATGACGTAGTTCTGTCTCTCCGTGCTCCAGTTCTCCTGAGCACCCGTGCTCTCAGGCAGGACTATCCCGACAGCCACTTCCCCCATGAAATACTCGCTCGTGTCGTAGACACCCGGCGCTTGCAGCACACCCAGTCCGGATGTGGGCGCAAATGATCTTCCTGCGGGGCCGCCCAGCGAGCTCGGGCGTTTGAGAAGGTCGTGATCTATCGGAGGAGGATCGACGAAACCCGCAGGCCGTTCAAGTCCAACCAGTCTCCCCTGTCCCTTGAAATTGTTATTCCAAGCCTCAATGGCTGCCTCGGCGGGTCTGCCATGCCTGCTGAACTTCTTCGGCTCAGCCAAGTCATACGTTATCTCTTCGATTCCCATGCGCCCGACGAGGCTTGAACTTAGTTCCCGCGAGACGAATCCGATAAGCACGTGTGTAGGATAGACATGTACAATCTTGCCACCCTGCTCCTCGATGTAACCAATCGCGGCCTTCATCTCTTGGACCGAGTTCGTGTTGAGAAGTATCAGAGCTGCGTCGGCCAAATCCTTGCGCGACTCGCTCGTTGTCTCAGAATAGGCCCTTGCACCCGCAAATGCTGAGGGGCAGGCAATCAGTAAGATCATCGCCACTATGACGAGGATCTTCGTGGAACACACCTGGTTAGCTCACTTCGATTGTTATATTGTAGGTGCTGACGCTTGCGAGCGAAACGAGCGCGGTCCAGACCTGCGGCGAAGTAATATCACTCACGGTGAACGTGACTCGGTGCAGAAGCGTGTACGTGTTCGAGCTGCCGGTAACCGCTATCTGTGTTCGATCGTACACGGCGCCTGATCCTTCCCCGTATTGCGGAGTCCCGCCGGGGCCAACGATAGTTATGCTTCCCGCAGGTGGTGTCCCGCTTCCTGTCCAAGTATATGTCAGTGTCACAACGATCTGCGTTGCTCCTGACTTCACGTTGAAGCTGTAAGATGCTGGACCAGTGACGGATAGGCCGACCGAGACATCGTGGTTTTTCGAAGTACTTGCAGCATGGACGATCACAGTATAGCTTCCGCTTGTGGTGATGAGGGTTGGAACAGAGAGCGTAGATGAGCCGGGGAAGGAACTTATCGAGTCCGGTGAAACGGTGCATGTGACGTCCACAGGGCAGCCCGACGTTACGCTCAGACTTACAGTCTCAGTGAACCCGCCAGCTGCGGCCAAGTTCAGCGTGAACGAAGCCGTGTTTCCTGCGCCAACGCTCCGTGAAGTCGGCGAAGCGGTAATCGAGAAGTCCATCGGCGGCGGACCAGTAGTGTAGGTCACGCGCATGTTCCATTGTGCTGCAGAGTCTTGGATTGAGCTTCCGCTCCAAGTGGCGTCGAATGCGCCGTAGCTCTTCGCGTACCAGCTACGACTATCGGATTTGTAGTAGACTGTCTTGCCTGCGCTTATCTGGATGGCTACCCAGTAACTGCCCGCGGTTATGCTGTATGTGACGGAGACATCCTGCCATCCGGCCGCTGTTGTCATGGCTGTGCTCGCGCTCTCCGCGAGTAGACTTCCAGGCTTCCCTGACCCAGCACTGTAGAGAGCCACTCTAACATTGCCGGACTGAGTTCCCGCCCAATTCACACCAATACTCGAAACAGTTCCACTGCCGGAGATCGTGATTGGAAACCCTGTGATGTACCCGCTCCCCGGAGTGCCTGATGACGTCGCACCACCGGTGGAATCCGCGTCCGCAAACACAACAGGCGGAAAAACCGAAACCGCTAACATGAGAAGAACGGTCAGAAATAACAGCCGGGTTTGCCGTATTGGCATGCCAGCTCACATTGTAATGACCGCCGGGTTCTGGCATATTAACCGCTTGTCCCGCTCCCGAGGATGTCCAGTCCTATCGAGCGACCCTTAGGGAGGAGGGAGACGTGTTCTGGAAATGACTCCCGCTCGGGTAGGATGCGCAAGCGCTGATCCCGGAACACAAGGGCCGAGACGCATCATAGCCTACTGAATCGCAGGATCTCGGGCATGCGTTTGATCTTGCACCATCGCACTATCATTCGCCGGTAGTTTGTGCCGAGCCCTTTCGGCAACTGCCTTGTCCAGTAGAAGCTG
>Ga0315289_10008393_pt1 | contig 14948 bp, 12 predicted proteins | sample YL17G11_40_MG_FD_203452 | JGI IMG/M metagenome (GOLD analysis project Ga0315289, IMG submission 203452) | Sediment microbial communities from Yellowstone Lake, YNP, Wyoming, USA - YL17G11_40 | ecosystem: Environmental > Aquatic > Freshwater > Lake > Sediment | place: USA: Wyoming | collected...
GCAGTCTGGCGTCGCCGGAATTCCCTAATTTATCTTTTAAGGGCTGACCCCGCCTCCGTACTCGGCAGGCATTACGTTCGGACCGGTCATGTGAATCGACTGCGGGCCACCTATAATCGCAAGGGCGGCGTACGCCACCTGTTCGCGGCGTACGATATGGAATCGGATACACTGATCGGCTCATTCGCAGCCCAGAAGAACTGGACGACGTTCCTGCCGTTCCTCAAGCGACTGCGCCGGCGGTACCGGCGTCAGGAAACCCTGCACATCGTGCTGGACAATGCCAGGTACCATCTCAAGGCCGAGGTGCAGCAGTACGCTGCCGCACACAACATCCGCCTCTATTGGACGCCCACGAGTGCCTCATGGCTCAATCGGATTGAATCGCACCTGACGGCCCTCAGGAAGTTTGCTTTGGACAACACGGACTACCGCAGCCATGATGAGCAGCAAGAAGCGATTGAAAGCTACCTCCGTTGGCGTAACGGTGAACGACCCCTGAGCATCCTCGATTGGGAGACCTACTGTTGGCAAGCGAAGAAGACCGGCTGACCGGGTGTGACAAGACACGAAACTGTCTTACTGGAAACGGCACTAGCGTCGTGAGGATCGATAGGAGCAGCCCAGCCCCGAGTACGCCGAGAATCGACGATCCGCATTTCATAGCACGTCCTCATAGAGAATGATGTTCGGCCCAGAGGTGTGCATGGCAAAGAGAATCGACAGCTGCTATTGTAGCGTCGCGATGTGAAAGCAACAACTGCCCTGATGGCCGGCGAGGCGCCCGCATAGCAAAAAGACCGGCGAGGCCCCGGTTGACCTCGCCGGCCGCTCATCCTGCTGTTGTCGGAGTCAATGCCTGTCCCAGCCGGAACTATCGCGTCTCGACCCCGGGTAACGCATCACGACCCCGAGCCAAAGCGGCGATAGCAACAGCGAATGCATACAGCCCGCCGCCGCCAAAGCAAGCGCCTCAACCAGGAAATGGCGTAGGCATTGCCCGAACTCGATTGTTACGAGTGGTTCGATTGCCAGCGCCGATACCTATCCATAGGGCATATGACAATCCGCTCCTTCGACGCATCCAGCCGAAGGCTATTCCTTTGCCCCGTGCTTAAGCAAGAGTTCAACCATCTCCTTTTGTCCCCATTGTTTCGCAAGCGCCAACGGACTTTCCCCACTATCATCTTTCGCGTTAACATCGGCGCTTCTGGCAATGAGCAACTCCACCACGTTGGCGTGCCCGGCGCGGGCCGCATAGTGGAGACCCGTCCGGCCACCATCATCCTGTGCGCTGAGGTCGGCGCCCCTGGCCAGAAGCATCTCGATCACGTGTGCATGCCCTTTTTGAGCGGCCCACATGAGCGGTGCCTCGCCCCATGCGTACCTGGAGTTGACATTGGCTCCGGCTTTGCTGAGGATCTCTACTAGATCCCTGTGACCGTGCCAAGCCGCACTATCCAGGGGCGTCCAGCCATACTTGTCCTTGGCGTTAACATCGGCTTCCTGGGCGATAAGGAATTCCACCACGTCTCTATACCCTCCTGCGGCCGCGTAGTGTAGTGGGACGAATTCCTTCGTATCTTTCGCGTTGACGGAGATCCCTCGTTCGACAAAACTTCTGACCTCGGGCAGATGTCCCTGGTACGCGGCAAATTGTATGCAGGAGAGTTTCGCGCCCTTTGCAATGAGAAGGTCAAGCGTCTCCTTGTTGTCTTCCCACAAGGCAATATGCGCAGGCGTATCGTTGTTCTTGTTTCTCGCATTCACATCCGCCCCTTTGGCAATTAGGAGCTCAGCCACCTCCTTGTGACCGTACCGGGCCGCGTAGTGCAGCGCCGTATCGCCCGCAGAGCTTCTCTCGTTGAGATCTGCGCCCCTGTCAATATGCAGCCTGACCTGCGTCAGGTCGCCCCGCGCCGCCGCCTGAGCAAGTGTCATCGTGGGTCGGACAGGCTCCGGCTCAGCGGGAGACACCGCTTTGACCTCGAAGAAATCAAATGAGGCGTCGATCTGCGGCGCCCCATCGCGCGAGCCGTTGTTCGCGAAAAGCCCAATGTGTTTTACCGTTCCGTCGCCCCAAACGAGATGTGGCTCACCCTCAGGAAAAAGAAGGGGTGTCCCATAACGCAGTACAATAGTTTCCAACGGAACGAAGGATTTGCCATCTGTGCTCGTCTGAAATGTGTACTTATTCCCGCGTTTGGTCACGCGCAGCCAGACCTTCTCCAATTGCTGGTCGGCACGAAAGGACGTGGTGCGAAAGAGTACTCCTCCACTGTCTTGCGTTTCGGCCCCCACGGTAAAGATGCGTTGGGGCGGTGTCTCGGGGTTTCCTCCAAGGGTGTGCCACTCATAATCAAGTTTCAGATTGTTGTCTTCGTCGTTCCAGCAAATGAGGCCCGCCTCATTCCATTCTGCTGCCGGGTTGAAGGATAAGATACATGTGGTAACCTGAAAATCCTGTCCCCATGCGGTCGGACAGTCTATCAAAAACAGGTTCTTGTAATCGCTGCGGCTTCTATGGAAGGTCCCGTCCTGAGTAGTGATGGTGAGTGTGCCTGGCTTCTTGGACAATGACCAATGTGTGGGATCGACATGCAGTATACTCCAGTTGAGTTTCAGCCCACCATCAAAATCGTCGAAAGCGACTACTGTCCCTTCCGCCCCTGTGATCATTCTATCTGTTTCGCTGGGCGTCTTCGACTCTGCGCCCGCCGCAGGTACAGTCGCTGCCTGGGTCGTCAGGACCAGTGCAGTTGGAACTGTCAATAGCCCCACGAACAAAATGGCAACTGCCCCCAACAGATTTGCGCGGCGGTAGAATTTTTTCCCTGGTCTTGACATGGCTCTTATCCTTTCCTCGATGTCTTTGATGGGACCGGCTACGGCCAACGAGGGAACCGGCCGGAGCGATTCATGCTCACAGATTATCGCTTTTACAATCGCGGCACTGTACTCTTTGGCTTTCGTTCCCAAATGGGCAATGGCCATCTCGTCGCAGCACTTCTCCCTCTCCATACGAATCTTCTGGTTGGCCCACCACACAAAGGGATGAAACCAGAAGATCACCTGCGCCAGCACCTGCAGCGAATTGACGGCGGCATCCAGCCGCAGAATGTGACACACCTCATGGCCCAGGATATTCCTGCGGTGTGCAGTATTGTCGATCTTAAGGTAGTCGGCAGGCAGGTAGATATCCCCGCGCACCAGGCCCCAGACAAAAGGCTGCCCTATGCCGTCCAGCAGCCAAACCTTTGGAGGCGCTTTCATTTTGAAGTCTGAGAGGAGTTGTCCAACACGGGTCCGTAGGTCGTCTGGCGGCGGCTTTCGTTGCCGCCGTAGTCGAAGGCTGCTCCGCACCACCTTCGCCACGGCGACACCGCCGTAGACGGCCACTCCTATAATCCAGACAGCGCCGAGCACCTCGCGGCCGGAGGGTATTGAGAATCCACTTGTCCTCTTCGGCGGCACCGTATGCTTCTGCGTCGCTACTGCAGGCATCGCGATAGAACGATCACCGACCGCATCGGGAACCTCAACCGCGAGGGCCTGTACAACGGGCAAGGGCGCCAGCGGCTCGACCCTCTGTGCAGGCGGCAGGATCGCCACAGGCACGGTAAGGAACGGCGGTACCAAGCATTTGGCCAGAACGATGAGCCAGAGCAGATACCGAACGTGAGCGCTTCGGTTTCTCAGGATCCACGAGAGCGCCGCCACGGCCACAATCAAAACAGCCAACTGCCAGCTTTGCCGCCACAGATAGTGGGTGATTCCGGCTAAATGATTGCTCATAGCAGATCCTCCACAGAGCATTGCAGGCTATTCATCTTCAACCAGATCCATGAGCTTCCTGATGTCTTCCGTGGTCAGCTTGCCGTGCTTAGCCAGATGCAGCATCAGCGGAACGGGGTCGCCCCCGAAGACTCTCTCAAGAAAGTCGTTCACCGTCTCTTTCAGAACCGATTCCATGTTGACGGTGGTGTGGTAGATATTGGCGTTGCCCCGCGCCGTGTGTTTGAGGTAGCCTTTCTTTTCCAGCCGGCGCAACAGCGTTTGGACCGTCGCGAAACTGACCCTTCGTTTTCTGGGAAAGGCGTCAAAGACCTCCTGGACGGCCGCCTTCTCAAGCTGCCAGACGAGGCGGAGGATTTCGGTTTCGGTTCGGCTCAAAGGGACAAGTTCCTGTTTGGGCATCGGGAAATCTCCATACATATATCTAATACAATTGTACTATACACCATTAGCAGTACCCGGCGCCCCGGTCAATAGAAATTTCAGAAATTTCTGGAAAAATCCGCGCCAAGGCCGTTCTTGCCTCCAAAAAGCCGGAAACATGTCAAGAAATGTGCGTCCGCCGCCGATAGCCGACCTTTGCCGTCGATCGGATTTCCACGCGGAAAGCCTAGTGTAGTGTTTGACACAGATGCGACATTAAGCATGTACCGCCCGGTTCGCCGGTGGACGGCAATTCTCGCGGTCGTTCGTATGGCCCTCATCCTTTCCTGGCCTAAACGAGGGCGAATGTAATTACAGGTATTTCTCAAACACTACACTAGTGCTCCATTACTCTTCGATTGATGGATAGAGCCGCCTCAGTTTTGTTCTGGCATCTGCCGTGGTGAACTGCCAGTTCACTTTGACCTGGGTTTGGTTGCGGTTTTTCGCCCAGGCTTTCGCCTGCCGCCGCAGGTCCTTGAGGTTGTCGATTCGTTGCGACAGGCACTGCCGACCCAGGATGCCCAGTTCGATCTCTGCCATGTCCAGCCAACTGCCGTGCTTGGGCGTGTAGTGGAACTCAAACCGCTGTGCCAGCCGCTGGGCCTCAGGCGGCGCAAACGCCTCATACAGGGAGGCAGGCGAATGCGTATTGAGGTTGTCCTGCACCAACACAATTCGCTCGGCATCCGGGTATCTCTCGTCCGAGAGCTGGCGAAGGCATTGGGCATAATCCCTCTTCGTCCGTCGCTCCGTCACGGCCACGTCCCGCTGACCCGCCAACGGTTCAAAGATCATGAACAGGTGGGCCACACCCCGGCGAACATACTCACAGTCATAGCGAGCCACCTGGCCCACCGCGGCCGGGACCGGCGTGCGGACCTCGCCGATCAATTGCTTGCTCGTCTCGTCCAGGCACACCAGCGGACGTTGGGGATCATACGGCCGCTGGTACACTTCCAGCACGTCCTCCATCTTCCAGACGAACTCGGCGTTGGCTTGGGGAGGAATACACCATTGTTTGCTCAACCAAGGTTTAAGTTCGTTTTTTTCAGCGTCCGACGTACCGTCTGGTAGGAAAGCTGATCGACATACTCTAACTGGACCATGCGGTCCGCCAATAACTGCAAGGTCCAGCGGCGGCGACCGGCCGGGGGCTTCTGGCAGGCCAGGGCCACCAGATGAGCTTCGCCGTCTCCATCGAGCTTCCGCCGGTACTGACGACGAGGCGGGCGACGTTCCAGAGCCGCTTCCAGACCTCCTTCCACCAACGCCTTACGGACCCGCTCGACCGTGGCACGTCCGACCTCCAGCGCTTCGGCGATGGTCTCGTCGCTCCAGGCGGGACGGTCGGCAGCGACATCGGCCTTCAGAAGAATCCGCGCGTGTGCCAGCTTTCGCGCGGCCGCCTTGCCGCGTGAAAGCATCTCTTGCAACCTCTGTCGTTCCTCTTCCGTCAGCGTCACGATATACTTCTTCTTCATCGTAGGTCTCCTTACCTGCATCTGCTTATCCCATCGGCAAAGAGACCAAAGAATATGCATCAAATCACGAGTAACGGAGCACTAGCGAGAAAATTTGCGCAGGAAAACAAGATTTGAACAAGTAGTAATACGAATCAGGAGGGCTCTCGGGTCGGATTCGTGGGATCGGTGTCATTCGTGGTTAAGCCCCTCCGCGTCGCCTCGCCCGAAGGCGGATTGATCCGCAGATTACACAGATTTCACAGATTGAGAATCGGTAAATCTGCGTTAATCGGCGAAATCTGCGGATGATGTCCTGGTCGTTTATGGACAAGTCCGGCCCGCCGGCGCGTACGAGGCGGTAGCTATGTCATGTCCCCGGCCAGATCCCTCGACTGCGCTCGGGATGACAAAGGGGGCGTCGTGCGGGGACGCGCGACCTGCAGGCCCACAGACTACAGCTTGCACGCTCTTCTTCGTGCCCTTCGTGATCTTCGTGGTGAAAAGGATCTGGATTCCCGCCTTCGCGGGAATGACAGAGTCGTGGTGGGTGCTCAGTCCGACTCCGGGGGAGTCCGTCTCCGTGTGCTCCGTGTTCTCCGTGGTGAAAGAAACAGGACTTTTTGCAGAATTTCTTTAGAGCCTTGTGGCGTAAGGAGTTGCGCGAAGGCACGCCGGGCATTTTGTGGTTTACAAATACATATGGTTGATTTACCATATAAGAAAGTTTGAAGTTTGGGGTTTGAAGTGTGAAGTCTGAAGGGAGAGAAGAGAGGTTTGATGTTTGAAGGGGAAGAGCGGGATGGGGCGAAAAATGGGCGAGCAGAGTTGTCGGAATTGCGTGTTTGCGGGGCCGCTGCGGTTCGGGAGGCGGAAGGTTCTGGTGTGCGCGAATCGGCCGGAAAAGCCGGGGGACCTGACGGTCGTCGAGGGCAAGGATTGCTGCCGGAGCTTTCGGGCCAGGCGGGGACCCGTGGTCCGGGTGGAACCGCCCGAGCCGCCGAATGATAAGATCAAGTATATCCCGCTGACCAAGGGCAAATTCGCGATCGTGGATGCGGCGGACTATCCGGCCCTCAGCAAGTATAAGTGGCACGCGCTGGAGGTGGCCGGCGGGTTCTATGCGGCCCGGCATGAAAGGGGCAAGATGGTCCTCATGCACCGCGTGATCATGCAGCCGCCGGAGGGGATGGTCGTGGACCATATCGACCGCAATCGGGCGAACAACCGCCGGAGCAATCTGCGGGTCTGCACGCAAAGGCAGAACCGCTGCAACAGCCGGCCCTGCGGCGGGCGTTCGGGCTTCAAAGGCGTCTCACCTCAGGGGCACAAATGGGTGTCCCAACTCAAGTATCGGGGCAAGTCCTATCGCGCGGGGGTCTTCGCGGACCCGGTGGACGCGGCCCGGGCCCGTGACCTGCTGGCCGTCGATGTGCTCGGAGAGTACGCCTGGCTCAACCTGCCGGAGGAGATTCGGGTCCGCATCCGCAATCTCGCGGGCACGGTCCACGTCCGGTCCGGGGCGCGGGCGCGCTTGCGGGTCGTGGGCAAAGACGGCCCCCGGCGCTAGCGCAAACCGGCACGTTTCTATTGGTTCGGCCCCTGCAAGCTCACCGTAACCGGCCACCACCTTGTTGCACTTCGCATGTTCATGTGCCGTCTGGGGTGAGCATCGCCGTCGGGTTCTTTTACCAGCCGTTCGCGGACGCCGGCGTGAGCGATGCCGTCGCCACCGGCGGAACGGGCTCAACTACAAAGGTGGCCGCGCAGACCTCCGAGAGGTTGCCCTTGATGTCCTGGGCGATCCACTTGATCGTGGTCGTCTCGTCGAACAGAAACACCCGGCCCGGCTGTCGCGGCCCCGTCGCGTTCCACGTAGTGGAGGAGGTCGTGGGCGTCGAGCCGTCGAGCGTGTAATAGATGACCGAGGGCTCGTTGCCATACTGGAAGGTCGCGCGGATGGGCGTCTGGGAGACCCCGCCGTCCGGCACGATGTTCGCCACCGGCGGCTCGGTATCGCAAGCGTACTGGAGGGCCGCTTCGAACAAGCCGTAGTTGCCCGAGGCGAACTCCAGCACCTCGTAGCGACCCTCCGCCGCGAATTCCGGCTGGAAGCCGACGGCCATCAGTTGCAGGCCCCACGGGGTCGAGACGAAGCGGTCCGCGCCCGTCTCGAAGGCATAGGAGATGATCCCCTTGCGGTACCACTGGTCGTCGGCGCTGCTGCCCGCCGCCGAGTACATCACATCCGTGACCGGACCGGTGCACTCCGGGAAGATGACCGTCCCGCGCTCCTCCTTGATCCGGTTCAGAATCAGGTCTGCGCCCGAGAAGAAATAGGCTTCGATGCCGATGTTCGGCGCCGGGAGCGTGACGCGTCCGGCCAGGATGTAGGCGCCCGGGGCCCACATGAAGTAGCCGCCGTAACTGTGGATGTTGTTGGAGAACCTGATGTTCGCGTACGTGTCAACGACCCACATTTCGTTCCTGGTCTCCGGCTCGGAAGCCTCGGCAGGTCCCGCGTAAAGCGGGTCCAAGGGGTCCGTCGAGGCGCCCTCGTAGCCGTCGTAGACGGAGCCGACCGTGCTGTTGCGGTTGAGGTCGACGCCCCAGGAGCCGCGATACGGCGGCATGCCGGCCAGGGTCGTCGGGGGACAGTAGCAGGTCAGGTTCTTGCGCTGCATGCTGTAGTCGTAGAATGAGTAAAGCGAGCCGTCCGGGTTCGACGTCGGCAGCAGGAAGATATCGACATTGTCCACGATGGACCTGGTCGTCGGGTCAATCGCGTAGTTGCGCAGCAGCCGCTCGGCCGTCTCGAGGCAGACGAGCGGGGTCGTCCACTCGCGGGCGTGCTGCTCGCCGAAGATGAATACACCGACTGTGGAGCCGTCGCGATGCTTGCCGATCCGGATCATCTGCTCCTGAAACGGCCCGCGGGGAACGCTCGCCGGCGCGCGGAGAAAGTCGGAGAGGTTCACCAGGGTCCTCGGCGGCACGATGCCGTCCCCGGCATCGCCGGCCCAGGTGTACGCGGTCACGAGGGCAGCGGCGGCGGGGTCGTTGTTGATCGCGTCCCGGACCTGTGCGGCCGTGCTGGCCAGGGCGCCTGTGGAATCGGCGGCCAGCCGGACCGTAATCCGGCTGCCGACTACCGAGACGGCGAGCGGGGAGTCGGCGGCGTTGGGGTCGAGGAACTCAACCTGGACATCGTTGCCCCCCTCGTGGCCCCAGGCCCCGGTGAACAGCACCACGGCCTGCGGTAGTTGCTCGGTGCGCGGCAGGCTGCCGATCCCGGTCGTCCCGGCCATGGTCGCCATGGACTTACGCTGGTAGCCGTTCGTCAGGTAAGGCAGATTGATGATCTCGGCCAGGTCCGGGAATTCCGCCGCGAGGGCGTTGATACGCTGCCTGGCCTCGATTGGGTCCATGTAGTGCGTGACGAACCCCTTCAGGTAGCCGTCGGCCACCGGCGGCAGGCCGCCCCCGACCCACGGATTCACTTGCCCCTCGGCGACGGAACCGGTGCTCGAGGCGACACGGACCGTGGTCGGCGGGGCCCCATTGAGTGCACCGACCCGCACGAGCAGGCGGTGGTACAGGTACTGGCCGGCGTCGGCGTACTTCGCCATCGTGAAGGCCATGCCGTAGTTCCCGCCCGGCTCCTTCCAGGCCATGGCGAGGGTCGGTCCGCCCGTACTCGTGCCGAGCGAGGTCCGCGCCGCGACCGAAAGGAACTCACCGGCATAGTTCGTGAAATAGTCGGCGCGCAGGATCATGACCTCGCCTCCGGAGTCGAATCCCGCCGCGCTTAGGTCTCCCGGGCGCCGGCCGGGCGTGGTGGCGGCAGATGCGGCGGTGCCTTGCTCGGCAGCGTCCCGAGAGCGCTTCTCGGCCGCGATCGTGGCCGCGCGCTCCGCCTTCGCGGCCTCCCAAGTCGAGCCGTCCTCGATCGTGGCTCCGGCTTGAAAGCCCAACGATTCATAGTAGGCGCGCAGGCCCGGCGTGACCAGCGCGTGGACCGTCACACTGCCGTCCTCATTCTCGCGCAGGTATTCGGCGAGGTCGGCACCGACAGCCGCCAACAGGCCGACGGCCTCGCGGTTCGGCAAACGGAACTCGACCACGGCCTCATCGGGTGGCTGGGGGTGGACGCCGGGCGCAGAGTCGTCGCCAATTGATGCAGCGACAACCGGCGCAACAACCAAAGCCAGCGGCAACAGCCACACGGTCAGCCGCCATGCCCGCTTCGGATACATAACCCACGTCCCCGGACCTGTCTGGCGATTGGGTCTGGCTTGCAGTTGCATCATGATGTTCTCTCCTCCGGAAAACAGGAACCGTCAGCTATTCTAATTCATTTCCATCTTATTTGTCGTGTCTCTCGCAATTCCAGATACATGACACTCACTTCAACCTGTCGAAATCTCCGCCCCGCCATACGAATCTCGGATTCTCAGGGCTCGAACCAACAGACCGCAATTTCGCTATGAAGCATTATGGCAAAGATCGCCCAGAAGGGCAAGGAAAAAGGGCCGCTATTGGGACTGTAGGCATCGGGGCCGAGGCTGGAGAGCGGCGGAAGTTAGGTGCGGATTCGGATGCGCTCGCGCTCAACAATCCACAACTGGCGGCGACAGTCCTCCGTTTTCAGCACTTCCAACAAGCGGCGAATGACACGCGTGACCTCGGGGACGCTCTGCCTGGGCAGGCGCAGAACGAGCAGCCCCGGATAGTCGGCGGGCCGGTAGGTGCGGATATCGGAAAAATCGCTGTCGAGAGTGACGAAGGCCCGGTTTTCCTGCTTGCAGATCGAGGCAATCCTGCTATCCGGCCGCCCGGCCAGCGCCTGGTCGAAGACGCTGCGTGCGTCGTGGCCGGCGGCACGCAAGAGGTCCACGGCCTCCAACGGAATGTTCTCATCCGTCTTGAACTTCATGGATCGATCTCTATGCCGGCAGGCCGAGGATTCGCTCGTGGGACAGTTCGGCTGCGTAGGCGATGGCAGCGCGCACGGCCTCCGGCGTCAGGCCCGGATAGTTGGCGACGATTTGCTCAACGCTCAGTCCGTCCGCCAGGTTATCCAGAATGACCGAGACCATGATCCGTGTTCCCTCAATACACGCCTTGCCGTGGCATACCTGGGGATCTACCGTGATGTAATCTGACCATTCCATACTTCCAGCTTACAGGAAAGCCCCACACAAGTAAAGCCGAATGCTCTCCGGCATCTCTGCGCGAGCCCATTCACCACGTATTCGTACCACTACTTGTTCAAATCTTGTTTTCCTGCGCAAATTTTCGCGCGAGGATGACATAAAGCCTGGAAGCACAAACGATTATGTCTCTCGCAAAGACGCAGAGATCGCCAAGAGCTGAGAACTCGGCGTCCTCCGTGCTCTGCCATCTGTCCTCCCTTCTTTGCGCCCTTGGCGTCTTGGCGAGAGCAGGTTTTGGTTGCGGCCGAAGGCCGCGCTGGGTGATCCGCGTATTTCGCGGTCGGAAAAAGGATCCGAATTCCTGCTTCCGGCGCAAGGGCAAGGGTGAGAGTCCGTGTAAATCGGTGCTAATCCCAATCTGACCATCTATCTCTTTGTCCTCGATGGCCTCTGAGGCGGATTTCCCGCGAAACGGCCGGTAGTCCCCGGTCCTTGCTTGCCTGCGAGCGAGCATGTCGGTAAACTGGCGGGCGCCATTGTGGTCGATCCGAATGACGGAAAAAGGGGATTGTGACATGAAATGTGCGATAGGGTTGGATTACGGCACGAATTCCGTGCGGTGCGTGATTGTGGATACCGCCGACGGGCGGGAGTTGGGCACGTGCGTCTACGAGTATGAGACGGGCGAGGCCGGCATCATTCTCGACCCGGCCGACCATAATCTGGCCCGGCAAAACCCCGCCGATTATCTGACGGGCGCCCAGGTCACGGTCGCGGGGGCGATTGCCCAGGCCCGCCTGGCCCAGCCGAAGTTCGACCCTCGGGACATCGTCGGCATCGGCGTGGACACCACGGGCTCGACCCCCCTGCCGGTCGATCGGAACGGCACGCCCCTGGCGCTTCTGGATCGGTTCAAGGACAACCCGAATGCCCACGCCTGGCTGTGGAAGGACCACACCGGGTACGCCGAGGCGGCAGAGATTACGGCCCTGGCCCGCGCGGAGCGCCCCCACTATCTGGCCAAATGCGGCGGCACCTATTCCTCCGAGTGGTTCTTCAGCAAGATTCTGCACTGCCTGCGGGCGGACCCGGCGGTCTTCGAGGCGGCGTACACGTGGGTCGAGCACGCCGACTGGCTGCCGGCCGTACTGACCGGGACCCATGCGCCGGACAAATTGCGGCGGTGCCGCTGTGCGGCCGGACATAAGGCCATGTTCAACAACAATTGGGGCGGCTACCCGGACGCGGAGTTCCTCGGCAAGCTCGACCCCCGGCTCGGCAATCTGCACCAGACACTGAGCGACCACACGTACACGGTGGACCAGGCGGCGGGCAAGCTGACCGGGGAGTGGGCGAGAAAGCTCGGTCTGCCCGCGGGCATTCCCGTCGCGATGGGCGCGTTCGATGCGCACCTCGGCGCCGTTGGCTCGGGGATCAGGAGCGGCGTGCTCGTCAAGATCATCGGCACCAGCACGTGTGACATGGTGGTGGCTCCGACCGGCGCGGAGCTTCCCGACGTTCCCGGCATCTGCGGGATCGTGGACGGCTCGATCCTGCCGGGCTACTACGGCCTGGAGGCGGGCCAGTCGGCGGTGGGCGATATTTTCAACTGGTTCGTCAACTATATCCAGCCGGGCGGCAAAGAGACCGGCTCGCACCAGTCGCTGACGGAGAAAGCGGCCGCGCTCAAGCCGGGGCAGTCCGGCCTGCTGGCCCTCGACTGGAACAACGGCAATCGCACGATCCTCGTGGACCAGCGGCTGACGGGCCTGCTCCTGGGCCAGACGCTCCACACTCGACCCGAGGAGATTTACCGGGCTCTCGTGGAAGCGACCGCGTTCGGCGCGCTGACCATCATCAATCGCTTCGAAGAGTACGGCGTCAAGATCGACGAGGTCGTCAACTGCGGCGGCATCGCCGAGAAGAACGCCATGCTCATGCAGATTTACGCCGACGTGACCGGGCGCGAGATGAAGATCTCCCGCTCGGCCCAGACGTGCGCCCTGGGCTCGGCCGTCGCGGCGGCGGTCGTCGGGGGCGTCTATCCGGACTTTGCCCGGGCCCAGGCGGCCATGTGCGGCATCAAGGAGACGACCTTCAAGCCGATCCCCGCGAATCACAAGGTCTACAAACGGCTCTACAAGCTCTACAAGCGGCTCCACGACGGCTTCGGGCTTCGGGGCAAGGTCCTGGCCATGGGTGACGTGATGAAAGACCTGCTCGATATCAAGGAAAAGGCCAACGCATAGCGATGTACGAGTATCTCAAACAACCGGTGTATGCGGCGAATATGACTCTGCAACAGCATGGGCTGGTGGTCTTTACCTGGGGCAATGTCAGCGGCATCGACCGCGCCAAAGGCGTCATCGCCATCAAGCCCAGCGGCGTCAGCTACGAAGACCTCACGCCGGAGAAGATCGTAGTCGTCGATCTGGAAGGCCACGTGCTCGAAGGCGACCTGCGTCCTTCGTCGGACACGCCGACGCATCTGGAGCTGTACCGCAACTTCGAAGGCATCGGCGGCGTCTGCCACACCCATTCCATGTACGCGACGATGTGGGCCCAGGCCGAACAGGGAATCCCCTGCTTCGGAACAACGCATGCCGACCATTTCTATGGCCCCGTCCCTGTGACGGACGTCCTGACGCGCGAGGAGATCGACGGGCCATACGAGCAGAACACCGGCCTGGTCATCGTCCGGCGGTTTCATAATATGGACCCGCTGCAAATGCCGGCGGTGCTCGTCGCCAACCACGGGCCGTTCACCTGGGGCCGAAATCCCGCCGAGGCCGTCGAGAACGCCGTCGTCCTCGAGCAGGTGGCGATGATGGCGTACGGGACCGTCTCGATCAATTGGTATCAAAACGCGATTTCCCAGGCCCTTCTGGACAAACATTATCTACGAAAACATGGAAGAAATGCGTATTATGGCCAGAGATAGTCTTGATTGGGAGAAACGCCATGCTGCATTTCGCAGTGGGTGGAGGGAAGGAGTGCCTCCCGGGCGGACGTGACGAAGCCGAGACGCGTGCCAAGGACATACATCGAAAGCTGCAACTCGATGTGAACACGCGTTTTTTCGGTCGCATCCGTGTCCGCCGGGAGACGTGGACGAAAAAACTCACGTTGGCCAACCGCCAAAAGGAGACAGGACAATGGCAAAAGTGACATTCGGTGTAATCGTCGGCAACCGCGGGTTCTTCCCGGACATTCTGGCCAAGGAGGGCCGCAGGGATATCCTCCACGTGCTCAAGCAAGGCGGCTACGGGGCTGTGACGCTGGCCATGACCGACACGAAGTATGGGGCCGTGGAGACGTTCGAGGAGGCCAAGAAGTGCGCCGCCCTGTTCGCCGCGAAGGCCGACGAGATCGACGGCATCCTCGTGACGCTGCCGAATTTCGGGGATGAGAGGGGCGTTGCCGAGGCCATCAAGCGCAGCGGCCTGAACGTGCCGATTCTCATCCACGCCGAGCAGGACGTGGCGGGCCAGATGAAGATCGACCGCCGGCGCGACTCCTTCTGCGGCAAGATCAGCGTCTGCAACAACCTGCGCCAGGCGGGTCTCTCGTTCACGCTGACCAGCCGGCACACGATGAAAGTCACCTCGCCCGAGTTCAAGGAGGACCTCGACCGGTTCGCCGCCGTCTGCCGGATCGTAGGCGGGCTGCGGAACGTTCGCTTCGGGGCGATTGGCACCCGGCCGGCCGCCTTCAACACCGTCCGCTATAGCGAGAAAATCCTCGAAGCCGCCGGCATCGCGGTCGAGCCCGTGGACCTGTACGAGATCTTCGGCAAAGTCGAGCGGCTCGCGGATAATGACCGGAGCGTCAAGGCCAAGCTCGCTGCCATCAAGAAATACACGACCACGGAAGCCATTCCGGCCGAGGGTCTTGTGAAGATGGCCAAATTCGGCGCCGTCGTGGATAACTGGATGAACGAAAAAGAGCTGGCCGGCACCGCCATTCAGTGCTGGACCGCAATGGAGGAGTTCTTCGGCATCGTGCCCTGCACGCTGATGAGCATTATGAGCGAGTCGCTGCGGCCCAGCGCCTGCGAGGTCGATGTCACGGGCCTGCTCGCCATGTACATTCTGCAACGGGCCAGCGGCAC
>Ga0315289_10008394_pt1 | contig 14947 bp, 13 predicted proteins | sample YL17G11_40_MG_FD_203452 | JGI IMG/M metagenome (GOLD analysis project Ga0315289, IMG submission 203452) | Sediment microbial communities from Yellowstone Lake, YNP, Wyoming, USA - YL17G11_40 | ecosystem: Environmental > Aquatic > Freshwater > Lake > Sediment | place: USA: Wyoming | collected...
ACCCCAAACGCGCTTCATCGCGTTTGGGAACCCGGCCTGCCCCTACACCGTCCCATTCCCTCTTCCGACACGGATTCACACGGAAGGAACACGGATTCTCGCTGAAGAGGACCGCACGCCTTTGATTCCTCTGACCCAATCCAAAGCCCCTCGAACGCCCCTGCGGCCCTGCCGCAGCCCTCCAATAAAGTATGCTGTCCCCGGAATTAATGCTGTCCCCGGAATTACCAGGAGCGAAAAAGACCTCGGCTCACGCAGGGACGGGGGGACGCAGAGAGCGGCAACGAACGACGAAGGGAAGAAGATCGGACGGGACGGGGATGAGAAGGGGCGAAAGGAGAAGAGGAGCGGCGGCAGGCCGACGATAAAGAATGTGGGATGGGTTTGGACTCCTGATCGCGAAATACGGCGATGCGGTATCCCTTCCGACCATGCGGAGAACGAATCCGTTGGCTGCCGCACCTACGCGAGCATAGACAGGGTGCCTGCTTTGCGGTATCCTCAACTGAGTAGTGGAACGAACGCAGCATGATGGCGTGGAAAGGAATGATGGCATCGAGGCGCAACAAGGCGAAGACGCGCAGAGCTTCGATCCAGGATCGGATCGAGGAGATGGTCAAGGGGATGGTGTGCTCATTCAGGCCTGAGAAGCCCATTCTGTTCGGTTCCCATGCCTATGGGGACGTCGGGCCGGACAGCGACGTGGATCTGCTCGTTGTCATGCCCGTGGTCGCCTCGCAATACCAGAAGGCGGTCGAGATCGGTGTGGCACCGTACGACATCCGCGTCTCAAAGGACCTGATTGTTACCACGCCGGAGGAATTCCAGAGGCGAAAAAACACCATCGGTACGATCGAAGGGGCCGCTTGGTGACGAGGAAAGGTCCTGTGTCGCCCAGAATAGATGATCATCAGCGATTTCCCGAAGGGACAATGAAGACACGAGCACCCCGCAACAGAACGCTGACCTGCACAGACGGCGAAATGGCGGTGTTTTCAGCGCAGTTGTTGCTGTTGTCGGCGCCCGCAAGTGCGGGATCGCTGACCGACCGCATCATCAACCAAGACTTCGACGAAGCTCGCTCCTTTCTTCCGAATGGCTTCGTTGATCTCCTCATTCTGGACCCTCCCTACAATCTGACAAAGAACTATAACGGACACGTTTTCCGTTCAAAAGAAGCGGATGAGTACACGTCTTGGTTTGATCGCGTAGTGTCATCCCTCATCCCCTTTCTGCGGCCGACGGCGTCACTCTATGCCTGCAGTGACTGGCAAACGTCCACGCTTATTTTTCCTGTTCTGGACAAGCACTTTCACGTCCGAAACAGAATCACTTGGGAGAGGGAAAAGGGACGCGGTGCCAAGGCTAACTGGAAGAACAATACCGAAGACGTATGGTTCTGCACCCTCGGCGATGAGTACTACTTCAACGTCGAGGCAGTCAAGCTCAAGAGGCGTGTCATTGCCCCTTATCGCTCCGACGACGGAGAGCCCAAAGACTGGGAGGAGACGGAACGCGGGAACTACAGGCTCACGTATCCGTCGAACCTCTGGTCCGATATGACCGTCCCCTTTTGGTCCATGCCGGAAAATACAGACCATCCCACCCAGAAGCCGGAGAAGTTGATGGCGAAACTCATTCTCGCAAGTTCCGGCCCCAACGACTTGGTGTTTGATCCATTCCTTGGCAGCGGCACAACGGTGGTTGTCGCCCAGAAGCTCGGTCGGCATTTCTGTGGAATTGAACTCAATCGAGAATACTGTTGTTGGGCGATGAAGCGACTCGCACAAGCCAAATCCGACCCGAGCATACAAGGGTACGTGAATGGCGTTTTTTGGGAGAGAAACAGTCTGAATAATCCGAAGCCGCGCAGGGGAACCAAGACAGCGCACAGCAAAATGTTGGGGCTCTTCCATGAGTGACGCGCTCCAGGCCTTGCTGCAGTTGATTAAGGCAAACGAGGGGATTAACAACAAGGCACGACTGGCCCCCCGAACGCCGGGCCCAGGTTCACGCCCAGCGGCAGGAGCCGGAGAGGCGGGGGAAAAGTGACAAGGGAAAAGTGAAAAGCAAGAGGAGAAGCAGGGGTGAGGCCTCGGGGACGAGGCACGAACGTTTGGAGTACCGCCTTCAGGCGGCCCAAGACCGCGTAAACGCGGTACTCCAAACCCCGAACCCGCAAGCCCCAGGCCAGGGGGGCAGGCGAAGAGCCAAGAAGACGTCGATTCGCGCAGGGACGCGGGGACGCGGAGAGCGGAAACGAAGAACGAAGGCAGGAAGATCAGAAGGTAGGGGCGAATGGTCATTCGCCCTCCGCCATTGTGAATTATGGACCGTCAATCCCAACCGGTCCCCATCCGCTCGTAGGGGCAATCCCCCGTGGTTGCCCGGCATCATTAGGGCAGGCACGGGGGCCTGCCCCTACACCGTCCCGTTCCCCCTTTCGACACGGATTCACACGGAATGAACACGAATTTCCATCTAGAAAGAGGACCGCACGCCTTTGATTGGCGTCCTGTCGTTTGCCCGTGTTACGTGCCGCTTGTCCCGTTTGACTTGTTGCTTCTTACTTTTGCCCCCTTTGTCTTGTCTTTTTACCTCGCCTTTGGCATACTTTCGTGCTGAGAAGCACGGCGGATCAAGCTGCGACGAACGGGTTGGTGCCCGATCTGGGCCGGACAGACGTGGCGAGGTCGAAATGCGTGGGATGAGCGTGAAAGCCCGAGAGAGGCCGGGGAAATAGGAAAGAAGAAGGCTAAAATAGGTGACTGTCCCTCCGGTTCCTCCGGTTATGGGCGAGTTAACATGGTAAGCGCAACAGGAATATAAGAGCGACATCGCGAGTCGCATCCGGTAGTCTGGAGTTGTTCAAGGACTTCAGGCAAGGCGTGCATCAAGGGCACGCGGATCATGGTCTCGGTCATTCTGGACAACTTGGCGGACGGCCAGAGCGTCGAGCAGATCCTCGCCAACTATCCTGCTCTGACGCCGGAGGCTGTGCGCGCCGCCATCGCCTATGCGGCCGAGCTATCCCACGAGCGAATCCTCAGCCTGCCGGCGTAGACACGTAGGGTGGGGCTTGCCCCACCGGTCCCTTCTTGTTTTTACGACAGGGGGCGCCGAGAACACAGGGCAACGCCACAAGAGATCGTGAAATGTGTAAGGTTTGCCGCTTGTTGATGTTACCTTCGTGAGACACGGAGGTCGGTCACATGAGACCAACCTTCTGGATGAACTCGTCAATTTTCCCATCGAACCACCCAAAGTCAGATAGATGCGGGAAGGCCGCGTCTATCCGCTGCGTCAACCCGGGACACCCAGCGAGCAACCTATATCGATCCGCGCTAAGCTCGTGTGTGGTGCATTTCAGTTGGTGGCATGTAAGTGACTCGAGCTTGAGCCTTCGGAGGTTCGTCGGGTGAAAACCGAATCCCAAGATGAAGACCTTTGATGATTCCCTGAGCAGGCGTCTTGCTTGTTCAAGTTTTTCGGTATCGTCTATCCCCTCGGATATGATTTGAATGTTGCCCGCAGCGGCAGTCACGACGGGTCTCTGCGCGAAGAGCGTGTCCTGCGGAGTTTCGCGGAGTGCTTGCTCCCCGTATGGAATAGGCACGGATAGATGCGCAGCAGGAGCAGTTCCATCGTGCACTTCCCACGGTAGATCCCCCAGCTTCCCGTAGATATGAATGATCTTGACCGCGCGTACCTTCTCATAACACTGCTCCATCGTCTTTCCCGAATAGAGATGGTGCAGAGCTGTGACAAGGTAGTATTCGAGAGATCGATCATAGTTGAAGGTTATGACGGATAGAGTGTTCTTCTTAAAGTCATCAATCGACTGCGTCCCCTCTACCATGAAGTCAAACAATTGCTTATACCAACTCCGCCCATTGGCTGGTTTTCCGAACAGCGCGTCCTTGTCTTCTTTTGGCAGTAGGGCAGCAGCAATACATGCCTTGCCGACGCCCAAGAATCTCTCATTCTCTGTCTTCTCAAGGAATACATCCACTGACATACAGGGCCTGAGACGCTCGGAGAATTCCGCCCAGAGAGATCGCTCGTGCATCTGGCGAACACACTCAAACAGACCCGAGCCAGTCTTGAGACCATCGACAACATGGCCGACAAGCCCCTCTCCCGACGGAAAGTCATACGGAGCGCTTGCGCCCGCTCCGAGTACCAAGACCGTTTTCTCTGCAAACATAACCTCTATCCTACTACAAGAGTCATACCATCTTCAAGGCCCTCGCGTTCGGGGCCAACTGTGCAGGACTCGGCGAGAACTGAAATGCGAGTGAATTTCGGGGACGCCATGAAAACGCCGGTCGAAGCCGGCAGAGAGTAGCGGATGAAAGAGCCGCACAAGAAAGGAATAGCAGACCATCTTGACCCCGAGTCATACGCCGATGCGGGCAACCGCGTGGGTGAAGCGCTGACAGGGGCACACGCAGGCCAGCCATGTAGCTCCGAAATCACCTCCTCCGGGAATTCGGGGGCAGCGTTGTTTCTTTCGCCTCACCCGGTTCCTGCATACTCAGATAGCTCTTGGGGGCACCACCCCCAAACCCTTGGCATTTGTCGCTTTGCGCCAGTGGCATGATCTGTGGATAGACAAGGTGGCTGGCAGCTTGCGAAAATGCTGTGGAAATTTGGGGTGGGGGGGGATTACGCTGTCACAGTGCCCGTGAATGCATCGATCCACGAGGCAGCAAGACAAAGAAGGAGATACGTGCTATGGGAGACTGGTCGAGACGACGGTTTCCGAGTACTTCTACCACCGGTGACAAACCCTGCATGGACTGTAGAACGTGGCTTCGGATACAATACAGGCATGGAAGATACGAAATATTATTGCCATCGGCGTCGCTGTCCCATCGAGATGGGCAAGGATGGATGCGAGCTGACGCAGTGGAGCGATCTGTACGGACGAGCCGTGTTTGCGCGGCATCCAGAGGGATTTCCAGTCTTTCTTTCGCCGGCCGAGTTGGAAGTACCCGACGAGTACCGGGACTCGGACCCTTATGGCGTGGAGCAGAGCTTGGATGGTCCTTTTCAAACGCGCAGGATCGCCTGCACGTTGGAACTCCTAGGCACCGCCGTCCGCCGCCTATCGAGTCCTCGAATTCTCGACTTGGGGTGTGGTCCAGGGCATATCACACAGCGCATTCATCAAGGGTTCCCGAAGGCTGATCTCTTCGGCCTGGACTACTCCGTTTCGGCCATCAGGTACGCCGTACACCATTTCCCTGGCATTGATTTTGTCGCGGCGAACGCTTACGACGCCCCCTACTTTCCCGGCTACTTTGATGTCGTGCTCTGCAATAACCTTTGGGAGCATATTCCTGATCCCCTGCGGTTATTAGGCCACATCGTCGTGGTGATGAAGCCCGATGGTTACCTGGTGCTTTCCACGCCCAGCCGCTACCGACTCGGTAATCTTCTTCGTGTACTGTGCGGCAAGACGGTAGAACTGGCTTCCGAGCATCACGTCACGGAGTATACCGTGGGCCAAGTCTATGAGCAGTTGCGCTACCGCGGTTTTCGGGTACTCCGGTCCATGAGCCGGCCTGATCCGCGGATACGAACGTGGAGCAAGGCAGGAATCGTCCAGGCGATCTTCTCCCAATTCATCCGTTGGAGCCATTCCCATCACCAACTTGAGGCAACGGTGTTCTATCTGGCACAACACACATAGCTTCCTGCTCCAGCACCGCCGGAAGGCCCAGTCCCTCCGAACTACGCCCCCGCCACTCTTCTGCGAGCTTTCCGTTCACCCACTCGACTCCTCCTTTTCTTTCGCCCCTGAGGGGCTTGGCGGGGTCTCGGACTTCCGAAAAATGCTGTGGAAATTTGGGGTCCAGGGGATTACGCTGTCACGGTGCCCGTGAATGCATTGCTCCACGAGGCGGCAAGAGCAGGAAGGAGATACGTGCTATGGGAGACTGGTCGAGACGACGGTTTCCGGGCCGGCCCGCCGCGGTGTGCTGCGTGCTGCTGGCCGTGGCCGCGGTGCTGGGGGTCGCCCCAAGCCCGACGGACAAGGCGTCGCTGAGCAGGAAGCTCTGGCCGCCGGGCCGGATACAGGAGGCCATCAAGGCCGTCGAGGAGCAGCGCCGGAACGGACTGTTGAGCGACGCATCCTACCGGAAGAAAATCGCCATGCTCCAGACCCGCTTGTCGGGCGCCTATGTCTCCCAGTCCCTGTCGGTGGTGGACCCGCCTTTGAACTTCGTCCAAAACGGCGGGTTCGAGAAGGTCAATAAGAACTCGGACAAGAATCGCTCGCGCTGGCTCTGGTGGGGCGGCTGGAGTTGGGGCGGCGAGTACGAGAATATGTGGGAGGACCGGCCGGCGTTCGTCCACAGCGGCCAGTTCTCCGCCCGCATCCGCTGCACCGGGGCCACGGGCAGGATCGGGATCAGCACGCCGCCGCTGCCGGCCATCCCCGGCGCGACCGAGTACAAGCTGACCTTCTGGGCCAAGGGCGAGGGCGACAATATGCTGTTCGTCAACTTCGAGGACGGCGCTGGCGGGACTCTGCGGGAGAAGATCGGCGACTCGTGGAAGCAGTACACCGTTCTCGGCAAGCCGGTCGAGGGCAGGAACACCTATCAATTCTACTTCTACTCCATCGGCGGGGGCACGATCTGGCTGGACGATGTCGAGTTGGTCCCCGTTGGAGGCAAGCTCGATGAATAGAATTGTAATGGTCCTCTGCATGCTGCTCAACTCGGCCGCCCTTGGGGCCGAGATCGAGCTGTTCGTCACCGACTACGGCGAGAACCCCACGGTCGAGCAGAGGCCGTTGATCGATCAGCCGCTGGTATTCGCGAAGCCGCAGGAAGTGGCAATCAAGACCGCGGAAGGCAAAATTGCCGCATTCCAGTCGCCGGCCGGCGTCAGCGTGCGCAAAGGTGTGGCGGGCAACCCGCGCGAGGCGAAACTCTTTGCGGCTGTCGGCGAATACGAGCCGTTCAGCTTCCTCCTGCGGCCTGCCGAAGCGTTGGCGCAGGTGGCCATCACCGCCGGCGATCTCAAAGGGCCTGAGGGGGCGATCATCCCGGCCCGCAACGTCGTGGTCCGGTCGGTCGAAAGCTTCCACGGAGGCGGGCGCGACATCCTCGTTTCCCTCGGCCGGCCCTGGAATATGTCGGCCCACAGCACGGAGTTCTTCTGGTGCACGGTCAAAGTGCCTGACGACGCCGTACCCGGCTCGTATCGGGGCGACGTGACCGTGACGGCGAGCGGCAAAGCGGTCGGGACCATCAGCATTGTCCTCGATGTCCTGCCCATCAAGCTGACCGATCCTCCCTTCGGGCTGGGCCTGAACTACTCCAAGCCCGACGACGACAAAGATGGCAGGATTCTCGCGGCACACCTCCAGGACATGCGCGAGCACGGCATGACCTGTGTGGCTCCGCTGTACAACTGGCACCAGCCTGTCCACGACACGGACACCAGCGAGCTGGGCGCTCTGTTGGAGGCGTACAAGAAGGCGGGTTTCCCCGGCACCTTCTACTGGTCGCCGCCGATGGACCTGCAACTGACGGATTTGGCCGGCTATGGCGATGAGACCAGCCGGCGCTGGCAGCAGAAATACATCCAGGTGATGCGTCTCATGTATGAAGAGGTTCGCAAGCATGGTGTGCCGGTCCTGTTCTCCATCGGCGATGAGCTGACCAACAAGGGCATGGAGGGCGTCGGAATCGCGGGGCGGCTGGCGAAGTTCGTCTGGGAAGAGTTGCCCGAGATTGCCACGACCAGCGACATGAACGGCTACCTGGAAGTGATGGCGATGGCCCCGTACCTGAACGTCGCGACCTTCAACAACGGCTGGGATGGTGCGGACCACCACAACAAAGATCGCCACCTGCTGAATCGGGCCTTTATCGAGGAGGTCCAAAGCAAGACGGGGGCGATCCCCTGGTTTGTCAACGCGAGCAGCGGCCGATTCCCGTTCGGCTTCTTCTTCTGGAAGATGAGCCGCTATGGTGTCAAAGGCAAAGTCGAATGGTACTACAATCTTCGCAATGAGCGGGGCTCGTTGGTGCAGACGCAGGGGGAGGCTGTCCGACCGACGCTGGATTACGAGCGGTGCCGCGAGGGTATCGACGACCTGAAGTACCTCTGCAGGCTGGAGGGCCTCGTGGCCCAGACGAATCCGGACCTGCCGCAGGTGAAGAATGCCCGCGACTTGTTCAAGACCATGTCCGACGGCATCGCCGACGATTGGACGCTGTACGAGGGCAAAGGTGGCCTGCGGTTTCCTGATGATGGCTTCGCCAGGCTGGACCCGGAGAAGGTCAACTCCTTCGGCCGGTTGAACGCGATCCGCCTGGAGGTGGTGAACGCCATTTTGGCAATCGAGGGGGCGAAGAAGTAAACGATGTCCACTGAGAACAGGGGTTGACGAATGGAAGCAGACTTTGCGCTGCCGCAAGCCGGCCAGCGCGTGCGTTACAACATGGCCTTCATCTGGCTGGTCTGCGTGGCCGCCGCGATGGGGGGCCTTCTGTTCGGGTACGACTGGGTTGTCATCGGCGGGGCCAAGCCCTTCTTCGAGCGATACTTCGGCCTCACCAGCGCTGCCCTGAAGGGGTGGGCCAACAGTTGCGCCCTGATCGGCTGCCTGGTCGGCGCCATGGTGGCCGGGGCGCTGAGTGACAAGTTCGGACGCAAGCGGCTGCTGATCTTCTCGGCCGCCCTGTTTGTAGTGACATCGCTCGGCAACGCCTTGGCGCCGAGCTTTGGTGTCTTCGTCGCCTGGCGCATGCTCGGAGGCGTGGCGATTGGCCTGGCGTCGAACCTGTCGCCGATGTACATCGCGGAGATCGCACCCGCCGCGGCACGGGGGCGATTGGTAGCGATCAACCAACTCACCATCGTCATCGGCATCCTGGCGGCGCAATTCATCAACTGGGCGCTCGTCCGCGATCTTCCTGCCGGAGCAACCGACGAGTTCATCCGTACTTCCTGGTACGGCCAGGTAGGCTGGCGGTGGATGTTTGCCCTGACGGCGTTGCCGTCGCTGCTGTTTCTCGTCAGCATGTTCTTCGTGCCCGAAAGCCCCCGCTGGCTGGTCAAGAACGGGGCGGGTGAGCGTGCCCGGAACGTGCTCGCGCGGATCGGCGGCGGGACTTACGCCGAGGCGGAGGTGCGCAACGTCCAGGCGACGCTCGCCAGCCAGGAGATTCAGCACGTGCGTTTCGCCGACCTGCTGGAGCCGCGCATGCGCCGCGTGCTGGTGCTGGGCGTGGTGCTGGCCGTATTCCAGCAATGGTGCGGCATCAACGTGATCTTCAACTACGCGGAGGAGATCTTCCGGGCTGCCGGCTACGACATCTCCGACGTGCTCAAGAATATCGCCTGGACCGGCTCGGTGAACCTGGCCTTCACGTTCGTCGCGCTGGGGCTGGTGGACCGGGGTGGCCGCCGGCCGCTGATGCTGCTCGGCTCGGCCGGACTGGCGGTCATCTATATCGCCATGGGCCTGTGTTACCACGGCCAAGTCAAGGGGCTGCCCATGCTGCTGCTGGTGCTGGCCGCCATCGGCTGCTACGGCATGTCGCTGGCCCCCGTGACGTGGGTCGTGATCTCGGAGATTTTCCCCAACCGCATTCGCGGCGCCGCGATGTCCGTCGCCGTGATGTCCCTGTGGATTGCCTGCTTCATCCTCACCTATACCTTTCCGTTTCTGAAAGACAACCTCGGCCCTGCGGGCACGTTCTGGCTCTACGCGGGCATTTGCGTCGTCGGTTTCACTTTCATTTTGTTAAAGCTGCCGGAGACCAAGGGCAAGTCGCTGGAGGAGATCGAACGCCAGTTGGTGGAGGAGTAAGAAGTACGATTTACAATTTACGATCTAAGATTTTGGCTCACGCCGGGCCGGGAGCCGCTCCAGTAGATCTCAAATAGTAAATCATAAATCATAGATTTTTGGAGGTAAGATGCTATGAGCCAGGTAATCGCAATGATTTGTCTGAATTGTCTGTCGGCGGGTTCCCAGCCCTCGGACGTACTGGTGTACGTCGGGACCTATACGAACCGGGGCGGTGAAGGAGTCTATGTCTATCGCCTGGACCCTGCCACCGGGGGCCTGAAGCCTGTCGGCAAGTCGCCGCGCCTGAACAATCCCTCGTTCGTGGCCATCGACCCCAGGGGGCGGTGTGTGTATGCCGTCCGGGAAGGCGGCCCCGCCGGAGCGGTGGTGGCCCTGGCGCGGAATCCGGCGACCCAGGAGCTGACGATCCTGAACGAACAGCCGTCGGGCGGCCAGGGTCCGTGTTACGTGACGGTGGACCGCGAGGGCCGCTTCGCCCTGGCGGCCAACTATGGCAGCGGCAGCGTGGCCCTGTTTCCCATTGCCGATGATGGTCGCTTGCAGCCTGCGAGCAGCGTTATCCAGCACGAAGGCTCCAGCGTCAACGCGTCCCGGCAGAAGGGACCGCACGCCCATTCCATCGTGCTCGATCCCGCGAACCGCTTCGCCTACGCGCCGGACCTGGGCATCGACAAGATCATGATCTACCGCCTCGACCGCGAGCACGGCAAGCTGGTCCCCAACGATCCGCCTTTCGCGAAGTGCGAGCCCGGCTCGGGTCCCCGGCATTTCACCTTCCACCCGGACGGCAAGCATGCCTACGTGATCGAGGAGCTCAGTTGCACGGTCACGGCGTTCGATTACGATGCCGCCACGGGCGCGTTGAAGTCCCTGCAGAAGATCAGCACGCTGCCCAAGGATTTCAAGGGAAATAGCACCTGCGCCGAGGTCCAGGTGCACCCCTCGGGCCGATTCCTCTACGGGTCCAATCGTGGACACGACAGTATTGCCGGCTTTGCCATCGACGCCAAGACGGGCGAGCTTCGCTCGCTCGGCTACACGCCGACCCAGGGCAAGAATCCGCGCAACTTCGCGATCGACCCCTTCGGCACATTCCTGCTGGCGGCGAATCAGGACGGTAACTCGATCGTCAGCTTCCGCATCAATCCGGACACGGGCGAGTTGACGCCCACCGGGCAGGTGTGCCAGGTGTCCATGCCGGTGTGCGTGAAAATGGTGAAGCCGTAAATGTGTGGAGCCGCGCCAGAGAGGAGCAGGTTATGAAGACTCGATGTAGCACAGTTGCTTTGCTGATGAGCATCGCGGTCGCGAACGCTCTCGCCGCGGAGCCGGCTTTCCTGCGGCGGTCCGTGGCGGACATCGCCGAGCAGTCCACCGACCTGAGCACCGCGACGGCCCATTACAAACCCATCTTCGGGACCGGAGACCCGAATGCCCAGAACGTCAAAGGCGTCCTTCGCTTCGGCGAGTTGACCGTCGCGCCAGGCGGCAACAGCAAGATCGTCAGTGACAAGGAGGCCGAGGGAGTCTTCTTCATCCTGGCCGGCAGCGGCACCCTGCATTACGGGCAAGAAAAAGCGTCCCTCAAACCGAACGACTTCGTGTACCTGTCCGTCGGCGTCGAGCATGGAGTCTCGAACCAGTCACAGGAGCCGTTGCGTCTGCTGGTGATGACGTTCGAGATTCCTGAGGGAGTCGAGGTCCCGGCGACGCCGAAGCTGATGATGGCCAGCGCCGATGACGTGCGGCTTCAGGTGTTGCCGAGCCATGGACCGACCACCCAGTTCAAATTGCTGATGGGCACCACCCAGAGCAAGCGGGACAAGCTCGCGGTGGCTCAGCAGATCAACAGCTTCTTTCTGATGGACTTTGCCCCGGGCGGCACGAATATCCCGCACCGGCACGCCAAAGAAGAGGAAATTTACTACGTACTACGCGGTCACGGCGACATGGTGGCGGGCAGCGATGCGGCGAAAAAGGAAATGCGGCACCCCACCAAGCAGGGCGATGCCTTCTATTTCACGAGAAATACACTGATCGGCTTCTATAGCGGCGCCAAGAAAGGCGAGGACCACGCCCAGATCCTGGCCGTGCGCTGGCCGGTCCCTTCCCCGACGCGCAGCGGCGCTGCGGCATCGAAATCCGAGACAGGCAAGAAGTGAGGTGACAATTCATGAATCGACGTGAGTTTCTGCAGAAGTCGGCGGGATTTGCCGCAATGGCGTTGACAGGTCTGGCGATCCATCCTGCCAAGACGTGGTCGCGGCCCACCAAGCTCAAGATCACAGATATTCGCGGCTGCACCGTCGCGTCCAACTTCGACTACCCCATCATCAAGATCTACACGAACCAGGATGTATACGGTCTCGGCGAGGTCCGCGACGCGGGCCATCTGGGCCAGGCACTCATCCTCAAGCCCTACCTCGTCGGCAAGGACCCCCTCGATATCGAAGGGATCATGGAGGGCCTCCGGCAATATTCGGGAAATGGCCGGTTCGGCGGCGGGTTCAGCGGCGTCGATATGGCCCTGTTCGACGTCGCCGGCAAGGTGTTGGGCGTCCCCGCGTACAAGATTCTGGGTGAGAAAGTGAGGGACAAGATCCCCATCTACGGTGATACCAACGCCAATGACGATCCCAACATCTTTGCCAAACGGACGAAGATCCGCGTGGACAAATGGAAGCTGAAGCATCTGAAGATGGACCTCGTACCTCGGCTCCTCCGCAACAAGGCTGGCGCTGTCGAGAATGGCATTCCGACGGACAAAGGCATGGAATACTGGGGCGAATATGTGGAGGCGGTCCGGGACGCCATCGGGTACGAGGTGTCCCTGGGTGCGGATCACTTCGGCCGGATGACGGTGGAGTCCGGCATCCGCCTGGGCGAGGCGATGGCCAAGCCCCGCCGGAAACTGGCGTACATCGAAGACGTGGTCCCCTACAGCGCGCCCAAGGTGATCGAGATGATGACCCAAATCACGGCCAAGTCTCCGACACCGACGCTGGGTTACGAGGACCTTTTCGGCCTGAGCAACTTTCGGCCTTTCATCAGTGAAAACGCGGTCAGCATTATCCACCCCGACATGGAAACCTCCGGCGGTCTCATGGAGACGAAGAAGATCGCGGACTACGCCTACCGCTACGGCATCAAGACGATGTTCCATCACGCGGGCTCGCCGGTGGGGGCGATGGCCAGCGTGCACTGTGCCTGCACCATCCGCGACTTCATCTGCATGGAGAATCACGCGATGGATCTGCCGTGGTGGGAGGACCTGGTGACCGGCCCGGACAAGCCGCTGATGAAAGACGGCCACTACACCGTGCCGGAAAGGCCCGGGCTGGGGGTCGAGTTGAACGATGACGTGGTGCAGAAGTATCTGCGCGAACCGAAGTATCTGGTCAAGGCTGGCTATTTCGAGCCCACGCCGGAGTTCGATCAGCCTATCGACCGGCAGGAGGCGATCCAGAAAAGGCTCATCGGCGGCTATCACGTCAACGGCCCCTGGGTCCACCTGGACGAAGAAGGCAACCTGGTCAATCGCGCCGACTCTCGATAGGCCAAGCCGTCAAGAGCCTCCACCGTGAGTATCGCGCCGGCGGCTGATACGACGGGGGCCGGTGGCCCACAGGGCGGCGTGTAAGCAGGGTGAGTTCCATGACGTCCCCGTACCGCTGTGACCAATGGGCTTGACAATAGGAGAAGCGAACACGAGGTCATGCTGCGTGCAGGGCACGCCAGTTTCACCACGCACCGGTTCTACTTGGCTGTGGCCGACGACTTGGTCGATCGTGCTCGCAAGGCCGTTGGGAAGGTGCTAAGTCCTTGTGGCAAAACGATTAACGATTGTCCAATAACGACTTATGAGATCAGGCGTAGATCAGCCGAAGGTGAAAAGAAGGCCAAACGTACATGTCTGGCGCGCACTTTGGCGCGCGCCTGATCGCCGAGGTTGGTGAGACCGGTCCATCCTACCTTCGGTCATTGAATCGTGTGGTGAAGCAACCGCCTACATACGCTAACGCTCCCCACTGACACTTGCACGCGCACCCTCTTTCTAACGTTGGAGATCCGGCAGTCTCACGGCGGTCCGATGCCTGCGTCACAAACGCATACAACTCCAAAGACGAAAAGCCCTGACTCTCGATTTGAGGCGTAACTTCCCGAAACGAGGAGGAGCGACTCGCGCCTCACTTGACGCCAATCGTGGAATGCTACCTGCGATTCTGTCAGGTTCACGATTCGGCCCAATCTATCCCTTAGCGGCCCACGTGGGAGGCATATCCTGTCCGCCTTCCTGTGTAATCCGCCCCTCGAATTTTGCAAAACTTGGACTTCGGACAATTCTTCCGGAAACAAGAGCTTCTCCCTGCCCGAAACCTCCCGCTTCGTTCACCAGCGAAGCTGCTACTTGGGAGAAGACCTCTGAGATGTACTTCAGGCTGCCGCAGTCGTTCATCTTCATCAATACCAAATTCTCACATTGCGAGATGACATGCGCGTGTATCTTGCTTGGCTGTTGTGTCACAAGCAGCATGGAGATCCTATACTTCCTACCTTCGCCAGCAATCCGCACAGTGTAGCCTGCTGCCGCCGCTTCAAGATCAGAAGACGCAGCCTGTGGGCAAACGTTGTGCGCTTCATCAACGACGAGAAGTACGGGCTCTCTCTCATCCCGATGTTCCCAGACATAACCCAGAACCATCGTGCAGAGTACCTGCTTCTCAACAGGTGATAGTGGCCCTAGATCCACCACTGTACACCTCGGCTTCGACCCCAGTACCTGGACCATAGACTCTCCCACGCTACCGGCCCATATCTCCCACCCAAGTACGCCAGTATTCTGGATGCGCATGGCAAGCTCTTGTGCTCGTGGACGGACGCCGACTTGGGACGAACTTTTGGTTACTACGTCCATGAGGGAATAATCGTCTCCGAGAAGATTGGTAATCTCCGAGAACGTATGGAATTCCTGAAGGTCCTTCACCGGGTCGAGGCGTAGAATTCGAGCCTGTTCGAAAATCTCCAGGTCACTGAATCTCAACCGAAGCAGGCCCTCGCCACCTGCGGCCCGCTTCACAGGCCTAAGAACACGAAGTGAACTCC